>ERZ1643249.1678-NODE-1678-length-21857-cov-6.992845_pt1 | contig 21857 bp, 18 predicted proteins | sample MGYA00579263_ERZ1643249 | MGnify/ENA primary metagenome ERZ1643249 (study PRJEB29033, sample SAMEA4952264) | chicken gut metagenome | biome: Broiler Chicken; feature: Gastrointestinal Tract; material: Caecum | place: Ireland | collected 2018 | study: Broiler... | reverse complement strand
GAGGCGTTGACGCCGTACATGCTCATGTGGTCTCCGTTGTAGGTCGCCCAGCCGAGCGCGAGCTCGGACAGGTCGCCCGTACCGACCACCATGCCGCCCGTTTTGTTGGCAAGGTTCATGAGCACCAGCGTGCGCATGCGCGCCTGCCCGTTCTCGAAGGTGACCGAGAGGTCGTCCTTGGACTGGCCGATGTCGCTGAAATGCTGGTCGACCGCGGCCTTGATGTCCACGGTCTGGAGCGTCACGCCGTAAGCATCCGCGAGCTTTTCCGCATTGCCCTTTGTGCGCGCGGTCGTGCCGAAACACGGCATGGTGACCGCGAGGATGCCCTTGCGGTCCAGCCCCAGCATGTCGAACGCATGCACGAGCACGATCAGCGCGAGCGTGGAATCCAGCCCGCCCGACAGGCCGACGACCGCGGTTTTTGCGTGCGTGTGGCGCAGGCGGGTGGCAAGGCCGGTCGCCTGCAGGCTGAGGATCTCCTCGCAGCGCTCATCGCGCAGCGCCTTGCTGGCGGGCACAAAGGGCGTACGCGGGAAGGTGCGGTCAGTCAGGTCGTTTGCGCCCGGATGAACGGGCAGCGCAGCGACCATGGGGTTCTGCTCAGTGACAAAGGTGTTCATGCGGCGTCGCTCATGCGTCAGGCGCTGCACGTCGATATCCGCATAGATGACGCCGCGGTCAAACAACCTGCTCTCTGCCAGCAGCGCACCGTTTTCCGCGATCAGGTCATGCCCCGCGAACACCAGATCCTGCGTGGACTCGCCGAAGCCCGCGTCCGCATACAGATAGGCGCACAGCAGCCGCGCAGACTGCTGCCGCACCAGGTCGCGGCGGTAGGACGCCTTGCCGATGATCTCGTCCGACGCGGACAGGTTGACGATGACCGTCGCGCCCGCCTGCGCAAGCCGCGTGGACGGCGGGTCCGCAACCCACAGATCCTCGCAGATCTCCACGCCCAAGGTGAACTCCGGCATGTCCGCGCACTGGAACACCAGCGGCTCGCCGCCTGCGAACAGGGTATCCTGCCCGAGCAGGGAGATGGTCTGGAACGGTACACCCGCGCCCGAAACAAAGTGGCGCGCTTCGTAAAACTCGGAATAGTTCGGGATGAACTGCTTGGGTACCACGCCCTCGATTTTCCCGCCGCACAGCACCGCGGCAACGTTGAACAGCTTGCCCTGCTGCACGAGCGGCAGGCCGACCACCACGGCGGCGTTCAGCTCAGCCGTCTCGCGGCGCACGGCGTCGAGCGCGGCAAGCGCTCCGTCCAGCAGCGTGCGCTGCAAAAACAGGTCGCCGCAGGTGTATCCGGTCAGGCACAGTTCGGGGAACACGACCAGATGTGCGCCCTTTGCCGCGGCCTGCTTTGCCTGTTTTACGATCTCGGAAGCATTATATGCGCAGTCCGCGACGCGCAGGTCGGGCGTTGCGGCAGCGATTTTGACAAATCCATCCTGCATTCCTGTATTCCTCCAGATAACTCAGATATGGTTAGTATACCCTTTTTTGCCTGCCGGTGCAAGAATATTCACGCCGGGCATGGAAAAAGGGCGCAAAACGGCGAGCCGCTTTGCGCCCTGCTTATCCGGGCAGATTTATTCCGGCGAGGTCCAGGTTTCCAGCCCCGCAAACGCATTGTACGGAGCGGGCTGATAATTGTCGATCAGCCCCTTGCGGATGATGATCTGATCGCACTCAAACGCGATCGGGACAATGGGCATTTCCTCAAGGAAAGTCTGGTAAAAGCCGACGACATTATCGCCGCTGCGCATGGCCGCGATCGCGGAAGCCATGGACTCACCCGAATAGCCGCCGTAGTTCAGGCTGCCGCCCGAGGAGAGCAGCGGCCGCAGGTCAAAGTCCGCGGTCAGCTGGGTTTCGCCGTAGTATACGTCGAAATCGCCCGACTGAAGGCGGGAGACAAAGGTTTCATACGGCTGCGCGTCCACCGTGACGCTTACGCCGTCCAGCGCGTTCCACGAGGCGGCGATCTGCTGGGCTGCCGCTACTTTGAAAGCATTGTCCGAATTGACCAGCAGGCGGATGGACAGAACGGTCTCCGCCTCGCTGCCGACGCCGGACGGGCTGGAACTGCCGCCGGACTCCGTCTCTCCGCTGTCGCTTTCCCCGCCCGAACCATCGCCTTCGCCGGTGTATTCGTCGTCTGTGTAATCGCCTTCATCGTCTGTATATTCGTCCTCGGTATCGGACGGCTCGTCCTCGCTGCTGCCGCCGGTATCGCTCTGCAAAGCCTCGCGCAGCAGCTGGGCGGCTCCATTCGGGTCTGCGGACATGTTGAGCGACAGGCTGCTGTCTGCAGGCTGCGGGTTGACCGGCAGGATGGCAGGGTCGGCAAAGGTCTGCAGCTGCGTTTCGCACAGGCTCTGGCGGCTGAGCGCGGCGCTCAGCGCCCGCCGCACCCCGGAGCTCGACAGCAGGGGATCATTATAATTAAAGCCCAGATAATGCAGCGACGCGCTCGCGGTCTGCACAGTGTCCACCGAGCCGCCGACGTTGGGCGGGTTCGGGTCGATGCGCGATGCACGCATAAGCGACACGTCGCCTGTCTGGAAGCTGGACAGGGCGGTATCCGCGCGTGTCATAGTCACAAGCGTAATGTGCCGGATCGAGCCGAGGAAGCCGCCGTGCCAGTTTTCATTGGCCTCAAGTGTCCACTGGTTTTCCCCCTCGACCGGCCGGTACGGCCCGGTGCCGTCGGCAAAGCTGCCGCTGTCGGCCGAGCCCTCCCGGTAGATCGGGATATCCAGCAGGCGCGGGAAATTGATATTGGGCGAGGAAAGCACGATGCGTACCTGGTTGGTGCCCACCGCCTCGATCGAGGAGACCTCGGTCAGCCGGTTGTAAAAAGGTGAGGACTCATTATAATGCGCGGCCTCCAGGCTGGCGACCACGTCCGCCGCGGTCAGCGGCTCGCCCGACCAGAAGGTCACGTCCCCGCGCAGGGTGAAGGTGAAGGTCGTGCCGTCGCCCTCATAGCTTTCGCACAGCACGTTTTCCGCAGTGAAATTGCTCGTCACCTCGAACAGGCCCTCGTACAGGGCCTCGCACAGCACGCGGTTGATATTCGTGTTGTCGAGCACCGGGTTAAGCGTTCCGTTCTGGTACCAGGCCAGGCCGAAATACGCGTCCGATACTTTGACGTTGTCCACCGGACCCTGCTCCTCATCCCCGCCGATTATGCCGCAGGCGGTGCTCAGCGCGCACAGCGCAGCAAGCACCGCGGCAAGCGCACATTTTTTCCATTTTCTCATCAAACGGGCTTCTCCCTTTCCGTTGTTACAGGCAGATCATGCCGCCCTGCACGCCGCGCACGCCGTTTGTCTTGCGGTGTGACCAGAACTCGTCACTGTGGCACATGGTGCAGATGCCGCTGTCGATCACGTTTTCCGGCTGGAGGCCGGCGTCCAGCAGCAGCTTTACACCGATCCCCTGCAAGTCCACATGGAATTTGATGCCTTTTTCCTGGATATATGGCTGCACGAGCGCGCCGAGCTGCTGTTCCATCGCCTCGGGCACATCCGCATCGGTCTCAAAGCACTCCTGCCGGATGGAAGGGCCGAGCACCGCGCGCAGGCTTTCGCGCCTTGTGCCGAGCTTTTCCGCCATCACGTCAACGGTTTTGGGCAGGATGCCGCCAGCCATCCCGCGCCAGCCCGCGTGGCACACGCCTGCGGTGTGGGTCACAGGGTCGTACAGCAGGGTGACGACGCAGTCCGCGTAAAAGCCGATAAGCGGCGTGTCCGGCAGCGCGGTGACGATCGCGTCCGACTGCCACGCCATCGGCTTGTGCAGCCCCATGCCGACCTCCGCCTCGGTGACGACCGAGACTTCGGTCTCGTGGATCTGCTTTGTCAGTGTAAAGCGCTGTTCGTCCACGCCGACCGCCTGCGCCAGACGGCGGTAGTTCTCGCGCACATTTTCCTCCGTATCCCCGCGGTTAAAGCCGAGATTGAGGCTTTCGCAGTGCCCGGTGCTTACGCCGCCGGACTTTGTGGTGAACGCATGCCGCACGGGCAGGCGGCGGCAGGTGTAGTAGACAAATGGGCCGCGCTGGATGCGGCACATGGACTGGTGCATGCATTTTCCTCCTGCAAGGGGGCCTTTGCAGGCCCTGACTATTCATTTCATTATAGCAAATCCCCTTCTGCTCCACAAGGGCGCGCCCGCCCTGTTTTCAAAAAACACCAAAATCTATACAGGACAGAACGTGTTTTTCTTGACAGTTTGACCAACAGGCTTTACAATTGAATGTAGTTATAATACCTGCTGTAATATAGCCTGCGCCTGATTTTGCGCACGGCTTTTTTCAAGGGCATTATTTCCACCGTGCGAGCCTGTTCAGGCGCCGCACATCACTACAATACACAAGACAGGGAGGACACACCAAAACAATGGACATCATCATACCGATTATCGCCGGTATCGTGTGTCTCATTGTGGGTGTAGTCGTTGGCTTCCAGTACCGCAAAAGCGTTGCGGAAAAAGAGATTGGTTCTGCTGAAACCGAAGCAACCCGTATCATCAACGAGGCGATCAAAGCCGGTGAAACAAAAAAGCGGGAATCCATACTTGAAGCCAAGGATGAAATCCACAAGCAGCGCACCGAGGCCGACCGCGAACTCAAGGAGCGCCGCAATGAGACGCAGCAGCTCGAACGCCGACTGATCCAGCGCGAAGAGGCGCTGGACAAAAAGAGCGACGCGATCGAGCGCAAGAACGAAGAGCTGAACCGCCAGCTCGACGCGACCCAGAAGGAAAAGGAAGAGCTCGAGCGCATCAAGGCCGAGCAGCTGGAAAAGCTCGAGCATATTGCCAGCATGACCCGCGACGAGGCGCGCGAGATGCTGGTCGCCTCGATCGAATCCGAGGCAACGCATGACGCGGCTGTCAAGCTGCGCGAGATCCACCAGCGCCTCAAGGACGAAAGCGAGCAGACCGCGCGCGAGATCATCTCGACCGCGATCCAGCGCTGCGCGGCGGATCATGTTTCCGAAGCCACGGTTTCGGTCGTGCCGCTGCCCAATGACGAAATGAAGGGCCGCATCATCGGCCGCGAGGGCCGCAACATCCGCACCCTCGAAACGCTGACCGGCGTGGATCTGATCATTGATGACACGCCCGAGGCGATCACGCTTTCCTCGTTCGATCCGGTGCGCCGTGAGGTGGCACGTCTGGCGCTCGAGAAGCTGATTGTGGACGGCCGCATCCATCCTGCCCGCATCGAGGAAATGGTCGAGAAATCCCGCCGCGAGGTGGATCAGATCATCAAATCCGAGGGCGAGCGCGCGACCTTCGAGACTGGCATCCACGGTATCCACCCCGAGCTGGTCAAGATCCTCGGCCGTCTGCGCTACCGCACGAGCTACGGCCAGAACGTATTGCAGCACTCGATCGAGGTGGCGCACATCGCCGGCATGATGGCCAGCGAGCTGGGGCTCGACCCGGTGCCAGCGCGCCGCGCCGGCCTGCTGCATGATATCGGCAAGGCGATCGACCACGAGGTCGAGGGCAGCCATGTGCAGATCGGCGTAGACCTTGCCAAGAAGTACAAGGAAGCGCAGCCGATCGTGCACGCGATCGAAGCGCACCACGGCGATGTGGAGGCCAAGACCATTGTTGCCTGCCTGGTGCAGGCGGCGGACGCGATCTCGGCCGCACGCCCGGGAGCGCGCCGCGAAAATCTGGAGAATTACATCAAGCGTCTGGAAAAGCTCGAGGGCATCGCCAACGAGACGCCCGGCGTCTCCAGCTCGTATGCGATCCAGGCGGGCCGCGAGATCCGCATCATCGTCAACCCGGAGAAGATCTCGGACGATGCGATGGTGCTGCTCGCCCGCGATATTGCCAAGAAGATCGAGGACGAACTCGATTACCCCGGCCAGATCAAGGTCAATCTGGTGCGCGAGACCCGCGCAGTGGATTACGCCAAGTAAACACAAACGGACAGCTTTTGCGCTGTCCGTTTTTTTGTCCGCGCGCCCCTTATACGAAACGGCGCAAATGCTCCATGACCGCCTGGATCTGGGGCGAGATCCATTTATTCCGGTGATAAAGCAGCTGCTTCCAGACGTCGATCGAAAAGTCCGGTACGGAAAGGCGCACCAGCCGGCCGGCTACGACCGCATCATCAGTCACATAATCCGGCAGGAAGGACACGCCCGCTCCCTGTTCGAGCAGCGAACAGATACGGCCTGCATTGCCGCTCTCCAGGATCGGTACAATCTCAAGCGACCGGCCGGCAAGCTGTTCATCCATCAGGCGGCGGTAGCTCATGCCCTTTTCGGTCAGCAGGAAGGGCTGGTGCACCAGATCTGCCAGCGGTACAGCAGCGGCATGGGCGAGCGGGTGCCCGCTGCCTGCGACAAAGTGCACGCCCACCTTCTCCTCATGCAGGATCACGTATTCGGTATTGTAGATGTGGCTGTCCAGCGTCATGATCAGATCGACCTCGTTCTGGTTGACCAGCCGCAGCAGCTCGCTGGTTCCCGCAGCCAGCAGCTGCAGCGAGATACCGGGATACTGCGCGCGGAACGGCAGAAAGGCGCGCTCCGCGAATACGTCGCACAGCGAATCCGCCATGGCGACGCGCACGCAGCCGCGCAGTGTGCCCTCCCCGCGCATGCTGTCCTGCAGTTCCTCGGTAAGACGGCTGATCTCATGCGCGTATTTGAGCACCTCCCGGCCCTTTTCGGTCAGGGAAACCGTGTGGCCGACCCGCTCAAACAGCTGGGTGTGCAGCTCGTCCTCAAGCTGCCGGATGTGGAAGGATACCGTGGACTGCGAATAGCCCAGTTTTTCCGCCGCCCGCGTAAAGCCGCCCAGCTCGGCGGCATTGAGAAAGGTGGTCAGGTTTTTGATATCCATGCAGTTCCTCCTGTACGATCGAAAATATCGATGCTGTATATCATAATAATCTGTTTTACAGATGCTTTGTTTCATTATATACTATAAGGTACTGGAAAACAAACAGGAAAGGAAAAGAGAAATGGAAGTTTTGCATGGGGCGGGGCAGGCTGCAGTCAGTCTGATCCGCGCGGTTTACAATCTGTTGTGGGGGGATATTGTACAAATCCCGCTGCCGGGCGGCAGTTCGCTCGGCCTGTCGCTGCTGGTGATCATCCTGATCCCGGCGGGGATCTATTTTACCATCCGCACCCGCTTTCTGCCGTTCCGCCTGTTCCCGGAGATGCTCCGCGTGACCGCGGAGGGCAAGGGAGACGGGGAACGCGAGGGCATTTCCGGCCTGCAGGCACTGATCGTGTCTACGGCCTGCCGCGTGGGGATGGGCAACCTGGTCGGCGTGGTCGCGGCGATCTCCGCGGGCGGCGCGGGCGCGGTGTTCTGGATGTGGGTAATCGCGCTGCTTGGCTCGTCCACCGCGTTTGTCGAGGCAACGCTCGCACAGCTCTATAAGGAAAAGGATCCGCTTTACGGCGGCTACCGCGGCGGCCCGGCTTACTATATCCACCAGCTGTTCTGCAAGGGGAAGGCGCGCCGCCGTTCGGTGGTCGCGGTGCTGTTTGCGGTTTCGGGCCTGATCTGCTGGTGCGGCATCAGCCAGGTGATCGGCAACACGATCTCCTCCTCGTTTGAAAACGCATTCCATGTCCCGCCGCTGTGGTCAACCATAGCGCTGGTCGCGGTTGCGGCGGTGATCGTGCTGCGGAAAAATGCCACCGTCAAGGTGCTGGACATCATGGTGCCGATTATGGCGGGCTGCTACTTTGCTATGACGCTGTATATCATCATCCGCAACGCAGGCGCGCTGCCTGCCGTGTTCGAGCGTATCTTTCTTGAGGCCTTCGGCCTGCGGCAGGTCGTGGCAGGCGGCATCGGAGCGGTGATCATGAACGGCGCCAAGCGCGGCCTGTTCTCCAACGAGGCGGGCTCGGGCTCCGCTCCGTGTGCAGCTGCAGCGGCGGATATCAGCCACCCGGCCAAAGGCGGGCTGCTGCAGGCACTCGGCGTATTTATCGATACGCTGGTCATCTGCTCGTGTACGGCCATGATCATGCTGCTCACACCGGAGAGCCTGACCGGCGGTCTGGAGGGCATGGACCTGCTGCAGGCCTCGATGCAGTATCACCTGGGGGAATTCGGCGTAATTTTTACCGCAGTCATCCTGTGGCTGTTCAGCTTCTCGACTTTTATCGGCATCCTGTTCTATGCACGGTCCAATGTCGCCTATCTGTTTGGGGACAAGTGGGCGTGGCAGACCGCATATAAGCTGCTTGCGCTGGTTATGCTGTTCATCGGCGGGCTGGCGGCCTACCAGTTTGTATGGGATCTGGGCGACGTGGGCGTCGGATTGATGACGGTGTTCAATATGATCGCATTGATCCCTCTCGCCCCCAAGGCAATTGATTGCCTGCGGGATTATGAGCAAACACATCTTAAGAAGAAATAAGAATTCCGCGCATCGGTCCAGCACAGATGCGCGGAATTTCCTTTATTTTGCCTATATTTAACACGGCCTTAACGCAAATGCCCTTGCAATGCGGTCCGCTGCAATTTATCCTGAAAACAGAAAGATTGGAAAAGGGTGAGATTGCATGCAGCAGACGCTTTCCGAAGCGGCTTGCCGGGTGGCTGGAGCATATTTCGCAAAAAAGCGCCGTGTCGGCCGCTGCGCGATCCTGCTGGCGATCGTCTGTTTTGCGCTCGGAACCGAACTGATGCTTTTGCTTGGGCCATATCTTGGCATGGAATTGGCAGCCTGCTGCGGCACGCTGCTGTGCGGTGCTCTGCTGTTTGGGATCGTTTTGTTCCGGAAGAAAAGGCAAAACCCGGGAGAGGGATATCTGGATACGGTGCGCCCCATGCTGGCGCGCGAACTTTATCCGGACTGTTCGTTTACCCTGCTGGGGACGCAGCAGCAAATGCAGCGGCGCCTCCAGGAGGCGTCGATCTGGGTGATCAGCGGAGAGCTGGAGGAATACGGCGGGTCGATCTGTCTGGCTACGCCGTCGGGGACGGTTTATGCGCACGACTTTACCGAGGACTGCCGCCCGGGCGACAGCGACAGCTGCGCAACGCAGGACTGGGTGGTGTATGAGCTGGCGCTTCCGCCCGGCAGCCCCTGGAAAGATATCGGGCTGGCACGGATCCGGCGCGGGCGCGCAGAGCAGAGCCGGATGGCCGGAGCGCTGCAAAATGCCCTGCACCGTCTGCCGCACAGGAAGGCGGACGGCCTGCAGGAGGAGCGGATTGAAGGGACCCCGCTGTTACTGTATTCAACCGACCTGGCGCATACACAGGCGGTATTGCGCCAGACAGGAGGCGGTGCATTGCAGGCGTTTTTCCGCGCGTGCGGCGGAGGCAGTACGGTTTGCTACTGCAGCGGCACATTATATGTCTTTGCGCAGGGACGGAGGCTGGACCAGCGCTGGAGCGGCGGCAGCCGGTTTGAAGAAGATGTGATTGCGCGCAATGCCGAGGCGGTCAGCCGGACCATCCATGCGGTAGCGGCGCTGGTATAAGGCGTGATACGGGCTGGTAAAAAGACCGCAGGGAAAATTCTAAATAAAAAGTTGCGGAGAACTGCCACACAGGGCGGTATTTCCGCAACTTTTTATGCAGAAGAATGCGGCCGTCCGGTCTGGAGCGAGCCGCCTGTATTGCTGCCGCGGCGGCGGGTTTACCGCACAATCAGATACACGGTGTATGCAACATAGATCAGCACCATTACCGCGCCCACCGGGCGGGTGAGGCGGCCGCCGGCCTGCGTATCCGGCACATCATGGGTTTTGGCCAGACGCGCCGGGATGTAGAATACGGCTGTAATGCCAATCAGCACCAGGCAATCGATGATCGAGGTGGACAGAACCGGGATGGGCGTGATCACCGAGGACAGGCCAAGGATCAGCAGGATATTGAAGATGTTGGAACCGATGACATTGCCCATGGCGATCTCGTTCTGTCCCTTGCGCGCGGCGACCAGTGAGGTGACCAGCTCGGGCAGGCTGGTGCCGATGGCGACGATGGTCAGCCCGATCAGCGTTTCAGACAGGCCGAACATGCGCGCGATGCCGGTTGCGCCGTTGACGGCCAGCTGGCCGCCGATGATGATGCACGCGAGGCCGAGCACGATGTTCACGCCGATCAGGAGCGGGGGCATGAAGGCCTCCGCCCCGGTATCCTCCAGCGTGTTCCGGTTTTGCATCGCGGAACGGATCTGGAAGAACAGTGTCGCTGCAAAGAAAACGAGCAGGATGATACCCTCGATGCGCGAGATGGTAAGGTCGGGAGCGATCATCACGCACAGGACAACAGCCGCCAGCAGGGAAAGCGGCCAGTCGCGGCGCATGAGCGTGCGGTCCATCACAAGCGGGCAGACCACCGCGGACAGGCCCGCGACCACCAGAAGGTTGAAAATGTTCGAGCCGACGACATTGCCGACCGCGATCTCGTTTGCGCCCTGCAGGGCAGCGGTCAGACTGACGGCCAGCTCGGGCGCCGAGGTGCCGAAGGCGACGATGGTCAGGCCGACCAGCAGCGGTGAAACACCCAGCCGCCGCGCCAGGGCGGACGCGCCGGCTACAAATTTGTCCGCGCCCCATACGAGCAGCGCAAAGCCCACAATGAGCATGACAAAGGAAAGCATTTTGGAAAAACAACTCCTCATTTCGGTTTGGAAGCGGCTGCACGCATGAAAAAAGACTTTTATTGCACTTGCGGCAATAAAAGTCTCGCTGCTTGCGGTGCGGCACGGGCCGGCGGCTGCCGGTCGGACTGACGATGCCGACCACGCCAAATGACGTGAGCTACTCCCTTTTGTAATAGAAAAGTATAGCGGATGGGACAGGATTAGTCAATGAAAACTTAGAAAAAACTTTACAAGCCGCGCATAAACCGCTATACTATAAAGTGCTGAAAAATACAATGAAGGAGCATTTTCATGCTGCAATTCGAGGAATATAAGGTTAAGCTGAACAATCTCAAGCCCGATCTGGACGACCTGTACCAGTCGCTCGGCCTGGAAAAGGCAAAGCGCGAGGTGGAGGAGCTGGAGATCAAATCCTCCCAGCCCGGGTTTTGGGACAATCCGGATGAGAGCCAGAAGATCGTCTCCCGCATGGGAGCGCTGAAGGGCAAGATCGAGGCATACGACCACCTGCACAGCCTGTGCGACGACCTGCTCACTATCTGCGAGATGGCGATTGAGGAAAACGACGAGTCCATGCTCAGTGAACTCGAAAGCGGTTATAAGGAACTGGAGGACGGCATCGCGGAGCAGAAGCTGTCCACCCTGCTGACCGGCGAGTACGACAAAAACAACGCGCTCGTCTCCTTCCACGCGGGCGCGGGCGGCACCGAGGCGCAGGACTGGTGCGAAATGCTGTACCGCATGTATACCCGCTGGGCGGAGCGCCACGGCTATACCTATAAGATCATGGACTATCAGGACGGTGAAGAAGCCGGCCTTAAGTCCGCGGATATCATCATCGAGGGTGAAAACGCATACGGCTTCCTTAAGGGCGAGTCGGGCGTTCACCGCCTGGTGCGTATTTCGCCGTTTGATGCGTCCGGCCGCCGCCATACCTCGTTCTCCGCAGTCGAGGTCATCCCGGACATTCCGGATGACTCGGCGGACTTTGAGATCAAGCCCGAGGATTACGAGATGCAGGTGTTCCGTTCGTCCGGCGCGGGCGGCCAGCACATCAACAAGACCTCGTCCGCGGTGCGCCTGATCCACAAGGCGACCGGCATCGTGGTCTCCTGCCAGACCGAGCGCAGCCAGTTCCAGAACAAGGACAACTGTCTGCGTATGCTGCGCAGCAAGCTGGTTGAGATCAAGGAGCGCGAGCACCTTGAGAAGATTTCGGATATCAAGGGCGACCAGAAAAAGATCGAATGGGGCAGCCAGATCCGTTCGTATGTGTTCATGCCCTATACGCTGGCCAAGGATACCCGCACGGGTTTTGAAAACGCCAATATCAATGCTGTGATGGATGGCGATATCGACGGGTTTATCAATGCCTACCTGTCCGGCCTCGCAGCAGGGACCCTGTCCACCAAGTAAGCGGATCCTGTACCGGACCGCGCTGCCGCTTATGCGGCAGCGCGGTATTTTTTTGCATTTCCAGCGGAAAGATGGAAAAATACCGCGCTGATAACAGTTTGTTCATGTTTTTTTCATAAGCCACCCATCAAAACCACGCATGACGGACACATTCGGATCGTATGCTGTAAACTGTACCCGGGAAGACCGCGGTGCGTATCATCATATCAGAAACGGAGATGGAACCATGAAGCAGCATACCAAAAAAGCGGTGTTTGCCGCATTTATGGCCGCATGCCTGACGCTCTCGCTCGCTGCGTGCAGCTCGACCACATCATCCTCAACAGACGAAACGGAGGAGCAGAGCAGCCAGTCCACCACCCAGGAGGAGGATACGGCTGAGCAGGATGAGACCCTGTCTGAGCAGGATACGGGTTCTGCATCCGGAGAGGATGCAGCCGGCGACAGCAGCACAACGGATGACACGCTCGCCGGTGAGAACGGTGACGCTGCCCCGGACAGCGCTTCCGGTACGGACGGCGCTTCCAGCACGGATAATACTTCCGGCACAGACAGCGGCACGGATACCACAGATAACGCCTCCGGCACTGCGGACAGCGGGGAGGAATAAGCTCCAACATACATAAAATGAAACCCTCCGGCACAAACTGTGTCCGGAGGGTCTTGCTATGAGCGATCGTGCAAAATTTGCCGTGACCGGTGCGCTGGCAGGGGCGGCGAACGGATTTTTCGGAGCAGGCGGCGGGCTGTTCCTCGTGCCGCTGCTGGTTTCACTGTGCGGGATGGAGCAGCGGAAAGCGTTTGCAACTTCGGTTGCGGTCGTCCTGCCGCTGAGCGCGGTGTCCGCCCTGGTGTATTGGATGAAGGGCGGGCTCGACCTGGGGACAGCCTGGCCCTATCTGGTGGGCGGCGCGCTGGGCGGGCTGGCCGCGGGCCGCCTGTTCCAGAGGGTCAGTGTGGACCGGCTGCGGCGGGCGTTCGGCCTGCTCATCCTGTACGGCGGCATACGGGCGGTGCTGCTGCTGTGAGGATACTGGGCGCAGTGGCCGCCGGGCTGCTGACCGGCGTGCTCTCGGGCTTCGGGATCGGCGGCGGTTCGCTGCTGCTGCTTTACCTGACACTGTTTGCAGGCCTCAGCCAGTTCGAGGCGGGCGGGATCAACTTGCTGTATTTTATCGCATGCGCGCCTGCGGCGCTGTATGCGCATGTCAAAAACGGCTTGGTGGAAGGGCGGGCGGTCAGGTGGTGCGTTGCGGCGGGCGTGCTGACCTCGGTCGCGGCGGCCTTCCTTGCCGCGCGCATGGATACGGACTGGCTGCGGCGCCTGTTCGGCGTGTTCCTGCTCTACGTCGGCGCAAAGGAGCTGTTCAGCCGGCGGGAGAAAACGGAAAATGTGACAAAGCAATGAAAGGAAACGGATTTCCGTTTCCTTTTATTGCTTCAGAACAGTTCATTTTCCGGTACGGACTCGGCGGGGACATCCATGGCTTTCCATATACCGCCAAGATTGGACGGGGTCTGATACACAGCACCATCAGTGCACCGGACAAAATGCGGTTCGGTGAAACAGATCTCGAAGGTTCTTTGATCCTGAAGATGGAAACGGAAGATGGTGGTTTCGCCGCCTGTGTAGCTTTGCTCATCCGTCCGCGGCTGCACGCTGGCTGCCGCAATACGGCGGCAGACCTGTGCAATCTGATCCGGGCCGGAGACCGTCTTTTTCTGTGTCGCTGCGGGTACGATATACTGATACATCTCGATCTCGCTGATCTCCTCCGCCTCGAACGGCAGCAGCGAGGGCGCATCCCAGCCCCGTGCCAGCGCCGCCGCGGCCAGCAGCACCAGTGCCGCGCCAATCAAGCCGTTCCGGATATGCTTGCGATTCATCATGCTTCCCTCCCTCGTCTCATACCGGTTTGGGTTGACAGATTTCCCCTGTACACACTTGGACGAGAAAAATCCGCCCGGGTTCCCTTACCAGACAGGAACCCGGGCGGAGAAGATACAGATACCGGCCAGCCTTAGATTGTGCCCAGGCCGAACAGCTTGGTCGCCAGCTCGGAAACAAGGATGGCAACCAGCAGCACGGGCGCGATCCAGCGGATCATCACATGGTGCAGTTTCTCGCGGTGGAAGGCCGCGCCGTTCTGCTTGACCTCGTCCGCAATCACCTTGGTGCCGACTACATGGCCGATCAGGATGCAGGTGAGCACCGCCACGATCGGCATGAGAACCGAGTTGGAGATAAAGTCGAAAAAGTCGAGGAACTTCATGCCGATGATCGTGACGCCCGCCCACGGGCCGTAGCCCAGGCAGGAGGGGATGCCGATCACGAGCGCCGCCACGGTCACGAGCAGGGTTGCGGCCGTGCGTCCCAGCGGGGTCTTATCCATAATAACCGAAACGATGGTCTCCATCAGCGAAATGGAAGAGGTCAGCGCGGCAAACAGCACAAGCAGGAAAAATACCGTGCCGACAATGCCGCCGAACGCCATGGACTCGAATACCATCGGCAGCGTGGTGAACATCAGGCCCGGGCCGCTGTTGATCTGCGACGGGTCGCCGCCGTTGAACGCCACGACCGCAGGGATGATCATCAGGCCCGCGACAAAGGCAAACAGCGTGTCGAACACCTCGATCTGGGTGACCGAATGTTCAAGGATATTTTCCCGCTTCATGTAGGAACCGTAGGTGATCATAATACCCATGGCAAGCGACATGGAGTAGAACATCTGCCCGATCGCGCCCAGCACGGTCGAAGCGGAGAACTTGGAAAAGTCCGGCAGCAGATAGTACTTGAGGCCGGCCATTGCCCCGTCGATCGTGAGCGAGTAAATCGCAATCAGCACGGCAAGCACCGCGAGCACAGGCATCATGAAGGTGCTGGCCTTTTCGATGCCCTTTTCCACGCCGAAGATAACGACCACCGTGTTGATCAGCGTGTAGATCAGAAACCACGGGCCGGGACCGCTGAAGTCCAGCAGGGTTGCAAGCACCGAGCCCGCGTCAAATCCGGTGAACGCGTTAAAAAAGCCGCCGTTGTCCGCCGCGGCCGCGCCGTTTCCGGTCAGGAAGGTGAACAGGTATTTGGTCACCCAGCCGCCGATAACACAATAGTACGGCGTAATGATGACCGGTACGAACGCCGCAATCCAGCCGAGAAAGCTGAAGCGCTTGTCCAGCGCTTTGTATGCGCCGATACAGGACAGGCGGGTCTTACGGCCGATCGCGATTTCGGTTACCATGAGCGTAAAGCCGAATGTAACCACCAGCACAAGATAAACCAGCAGGAAAATGCCGCCGCCGTACTGCGCCGCCAGATAGGGGAAACGCCACAGGTTGCCCAGGCCCACGGCGGAGCCTGCCGCCGCCAGCACAAAGCCGATGCGGCTGGAGAAACTGCTTCTCGATTTCTGTTCCATATTTTGTTGCTAACTCCCTTACTTACTTCTCTTTCTTTTCTGTTTTGCCGCCGGGCGGCAAAGGGGGATCATTCCGGCCCGGAACAGCTGAATGCGTCCAGGTACCGGTACGCGCGCAGCAGATTGTCCAGGTGGTAGTTTGCGACGATGTCAGCGTCCGTCCGCGGCGGGGCTGCCGCACCATCCGGCGCGGTCAGGCCGAGCACGGAAAGCTGCGCCGCATTCTCCGGTGAGAGCCTGCCCATCTCGTCCATAGTGCACAGGGCGGAAAGCTCCTGCCAGACCGACTGCGCCAGCTGCTCGCAGCCGCGCAGGTAGGCCATCTGATCTGTATGCCCGCCCTGCCGGAAGGGCTTCTGCTTTTCAAAGATCGCCAGCTCGGACGCGATGCGCCCCAGCTGGACGCGCAGCGGCTCCAGATCGGGATAGCGGCAGTGCAGCACGCGCTCCTCAACGTATGCAGGCACGGACTGCCGGAAATGCAGCAGCAGGTTTTCGATGCGCGCGCGGTTGTTGTACGGCTTGATCACCACATTGACCACGAGCGCGGTCGCCAGGCCGATCGTGGTATCCAGCAGGCGGTTGGCGCCGTAGCCAAGCGCTTCATTTGCAGGCGACAGGCAGATGGACACGAACACGATGCATGCGAGCGGCACGGCAAACTGCAGCTTGAGCTGGTTGCACAGCAGGATGAGCGCGATCAGCCCCAGCCCGACGCCGATCCAGCGGAAGCCGGCAAACAGGTTGACGAACAGCGCGCCGAAGCCTGCGCCGAGCAGGATGCCGAAAAACTGCGTGCGGCAGGTTTCAAATGCATCGCCCACTGTGCGGCTCATGGCGACGATCGCACCGATGGCCGCAAAAATCGGCAGCGGTGAACCGCGCAGGTCGGCAAAAAACAGCGCCAGTGCAACCGCAAGCCCGGTTTTGACTGTCCGCAGCCCGAGATGGGGAAGATGCCGTGCCACTGCTGTTCGCCTCCGGAATGAAAGAATAAAAATATTTTAACACGGATAGAAGCTTTTCACAAGGCATTTGCCTGCAAAAGACGGATATGCTATAATAACCTCAGGAATTTTCCAGCCAGAGAGGGGCAATTATCATGAAGGATTATCGTTTCGGCGTGCTGGGCGCGGGCAATATGGGCACGGCGATCGTGGAAGGCGCGGTGCGCGCCGGCCTGTTTCGGCCGGATGAAGCGCTGCTGTTCAACCGCAGCGCGGAAAAGCGCGACAAAAACCGCGAAAAGGGCTATGCCGTAACGGATGACTATACGAAGGTTTACACCGCATGTGAAACCGTGCTGCTCGCGGTCAAACCGCAGAATTTTGACGAGATCCTGCCGGTACTCGCGGCGTGCCAGGGGGAAAAGCCGCTTGTGGTGTCGATTGCCGCGGGCGTGACTTTTGCCAAGATAGAAGCTGCGCTGGGAGCGGACACCGCGATCATCCGCGTGATGCCAAACACCCCGCTCATGCTGGGCGAGGGCGCGACCCAGCTGGTCAAAAACGCCGCCGCAGCGGCGGAGCAGCTCGCGCAGGTGCGCGCGCTGTTCGACACCATGGGCGTGACCGTGGTGTTTGAGCAGGAGCGTATGCTCAACGAAGTCATTCCCTATGCGGGTTCGGCGCCGGCCTACCTTTATATGTTTGCCGACGCGATGGTGCAGAGCGCGGTCCGGCACGGCATTTCCGGGGACGATGCGCTTACCCTGTTCTGCCAGACGATGATCGGCTCGGCCAGGATGATGCTGCAGCGGGACAAAACGCCCGCGGAGCTGATAAAGGCCGTGTGCTCGCCCGGCGGTACCACCATCGAAGCGATGCGCGTGCTGGAGGAGCGCGGACTGTATGGGATCCTGGCGGAGGCGAATGATAAATGCATCGCGCGCGCTTACGAGCTGGGCAAATAACCAGGGCTTGGCATTGACTTTGCCGCGTCTGTATGGTAAAGTAAAATAAATATTCCGCATCACTTTGAGAAGGAGTGGAGACCGTGAAAAATTCGACCAAGATCAAAGCGGGCCTGCTGCTGACCAGTCTCGCCTGTGCAGCCGGTGCGACCGCAGCGCTTGTCCTGCTGCAGAAAAAGCGTGAAGAGGAAGTCTATCACGAGGCTGAACTGAAGGCGATGGACGAACTGGAGGAAATGATGCGCGAGGATTCCGACTGCGCCTCCTGCGCCTGCGCGGAGGAATGCGCGGCGGCGGATATGCCGGATGCATTCGATGCGGGGACTCCGGCGGATGAGGAAGAGCAAACGCCGGACGAAGCGGAAGAGGATGACGAGGCGGACGACGAAAAGTCTGTCGAAAACTGAACAGAACAGTAAAATGGGCGGAGGAACATTCTCTCCGCCCTGCTTTTTACGGTAAAGGAGCGAACAAAATATGATCGAATACGAGGGCCGCGTATTCCGGCCGCCTTCTGAGGCATATAGTTTGATCGTGCAGGTCACGATCGGCTGCAGCCACAACAAATGCACATTCTGCGATATGTATAAGGAAAAGCAGTTCCGCGTGCGCAAGCTGGAGGAGGTCAAGCGGGATTTTGATGAGGCGCGGCGCATGTACCGCCGTGTGGATCGCATCTTCCTGGCGGACGGCGACGCGCTTATGTGCCGCCCAGAGCATATGGCGGAGATCCTGCGCTATATCCGGCAGGTGTTCCCCGAATGCGAGCGGGTGACGAGTTACGGCTCGCCCGCGTCCATCCTGGTAAAAAAGCAGGAGGACCTGAACATGCTGCACGAGCTCGGCCTTGAGATGATTTATCTCGGCCTGGAGTCCGGCTCGGACGAGGTGCTGCGCCGCGTCAACAAGGGCGAGACCGCGGACGAGATCGTGCATGCCGGCCTGATGGTCAAGGAGGCGGGCATGAAGCTGTCGGTCACCTGCATCGCGGGCCTCGGCTCGCTCGAACTGTCCGAGGAGCATGCGGTCAAAACCGCCGAGGCGCTCTCGCGCATGAAACCCGAATACATCGGCCTGCTGACCCTGCTGTTCGAACTGCCCACGCCGCTCATGCGCGACTGGCAGGAGGGCCGCTTCTACCTGATGAACCCGATCGAGATCGCGCACGAGACGCTCATCCTTCTCGAACATATCGACTCGGAAGGCAGTATTTTCCGCGCCAACCACGCGTCCAACTACGTCAACCTGGCGGGTACGCTCAACCGCGACCGCGAGGCCATGTGCCAGCGGCTGCGCCAGGCACTTGAGGGGAAAATACAGTTCCGGAATGAGGCATTCAGGGCAAGATAACCAAAAGGACGGTAAAATAGTTAGGCAAAAAGGAAAGAAATCGAAAATTTTGTGTTCGTTATGTTACAATTTCAAAAAAACACAAGACAAGCAAAAAAAATTGTGCTATACTGTTTTCGATTTCGGGGTTGGAGCTGCTCCAGCCTTCCTGTGAGAGAAAATGATTTGAAAAGCGTGTATTCCGTCTGGAGGATTTGCTGATGGATTCCGTATCCCATGTGCGCGTTGCGCATCTGCTGCTGGATTATGTGGAGCAGACGTGCGGCGTGACATTCGACCAAAGCGGCTTTGTATATGGCAATTTGAAACCCGACCTGACAGGTACTTACCTGACCAAGCGCCACAATCCCTCGATCATGATGGACGAGGTAATGGATAAGATCCGTGTGTTTACCGAGAAATATACCATCGGCCCGGTCAACGGCCGGGAGCTTTCGGTTGATCTCGGCGAGATCTGCCACTATATCACCGACTTTTTCACCTATCCGCACAATGACGATATCTATGACCACAACCTGCTCGCGCACTATGTGTATGAGAAGCGCGTTGCACTGGTCATCCGCCGCCGCATGACCGAGGCGAAGTTTGAAAAATGGGCCAGCCCCATTATCCCGCCTACGACGGTGGACGCGCTGGTAAACCGCATCGCTTCCATGCACGGCGAGTACCGCGCGCCGGGCCGCCGCCACGGCATTGACGACGACCTGATACATATCTGCCGCGCGACTGCGATGGTCGTGCTGTCGGTCATCAGCATCGTCTATGAGCAGGTCGAGGCGCCGGCAACCGTGATCGCGTAAACCTGACTATGCACCCAAAAGGCACGCCCGGCGTGCCTTTTTTGTTTGACGGGCCGGGGACAGGGCGTATCCTGCCCTCTTGCAGGCATACAGCGCGGAGATTTGCATAAACCGCCGCTGTTTACAAAAAATTTGTTTGTTTCCCTGCCCGACTGTGATATAATACATCTGTTATGAACAAATGGGGCGGTTTCGCCCCATCGAAAGGCTGATCAATTCAATGGCTAACTTTTTTACCAAGCTTTTTGGCACGCATTCCTCGCATGAGCTGAAAAAGATCTACCCCATTGCTGATAAGGTGGACGCGCTCGAGGAGCAGTACAAAAAGCTGACGGATGCAGAGCTGCGCGCCAAGACCGACGAGTTCAAGGCGCGTTACCAGAACGGCGAAACGCTCGACGACCTGCTGCCTGAGGCGTTTGCGACGTGCCGCGAGGCGGCGTGGCGCGTGCTGGGTATGCGGCACTACCGCGTGCAGGTGATCGGCGGCATTGTGCTGCATCAGGGACGCATCGCGGAGATGAAGACCGGCGAAGGCAAAACGCTGGTCGCGACCCTGCCGGCGTATCTGAACGCACTGACCGGCAAGGGCGTGCACATTGTAACGGTCAACGATTACCTTGCCAAGCGCGACTCCGAGTGGATGGGCAAGGTATACCGTTTCCTCGGCCTGACCGTCGGCCTCGTGATCCACGAGGTCGAGCCGGCCAAGCGCAAGGCCATGTACGAGGCGGACATCACCTACGGCACGAACAACGAGTTCGGCTTTGACTACCTGCGCGACAATATGGCCATCTACAAGCAGGCTATGGTGCAGCGCGGCCATGCGTTCGCCATCGTCGACGAGGTTGACTCCATCCTGATCGACGAGGCGCGCACCCCGCTGATCATCTCAGGCCAGGGCGAGCAGTCCTCCCAGCTGTATGAGATGGCAGACCGCTTCGCCGCGGGCCTCAAGTGCCTGCGCGTCAAGGAGGTCGACGCCAAGGAGGAGCAGGACGACATCGACGCGGACTACATTGTCGACGAAAAGGCCCGCACCGCGACCCTGCCCCCCAAGGGACCGGCGCACGCTGAGGCCTACTTCCGCGTGGAGAACCTGTCCGACCCGCAGAACACCACCCTCCAGCATCACATCAACCAGGCCATCAAGGCGCGCGGCGTCATGCAGCGCGACGTGGACTATGTGGTGCGCGACGGGCAGATCATCATTGTCGACGAGTTCACCGGCCGCCTGATGTTCGGCCGCCGCTATAACGAGGGCCTGCACCAGGCCATCGAGGCCAAGGAAGGCGTCAAGGTGCAGCACGAGAGCAAGACCCTCGCCACCATCACCTTCCAGAACTACTTCCGCCTGTACGGCAAGCTGTCCGGCATGACCGGTACCGCGCTGACCGAGGAGGAGGAGTTCCGCCACACCTACAAGCTGGACGTCATCGAGATCCCGACCAACAAGCCGGTTGCCCGTAAGGACAATCCGGACGCGGTTTACAAAAACGAGCGCGGCAAGATCAAGGCGACCATCGCCCGCATCGAGGCCTGCCACGCCAAGGGCCAGCCCATCCTGGTCGGCACGGTGTCGATCGAAAAGTCTGAGGAGCTGTCGAAGATCCTCAAGGCCAAGGGCATCAAGCACACCGTGCTGAACGCCAAGTACCACGAAAAGGAAGCCGACATCGTCGCGCAGGCGGGCAAGTCAGGCGCAGTCACGATCGCGACCAACATGGCCGGCCGTGGTACGGATATCATGCTCGGCGGCAACGCGGAGACCATGGCGCTCGACGAGCTGAAAAAGGGCGACTATACCCCTGAACTGCTCTATGAGGCAAACGGCCATGCGGATACCGAGGACCCTGAGGTGCTTGCGATCCGCGCGAAGTTTAACGAGCTGTACGAGAAGTACAAGAAGGAGACCGACGCGGACGCGGAAAAGGTGCGCGCAGCAGGCGGCCTGTATATCCTGGGTACTGAGCGGCACGAATCCCGCCGCATCGACAACCAGCTGCGCGGCCGTGCCGGCCGTCAGGGCGACCCGGGCGAATCCAGCTTCTATATCTCGCTTGAGGACGATCTGATGCGCCTGTTCGGTTCGGAACGCATCCAGAACATGATGGAAACGCTCGGCATCGACGAGGACGAGCCGATCGACCAGAAGATCCTGTCAGGCGCGATCGAGAATGCACAGAAGAAGATCGAGTCCCGCAACTTTGCAACCCGTAAGCACGTGCTCGAATACGACGACGTGCTCAACACCCAGCGCCAGACGATTTATGCGCAGCGCCTGCAGGTGCTCGAGGGCAAGGACGTCAAGGACAACATCATGAGCA
>ERZ1643249.1675-NODE-1675-length-21881-cov-18.848163_pt1 | contig 21881 bp, 19 predicted proteins | sample MGYA00579263_ERZ1643249 | MGnify/ENA primary metagenome ERZ1643249 (study PRJEB29033, sample SAMEA4952264) | chicken gut metagenome | biome: Broiler Chicken; feature: Gastrointestinal Tract; material: Caecum | place: Ireland | collected 2018 | study: Broiler... | reverse complement strand
TGTTTATGGACGAGCCTTTTAAGGGGCTTGATATAGAGACAAAGAAAAAGGTCATAGAGTATGTAAAAAGAGAGGGTCATGGAAGGACAGTGGTTTTTGTCACCCATGATCCGGAAGAAGCAAAAGAAATGGGAGCGGAGATCCTGGTTTTATAAACCGGGGTCCCCGCTCCCATATTATGTACAGAAATAATTCTAATAGCTGTCTACATGGAGCAGTTCATGTACTTTACCTTTTAAAAGGCCGTCGTAAAGGGAGATAATCAGCGGATTCTCGTCAGCTTTCCGGATACTGGTCACATTATCCGCCTGATACAGACCGTCTCTTCTGGCTGATTTCGTACGGTTTCCAGCTCTCGGAGGCTGTCCGCCTCCCATGATACAGCCTCTTCTGCAGGCCATGATCTCTACAATATGGTAGTGCTTTTTGCCGCTCTTGATATTTTCCATAACCGTCCGGGCATTGGCCAGACCGCTGGCTACGCAGACATTGAGAGGAATCCCTTTGTAGGTAACAGAGAATTCTTTGATACCTTCGTCTCCTCTGGCACCTGCTTCTGCAACAGAGTCCATGGTCGCCTTGTCATGTTTGTCTGCAAAACGGCGGAGCATAGCCTCGGTAACGCCTCCGGTTACACCGAAGATCACCCCGGCGCCGGAACCGAAGCCGAAAGGCATATCGCAGGCTTCCGGAACAAGAGTGGCAAATTCAATGCCGGAATTGCGGATCATGCGGATCACTTCTGTAGTGGTGATGACTACGTCAGTATCCTGTTCGCCCTTGGTATAACTGTTTGGACGGAGGATCTCCATTTTCTTAGCCGTACAGGGCATGATAGAAACCACAAAGGTCTTCTTTCCCTGGTTCTTTTCATAGCCCCTGTAATATTCTTTCATAACTGCGGAGAACATACCCTGAGGGGAACGGCAGGTAGAAAGATTATCTTTGTATTCCGGATATTGATCACAGAGGAATTTTACCCAGGCCGGGCAGCAGGAGGTGAACAGCGGAAGCTTATCTCCCTGTCCCAGACGCTCCAGGAATTCCTTGGATTCTTCCATAATGGTCAGATCAGCGGCAAAGGCGGTGTCGTATACTTCATCGAATCCCATACGGTGGAGCACAGCTACCAGTTTGCCCATAACACTGTGGCCTTTGTCCAGCCCAAAGGCGTCTCCCACAGCTACCCGGACAGCGGGAGCTACCTGAGCCACCACCCTGGTATTCGGATCTGAAATGGCCTCCCATACTTCATCCATATGTGTTTTTATGCTGATGGCCCCGGTAGGGCAGTAAACACGGCACTGACCGCAGCTTACACAGTCTGTTTCTGCCAGAGTCTTATTAAACGCCGGCATGACCATAGCGTCGGTACCACGGAAAGCGAAGCCCAGGATACCCAGGCCCTGGATCTCGCTGCAGGCACGGACGCAGTCGCCGCAGAGGATACATTTGTTGGGGTCGCGGACCAGAGCAGGAGAACTGGTGTCCAAAGGACGGATCTCTCTGGTGTTCTGGAACCGGACTGTGGTGATATTCATTCTGTGAGCCAGATCCTGGAGTACACATTCGCCGCTTTTTACACAGGTGGTACAGTCGCGGCAGTGGGCGGAGAGGAGCAGCTCAACGATAAGTTTTCTGTATTTTTTTATCCTGCCGGAATTGGTGTAGATCACCATGCCGTCTCTTGGCACTTCAGAACAGGAAGCAAAAGTCCTTCCTCTGTCGTCTTCTACAGTACATAAGCGACAGGCGCCGAAGGTGGATACTTCTGAGTGATAGCACAGTGTAGGCAGATTGATACCGGCATTGCGAATGACAGAAAGGACATTTTTTTCGTCTGTAAATTCAACTTTTCTGCCGTCTATTGTCATAAATCCCATAAATCTTCCCTCCTAATATTCAACATATACCGCATCAAATGCACAGTTTTCACGGCAGGCATCGCACTTGATACATACGTCCGGATTGATATGGTAAGCCTGTTTACGGACGCCGGAAATAGCGCCTACAGGACAGTTCTTGGCACATTTGCCGCAGCCCTTGCAGAATTCCGGATTGATGATGTATTTACGCATAGCCGTACAGCTCTTGGCCGCACACTTGTGTTCTAGGATATGCTCTTCATATTCCTTGCGGAAGGTCTTTAAAGTACTGATCACGGGCAGAGGAGCGCTCTTTCCAAGGCCGCACAGAGCCATATTTTTAACCATGGAGGCCAGTTCTTCCAGAGTATCCAGATCTTCCAGCTTTCCTTCTCCGTTTACGATCCGCTCCAGGATCTCCAGCATACGTTTGGTTCCTTCACGGCAGGGTACACATTTTCCGCAGGATTCCCGCTGAGTAAAGCTCATGAAGAAACGGGCGACTTCCACCATACAGGTGTTTTCATCCATAACTACCAGACCGCCGGAACCCATAATAGCGTTGTATTTCTTCACATTGTCAAAATCCAGGCCTACATCCAGATGTTCTTTTGTCAGACATCCTCCGGAAGGGCCTCCGATCTGGATGGCTTTAAAGTCGCCGCCTCCTTTGATGCCTCCGCCGATATCATAGATGATCTCACGGAGAGTAGTGCCCATAGGCACCTCAATAAGACCGGTGTTCTCAATAGCGCCTGTAATAGAGAAGGTTTTGGTTCCCGGGCTTCCCTCTGTTCCGATAGTGCGGAACCAGTCAGCGCCTTTTAAGATGATACCGGGAACATTTGCAAAGGTTTCCACGTTATTTAAAACCGTAGGTTTTGCCCACAGGCCATGGTCTACTGTTCTTGGAGGCTTTACACGGGGCATACCTCTATCCCCTTCGATAGAAGCGGTAAGCGCAGAGCCTTCCCCGCATACAAAGGCGCCGGCTCCCCGGTTGATGTGGAGATGGAAGGAGAAACCGCTTCCCAGGATATTGTCACCTAAAAGTCCTTTATCTTCTGCCTGGCGGATGGCCTTGCGCAGACGGGCTACTGATAAAGGATATTCTGCACGTACATAGATATAACCGTCATGACAGGCAGTGGCGTATGCGCCTATGGTCATACCTTCGATAAGACGATAGGGATCCCCTTCCATTACACTTCCGTCCATGAATGCGCCGGGATCTCCTTCGTCGCCGTTACAGACAATGTAATGAACAGGCTCTTCCTTATGGGCGGCCACCTGTTTCCACTTTCTTCCTGCAGGGAAACCGCCGCCTCCGCGGCCTCTCAATTTAGACTTATCTATTTCTTCCAGAACGTCTTCCGGTGTCATGTCGAAAAGAGCCTTTGTCAAAGCGTCATATCCGCCGGAAGCTATGTACTCGTCGAGAGATTCCGCGTCGAACTTACCGCAGTTTTCCAGCACGATCCTGGTCTGCTTGGCAATAAAAGGAATTTCGTCCGGTGAAGCGTAAGACTCACCGCCTTTTTTATAGAAAAGATGTTCTACCGGCTCATGGTTCAGTACTGTCCGCTGGAAGATTTCCATACAGTCTTCTTCCGTTACCTTTACATACTGGTAATGAAGAGGTTCAATACGCACCAGGGGGCCTAATTCACAGATTCCCTGGCATCCGGTCTTTACAGCGCCGATATGAGGCACATCTTTCTGGAATTCTACGGAAACTCCAGGGGTTTCCTGACAAAGTTCCTTCATTCTTTCATAAATTTTTTCAGAACCGGAGGCGACACAGCCGGTTCCTGCGCATACCAGAATACGGCAGTCAAAAGAATCGATCTCTTTTTGTGCAAGTTCTCTTTCTTTTAATAAAGCATCTCTGTTTTCTATTATCATATATTGTCACCTCGCAGTTCTGTGATCAGTTCCAGAGCTTTTTCAGGCGTCATGGAAGGATGGACTTCATTATTTACTGTCAAAGTAGGAGCCAGTCCGCAGGCGCCAAGACAGGATACAGTTTCTACGGTGAACAGCATGTCATCTGTAGTGTGTTTCTTTTTGCTCAGCCCCAGTTCTTTCTGCAGGGCTTCCAGAATGGGGATGGATTTACGCACATGACAGGCAGTTCCGTCACAGACCTTGATGATATATTTTCCCTTGGGTTCAAAGGAAAAGTTTTCATAAAAGGTTGCAACACTATAGGCCTTGGCCTCTGTCACACCGATCTCTTGAGCCACATAAGTAAGAAGCTCTCCCGGAAGGTAACGATATTCTTCCTGAATCTTCTGCATAATAGGAATCAGAGAGCTTGCTTTCCGTCCATAGTAGTCAATGATCTCATCGGCTTTTTCGTAGTAGCTTTGGTCAAGCATGCATTAGTACCTCCTTATTTGTGATTGTAAAATCGCCGTAAAGAAATTTTATATATGCGAAGTTATCTCAATTATACTTTATCTGTGGAAAATGCACAATGATTTTGTGAAAGAAAAAATAATTTTATACATTATATGGACATATTTTTCGCTGGACTCGTTTGAAACTTTACAACTTCAAAATTTGATGATAAAATAAAGCAAAGGAGGAGCATTATGTCTGAAAAAATATATGAAATGATGGATTGGCCGGAGATCGAGGCCGTTGTATATTCTGAAGAGAGCGAACCGAAAAAGCTGCTGGGTCCCAGAGTTACCCCTGATGGTATCCTGATCCAGTGCTTTCTGCCTGATGCCCGTCAGGCAAAAGTGGTGCTTACAAAGGGAAGACAGGAATATGAAATGGAACTGCAGGACGAGGCAGGCTACTATGCAGCTTTGATTCCTGGGGACAAGATTCCGAAATATAAAATTGAGGCTGTGTATGACGAAGGCGTAACAGAAAAATTTTATGATCCATACGCTTTTGAAAGTCAGATCACAGTGGAAGAAGAACAGCAGTTTTCAGCAGGGATCTGCTATGACATTTATGAAAAATTAGGCGCTCATCCTATGACGATCCATGGAGTATCCGGCGTTTATTTTGCCGTATGGGCTCCAAATGCCATGCGTGTCAGCGTAGTAGGTGATTTTAACCACTGGGATGGAAGAAGACATCAGATGAACCGTCTCAGTGTTTCGGGAATTTATGAAATATTTATTCCGGGAATAAAGCCGGGAGCTTTGTATAAATATGAGATTAAGGCAAAAGGCTCTCTGGTGTATCTGAAATCCGATCCTTATGGAAATGAATCAGAGCTCCGTCCAAAAACGGCATCGATCGTTGCTGATCTGAAAGACTATCAGTGGAATGACGGGGAATGGATGAAATCCAGAAAACAGTTCCAGGATGAAAAGAAGCCTATGGCTGTCTATGAAATGCATTTAGGCTCCTGGAGAAAGCCTGAAGAAGAAGGAAAACTGTTTTATAATTACAGAGAAGTAGCGCCGCTTCTGGCAGACTATATAAAAGAGATGGGTTATACTCATGTAGAACTGATGCCGATTATGGAACATCCTCTGGATGAATCCTGGGGATATCAGGTAACTGGATATTATGCGCCTACCAGCCGCTACGGCAGCTGCGAGGATTTTATGTATTTTATGGATTATATGCACCAGCAGGGAATCGGCGTGATCCTGGACTGGGTACCGGCACATTTTCCTAAAGATACTTTCGGACTTTCTAATTTTGACGGAACATGCCTGTATGAACATCTGGATCCCAGACAGGGGATGCATCCTCACTGGGGAACTTTGATCTATAACTACGGCCGTCCTCAGGTGAAAAACTTTCTGATTTCTAATGCTTTGTTCTGGGCGGAAAAATATCATGCTGACGGAATCCGTATGGATGCTGTTGCTTCCATGCTTTATCTGGATTATGGCAAAAACGATGGAGAATGGGTGGCAAATATCTATGGAGGAAATGAAAACCTGGAGGCTATCGAGTTCCTGAAACATCTGAATTCTGTTTTCAAGAAAAAACATCCGGATGTGCTGCTGATCGCAGAAGAGTCTACCGCATGGCCAAAGATCACTGGCAAAGTGGAAGACGACGGTCTGGGATTTGATTATAAATGGAACATGGGCTGGATGAACGATTTCATCGACTATATGAAGAAAGATCCCATTTACAGAAGCGGGGCCCATGATGAGCTGACTTTCAGCATGATCTATGCTTACAGCGAAAAATTCCTTCTGAGTCTGTCCCATGATGAAGTAGTCCATGGAAAGGGTTCTCTTCTGAATAAGATGCCTGGGGACAAGGAAAAGAAAATGGCAAATCTTCGCGCTGCTCTTGGATATATGATGGTCCATCCGGGCAAGAAGCTGCTGTTTATGGGGCAGGAATTTGCTCAGGAACAGGAATGGTCAGAGCAGAGAGAACTGGACTGGAATCTTCTGGAAGAAACAGATCATAAGCAGATGCAGGACTATATGAAAGCTCTTCTGAAATTCTATAAAGAACAGCCCGCTCTTTATGAAGAAGACTATGATCCTGCAGGCTTCGAATGGATCAACGTTATGGAAGCTGAAAAGAATATGCTTACTTTTATCAGAAAGGGCAAGAAAAAAGAAAGCACATTAGTGGTTGTCTGTAACTTCTCTGCGCTTCCTTATGAAAAGTATCAGATGGGTGTACCATATCCCGGAAAGTATAAGGAAATTTTCAACAGTGATGCAAAGATATATGGAGGAACCGGAACAGGTAACCCAAGGGTCAAAGTTTCAAAGAAAGAAGAATGGGATGAGAGGAAGAATTCTATTGTAATCAATGTGGCGCCTCTTGCTGTGCAGATTTTCTCCTATACTAAGAACGAAACAAGAAAAGCAGGAAAGAAAGCAGAAAAAGAAGAAAAGACACCTGTTTCAAAGGTCCGCAAGGAACTGGAAAAGAAAATCGAAGAAGAAAGAGTGAAAGCAGAGAAAGAGCAGGAGATCATTCTTCCGAAAGAGTCTCAGAAAAAACTGGAAACCTCTAAAAAGGAACAGCACAAGCTGGAGACCAGCAAAAAAGAACCGGAAAAATTAGAAACCAGTAAAAAAGAGCCGGAAAAACTGGAGACCAGCAAGAAGGATCCAAAGAAACTGGAAACATCCAAGAAAGAACCCCATAAATTGGAAACCAGTAAAAAGGAACCTGAAAAAATAGAAACTTCAAAAACAGATAAAAAGACGGCAGAAAAAAAGACAGCCAAAGAGCCTAAAAAGAGCAGTAAAAAATAATAATCTTATAAAGAGGGGCTTTTGCAGAAAAATTCTTGAAACAATAAGAGCTTCTGCAATAGTCCTCTTTTCTTGTACAGGAATAAAGATAACATAGAAAGGGAGAGATATGAATATTTTTTTAGCAGATGCTCTGGATACCCTGGAATTTGACAGTCTCAGTGATTTCTTTCATCACTATTTTACCTGGGCTTTCTGGGTAAAACAGCTGCCTTTGATCGGAACTTTCATAGGCAGAGTGGTCCTGGCCATTGTAGTTTATATAGTAGCCAGCAAACTGATCCAAAAGCTTTGCAGATTTATAATAGCTTCTATGAAGAGGGCAAATGTGGATACCGGAGTGACCCAGTTTGTTTCATCTGTGGTAAAAGCTGCGCTGTACTGTCTGCTGGTAGTATCCATAGCTACCAGCTTTGGCGTGAAAGAATCTTCTATTGCCGCACTGGTAGCTTCCGGAGGCGTTGCCATTGGTCTGGCTCTTCAAGGCGGCCTTTCCAATCTGGCAGGAGGGGTGATCATCCTTGCCCTGAAGCCTTTTGCAGTGGGGGATTATATTATTGAAAATACTGATAAACAGGAAGGGACTGTAGTTAGGATTGATCTTTTTTATACAACTCTTTCTACTGTAGATAACCGACGGATTACTATCCCTAACGGTACGCTGACAAATTCCAGTATTGTGAATGTTACTGCCCAGGACAAAAGACAATTGGATCTGAAAGTTCAGATTTCCTATAATTCTGATCTGAAAAAAGCAAAAAGGATTCTGGAGAATATGCTTTATAATGAGAAAAGCATTATACAGGAGGACGGCGTACATGTTTTTGTAGATGAACTGGCCGCCGATGGTGTGATACTGGGGCTGCGTGCATGGGTCGGATCTGATAACTATTGGGATACAAGGTGGGGGCTGAATGAGAAAATCAAACTGACTTTTGATGAAGAAGGAATAGAACTGCCATATACCCAGATGGATGTCCATATAAAACAATAAAAAGTTTTTACCCTATATCTGCTTTATAGAGAATTTATAATTTTTAAGATTCCAGAAATACTTTTCTGGAAAACTTGGTGTTACAATATATCCCAGAATGAATTATTGGAATCAGGAAGGAAGATGGAAAATGAAAACACAAGTATTGTATAAAAGCAGAACAGGAAATACAGAAAAGATCGCAAAGGCTATTTTTGAAGCGATTCCAGGAAATGATAAGGATATTGCAGCTTTTCAGGGACAGACCGATTATAATATGGGGGATCTGTATTTTATAGGATTCTGGACAGACAGGGGAAGCGCCAGTGTGGATGTTCTGGATTATCTTGGCAGCCTTCAGGGAAAAAGAATTGCTCTCTTTGGAACATGCGGGATGGGACAGAGCCCGGAGTACTATAAAAAAATAGAGGAAAATATCCGGGTCTTTATTGAAGATGATAATGAATATATGGGAGCCTATATCTGTCAGGGCAAAATGCCGATGGCAGTGAGAGAAAAATATGTGAATATGAAAAATGCACAGAATGAAAAACAGATAAATGCCATGATCCAGAATTTTGATATGGCTATGCTTCATCCGGATGAGCAGGATCTGCAGGGGGCAAAAAAATTTGTGAAGGATATATTTGAAAGGATAGAGAAGGAAGAACTGAAAAATGAATAAGTTAAAAGAAAAGTTTGCAAAATTTATGTATGGACGCTACGGAAGCGACAAGCTGAATTTGTTTATGGTCATTGTACTTCTGGTATGCGCAGTGCTCAATCTGTTTGTGCGGACCGGGTATTTCAGCGTCCTTCTCACTTCTTGGGAATTTCTGCTGCTGATATTGATCTATCTAAGGATGTTTTCCAGAAATATCAGTAAAAGATATGCGGAAAATCAGAAATATCTGGAACTGGAGAACAAAGTAAAACGGTTTTTCGGAAGACAGAAATACATACAGGAGCAGAGAAAAAACTTCCACATTTATACCTGTCCTCAATGCAGACAGAAGATCCGGATTCCCAAAGGAAAAGGAAAGATCAGTATCCGCTGTCCGAAGTGCGGCGCAGAGTTTGTAAAGAAAAGCTGAGAAGCGGATCACGTTTATACTCCAAAGGACCTGATTGAATAAATCAGGTCCTTTTATATGAATCCTCAACTTTTTAGATAATTGTAATAGATATAGGCAAAGATCATTCGAATGCGATCATTAGGATCTTTAAAGTTTATGTTTGTCAGTGATTTTATCTTATCCAGCCGATAGAGTAGAGAGTTACGGTGTATGTAAAGCTGTCGTGCAGTTTCCATGGTATTTTCTTCGTTTATCAGATATTGATATACTGTGTCTTCCAGAAAAGTATGATTTTCGGCATCATATTGGCGTAAAATCTCCATGTCAGGGTGACAGAACATCTTTGGAGAGAGAAACTCTGACATTTTTTTACAAAGATAGGCAAGTGCAATATCATTATATCCTTTTGGTTCTTGAAAAGTGCCGTTTTCTAAGAAACTCAGAGAGGCTAAAGCCTGTTGATAAAAAATATTCAGGGAACTGAAATCTTTTTCTCCTTTAAAAATTTCGCTGTAACCGGAAGTCCCTCCCAAATTTTTGCTTATTGTATGGAGAATATTCTGGAGTTGTTTATGGAATACTTCTTTCTCTGAGATTTTGCTGATATTCAAAATTACTAAAATATCTCCACGATAAGGGAATGCCTTACATGGATATGATTTTTCCAGAATATGGATTTTAAGACCGTCCACAGCAGTCTGGGAATCACTTTCTTTTGGAGATCTGAAGATAAGTAAAATATAGGAGTCATCAGCTTTCCAGGTAAGATGATCAAAAACTTCTGTAAGTATTTCTTTGCCTGAGGAGTCAGAAGATTCGATCAGATCAATGAAATAATTATCATAGTATCTTCCAAGTGTGGGCATATAGGTACTGTCAGATTCTACTTGCTTATTGAGCAGATTTCCGAAAAATTCCGCTATTTCCAGTTCATAGGAACTGATTCTTGTATAGGCCCCGATAATGAAAAAGTGCCCGATGATACCCTGCACTGAATAGATTGTTTTGCTTATATAAGGAAAGTTAAAAGGACCGGATTCTTCGATATAGGCATGTTTTGCTCGATTCATTTTTTTCAGTTTTCCGGATTCTGAAAGTTTTAATATCACGTCTACAGGTACATAGTTCTGTCTTTTCATAAATCTCCATATGACAGATAATTCTTCTACATCAAAAGATTTGCTGATCGCCTGAACACGAAAACTGGCATCTGCAAGATACCAGGGATTCGGGGTGACTTCTGATATAAGCTGGCACAATTCTTCCAGAGGCTTTTTTTCAAGAATAGTATCTTTTACTTTTTGGCTCCAGTTCTGAAAAAAGAAAAGATAGAACTGATCTCTGAAAAAAGAAGAAGCGGCTCTTTCTTTTCTTTTATCCATAGAATTTCAGAAACAGAGGGAGGTTTTTTTAAATGATCTGTCCAGACAATTCCACATCTTTTCTCTTCAAATATTTTTTCAGGAAAAGATTCCATTGTATCTGGCGGACAGAAATAGAGAGTTTCCGGCTGGAGGAGACAGCCTGGCGTATATAGAAGGAGGGTTTTATACCGAAGCCTGCAGCTGCCTGTGGCATAAACTTCTGTAAAAGTGTGTTTTAAATACGTTTTAAGAAAATTTATAGATAATTTCATTTTATATCCAATCTTATATGTTTATTATGACTATGCACTTTGTACGAATATTTCTATTAAACTCTTATGCAGTGTGTATCATGCCTGCTAAAAAATTAAATGCTATAATAAAATTAACGACAGAAAATTACCTGAAAAACAGGTGATAACTGCATTATAAAGGATTGAAAATAAGATTTCAATGATATGGTGTGGGGATTGTGCATTTTATATGAAACGGAGGTATTATTATGGGAATGACACCGAAAGAAAACATGCTTGCAACATTAAACCATCAGCCTCATGACAGAATTCCAAATTACCTTACAGATGTTGTAAATGGAGGTTTTGGATTTGGAAATGGTCCGGCTTTTGAAAAAGGTCCTGAGGGAGGCGGAATGGACGGTTTTGGTGTAAACTGGGTCTGCCCTGCAACAGGAGGAGGAGCACCTATTCCGGAACCGGGAAAATTTCAACTGGACTCGGAAACTATTGTAGATTGGAAAAAAATAGTAAAATTTCCTGATGTAAATTCCTGTGACTGGGAAGCACAGGCCAAAATGGAGCTGTCCAGGGGAAACCGGGATATCCAGGTGGTTGATTTCGGAAGTGGTAATGGGCCTTTTGAAAGACTTGCTGCTTTAATGGGGTTTGAAGAGGCTTTGATGTCTATTGCTTTGGAGCCGGAAGCTACAGCAGATCTTTTGAATGCTATTGTAGATTATAAAATCAAAGTAATAGAAAAAGCACATGAATTTTATCATCCAGATCTTTTTACAAATTATGATGATATCGCAACTGAACAATGTCCTTTTATGTCAAGAAAGGCATATCAGGAAATTATCAAACCAGCTCATAAAAGAATATACGATGCGGCCAAAGCCTATGATATGATTCCGGTACAGCATACTTGTGGAAAGGCAGAGTCTTTAGTTGAGGATATGATTGAGATAGGGGTAAAAGCATGGACATCTGTTCAGCCTACGAATAACATTGAAAAAATACTTCAGGTTTATGGAGACAAGCTTTGTATTATAGGTGGATATGACACAAATGGTTTACCGGGAAGACCAGATGCCAGTCCGGAGGTGATCAAAAAAGAGGTAGTGAGAGATTTTGAAGTTTATGGAAAATATTCAAGTTATATTTTCTTTGGATTTCTTCTTGAAAATTCTTTAGATCCCGAGCAAAGGCAATAGACAGTTTGCAAATCCTATTGTTTAGATATTCTTTTGATTTCGGGGTTTTTCAGCCAAAATATGCCGGATAAAAATGTGAAATTCGTGAAAAATCACAAGTTGCAAAATATGAAGATATAAGGTATTGTTAAAGCAGATAAAAGATGTCCTTCGGAAAAGGAGTGGTCAGGGTGATAGAGGAAGCGAAAAAACTTGCCGAAAAGTATCTTGATGAGAAGACCTACCAGCACTCAGAGAGAGTAGCCAGGTATACGATGGAAAACCGTATGATACCGGAACATCTGCGGGAGCGGTGTATCGCTCTGGCCTGGATCCATGATGTATGGGAGGATTCCGACTGCGGGACAGAGGAGATACTTGCTCTGGACGAAACCAGGCGGCTGGTAAAGTATATGAACTATATTACCCATGGAAAAAATGAAAAATCCTATGAGGACTATATAATTTCTATCAAGAATGCCCAGACGATCTATCCGGAGGTATGGTGGGTAAAGCTGGCGGATATGAAGGATCATTTAAGCCAGAGGGATACCCTGACAGACAGGCTTAAAAATAAATATGCCAATGCATTGGCGATTCTTTTATAGCATCCCCGAAAGATTTCGGGGTTCTGTTGATGAGCCATGGAGCAGCTGGGGGAAAGTATGATGATAACATGGAGAGAGATTTTATTTTTTTTGATTTTATTTGGAGCGAATCTGATCCAGGCCATCACTGGTTTTGCAGGGACACTGCTGGCGATGCCGCCGAGTATGCAGCTGCTGGGAGTGGACGAGGCAAAATCTGTACTGGCTGTTCTGGATCAGCTTTCCTGTCTTTTGATCGTTCTGACAGGCTTTAAACATATCAACTGGAAGGAATTCGGAAAAATGGCAGTGCTGATGGTCCTGGGAATGTTTGCAGGAATGAAGATTTTTGAGGCGTTTCCGATCCAGCAGCTTCTGACCCTGTACGGTATCATGATTCTCTGTATTGCCTTCTGGAAATTATTTGGACAGAGACTTGTGAAAAAGCGGACTCTGCCAAAGACATCAGATTTTGAGCAAATTGAAAAGAAATCCTATCTCCGCTCGGCCGGGATGCTTTGTGTGATCCTGGCAGCCGGCGTGATCCACGGGATGTTTGTTTCAGGAGGCGCGCTCCTTGTTATCTATGCTTCTTCTGTGCTCAAAAAAAAGGAAGAGTTTCGGGCAACCATGGCCATGCTGTGGGTGACTATCGGCTGTTATATTACCGGCACCCAGATTCAGGCAGGATATTTTAGTACTCAGGTGGTCTTTTTGTGTCTGGCTGGACTGATCCCGCTGTTCGCAGGAATTTGGGCGGGAACAAAGCTGGTGAAACGGATCAGGCAGGAGACATTCCTGAAGCTTACATATGTACTGTTGATCGTTTCTGGAGTGCTGGCTATTGTATAAAAGACGGACCACATAATGTTTACTATAATCCGGGAACTGTATTGACATTGGTTTTCAGGATAATTATAATAAAAATGAATTTTGCAAGGCGTGTTACTGTCAGATCAGGCATGAGTTCTTTTCTTCGCTGGAAGGGAATTCATGCTTTTTTATCTGTTTTAGCAAAATAACAGACAGAATGACAGGCATGCGAAAAGGAGGATGAGAATGTTTCAGTTTTTTAAGAAAAAGCCGGATGTGGAGCTTGCTGCCATGACAGACGGACGCTGTATCCCTCTGGAGCAGGTTAATGACCCTGTATTTTCCGGCAAGGCTTTGGGAGATGGAGTTGCCATTATCCCTGCAGATTGTGTGATCGCGGCACCTTGTGACGGAACACTTTCCATGTTGGCTGATACCCTTCATGCTTTTGGTATGACAAGGGATGACGGTCTGGAACTGATGGTACATATCGGCATTGATACGGTGGCACTGAAGGGGGAAGGTTTCGAAGCCCTGGTTCCCCAGGGGACAAAGGTAAAAAAAGGAGATCCGCTGATCCGCTTTGACGCTGCACTTATGAAGGAGAAAGGAATCGATATGACAACTATGCTGATTCTTTTGAATCCTGCACAATATCATTTTAAGATGCTGGCTGAAGGGCAGCAGGTTAAAAAATCTGTTGATACTGTAATAGAGTGCAGCAGATAAAGCCTTTAAAGCGAGGGGAATTTTGAATTTATTTAATTTCAAAGGAGAAATACTGTTATGAAGAAAAGGATTATGAATGCCCTGGAGAATTTCTCCAAGGCAATGCTGCAGCCATTGATGTATCTTTCAGTGGGCGGTCTGATTCTGGCTATCGGCGCACTGATCACGAATTCCGCTATTTCCAGCGCCCTGCCTTTCCTGAAATGGGCGCCCATTCAGATTTTAGGAAATCTGATGTATCAGACGATCTATGTGATCGTAAATAATCTGGCGGTCCTGTTCGTTGTGGGAATTCCGGCGGCTATGGCAAAAAAAGACAAGCATCATGCCGGACTGATCGGACTTATGTCTTATCTGATGTATCTGACCACTTCGAATGTCTTGCTAAGTTCTATGGGAAAACTGGCAGAGCCTTCAGAAATGCTTGGACTTATCGGTACGGGACAGACAGAAATCCTGGGCATCCAGTGTGTAGATATGAGCGTATTCGGGGGTATTATCCTGGGATGTCTGGTAGCATATGTATATAATCGTACTTACAACAAGAGATTCGAAGGAGCCATGCAGATTTTTTCAGGCGTACGTTTCTCTTTTCTGATCATGATTTTTGTGTCTATTATATTTGGCATTGTTGGAAATCTGGTATGGCCGGTAATTCAGTCCGGAATTTCTGCCCTGGCCGGTGTTATCAGCGGCAGCGGCGCATTTGGCCTGTTCCTGTATGGATTCCTGGAAAGACTTCTCATCCCTACAGGACTTCATCATCTGGTTTATACCCCCTTCCAGTTCTCTGATCTGGGCGGAGTCCTGCAGCTTGGAGATAATACAGTAGCAGGGGCTTATGCCATCGCCATGACAGAATTAAACATGCCTGAAGTAACAAAAATGTCCGACAGCATTTATTATATGGCCATTGGCTTCACCAAGATGTTTGGCTATATTGGTATTGTGGCGGCCTTTATTCATACAGCTCGTCCTGAAAACAAGAAACGTATACGTGCGACTCTGATCCCGCTGGTGATCACTTCCTGTATCGCAGGCATCACAGAGCCTATTGACTTTATGTTTATTTTTGCAGCGCCGATGCTCTTTGTTCTGCATGCAGCCATTGCCGGATTGTTTATTGCTCTTCTGAAGATTTTTAATGTCACTGCATTTTGCGGCGGCAACATCATTACTTCTTTCCTTACGAATCTGGCGGCAGGAACGGAAAAGACCAATTGGCCGATGATGTATGTACTGGCAGTTATTCAGATCATTGTTTATTTCGTACTGTTCAGTTTCCTGATCAAAAAATTTGATCTGAAGACGCCGGGCCGGGAGGCTGTCGATGTATCCGCATCAGAGACAGACGTAGCGGCGCCGGCTGCGGAGACAAAGAAGGATTCTAAGACCAATGCTGTTACTGCTAATATTGCAAGTCTTGTAGAAGGCCTGGGAGGTAAAGAAAATATCAACAGTACAGAAAACTGCTTTACCCGTCTGAGAGTCAATGTAAAAGATCCTTCTCTTTTAAAGGATGAACTGATCAATAAGGTTCCGAACAGCGGTATTGTAAAGAAGGATAACGATATTCAGATCGTTTTCGGATTGCAGGTTGCCGAAGTGCGGAACGCAGTGGAAGATTACCTGAAAACAATATAATTTACAGAAATCTGGAGGAAGAAGAAAATGATTATTACCATCGTTGGCGGCGGAAGCACATTTACACCTGGAATTGTAAAATCAATCGCACTGCGTAAAGAAGAACTGGAAGTAGATGAAATTCGTCTTTTTGATATTGATAAGGAACGTCAGGATAAGCTGGGCGTACTGGTTAAATGGATTCTGGAAGAGGATCTGAAAAGTGATATTAAACTTACAGTTACTTATGACGAGAAAGAAGCATACACAGACGCAGACTTTATTTTTGCTCAGATGCGTGTGGGAAAATATGCCATGCGTGAGCTGGATGAAAAAATCCCTCTGAAGCATGGCTGTGTAGGCCAGGAGACCTGCGGCTGCGGCGGAATGGCTTATGGAATGCGTACGATCTTCCCTATGATCAAGGTGATCGATGATGTAGAAAAATACGCAAAACCTACTTACTGGATTTTGAATTATTCTAATCCGGCTTCCATTGTATCTGAGGCCTGCAGAAAACTGCGTCCTGATGCCCGGATTATCAATATCTGCGACATGCCTATTGCTATTATCGATGTGGTAGCCGCCGCACTGGAGGTAGATAAGAAGGATCTGGTTTATGATTACTATGGCCTGAATCATTTCGGATGGTTTACATCCATTGAGTATAAGGGAGAGGATGTAATGCCAAAGCTGCGGGATTATATCATGGACCAGAAAATCCTTCTCCCGGCAGCTTACCTGAAGGATAAAAAGGCGCTGACCAGCAGCAATACGAACTCAAACCGTCATACGAAAGGAAGCTGGTATTATGTCTGGAAGGGCGTCTATGAGATTATGCAAAACTTCCCGGAAACTCTGCCAAACACTTATCTGAATTATTATCTGCAGCAGAAGGAATTTGTAGAGCATTCTGATCCTGAACATACCAGAGCTAATGAGGTAATGGAAACCAGAGAGAAAAATCTTTTTGACGGCATTGACAGATATCTGGCTACAGGAGAGATTGACGAGAGTGTATTCTATGCAGGAAGCCACGGCGACTGGATCGCCGATCTGGCGATTGCGCTGAAGAACGATACAAAAGCTCGTTTTCTGGTGATCACTGAAAACAGGGGAGCGATTCCTAATATGCCTTATGATGCTATGGTAGAAGTTCCTGCATATATTGGCAAGAAAGGACCTGAAGTCATTGCCCAGGATGAAATCCCGCTGTTTCAGCAGGGACTGATGATGCAGCAGCTGAACAGTGAAAAACTTTTAGTAGAGGGCTGCATAGAAGGCTCCTATGAGAAGGTGCTGAAGGCTTTCACACTCAATAAGACTGTGCCCAGCATGAAGGTGGCAAAAGAAGTCCTGGATGATATGATCGAGGCCAACAAAGGATACTGGCCGGAGCTGAAATAATTTCCAGCGGACCGGAAACGGGGATTTTAGAGGAATTTGGCCCGGAGACGTTGTCTTTGGGCCAGATTTGCATATACGGATGGAAATAAAACTTAAGATTGATCAGTAAAAGAAATTCTTGACATATCTTTTAAAATCCAGTAGAATTAATTCTTGCAGAGAATTGCTGAAATAGCTCAGTTGGTAGAGCACTTCACTCGTAATGAAGGGGTCGTGGGTTCGAGTCCCATTTTCAGCTTACAGGAGGGAATGGCTGTGATCCGTTTGCAGGATTGCAGCCATTTCCCTTTCCAGGATATTTTGGACAAAGAGTATAAAAAATTCCGGAAGCATACATACTGTATTCAGATATAATAGATTTTGTATGATGGAAGGGATAGATCATGAAATTAAGAATTGCGGCAGTCCTGCTGATGGCAGCTGTTCTGGGAGCTTTTTTTACCGGATGTAAAGAGAAAGATGAGGAGGGAAACCTGGAACTGGTCCAGGTGTGTGCCGGCTGCAGCGCCGTCTGGACAAATCAAATTTAAGATATCTATATGAAGGGAGGATACATATGTGTGAGAATGGAGAAAATAATGTTTCCCTGCCTTCTTACGCCTGGTCTCCCTGGAAGGCGGGCCGGAGCAAAGAGGAGCAGAGAGAGCTTCAGGAAATCCAGGAGATCCGTATCCCCGACGGGATACAGGAACTGGGGAATTATACCTTTTACGGATGCAGGAATCTGATGACTCTGGAAATGACAGATTCTGTAAAAACCATTGGGGGCGGTTCTTTTACCGGCTGCGGCGCTCTTCGGAGACTTCATATGCTTATGGAACCAGGGGGAACCTCCTGTATCCGGGATGTGGTCAGCGAAACATTCCATGAAGTCTATGTTTCCATCAGGTTTCGGAACAGCAGTGAGGGAGCAGAGCTGATCTTTCCGGAATATTATGAGGAAGGGGTGGAAAACACTCCGGCCAGGATCCTGGAAACTCATTATCATGGCTGCGGATACAAATACCGCCAGTGCTTTCTGGAAAAGAAGGTGGATTACCAGGGATATGACCGGCTGTTTTATCTGGCAAAGGTCAATGAAAAGCCGGAGATCCTCCTTCCAATGGCCATGGGAAGGCTGCTCTGGCCCTGGGACCTTGGCAGCCAGGCAGAGGAAGAGTATCTGGAATATATGAAAGAACATGTGCTGGAATGCGGCCTTTATTATATGGAACAGGAAGATTGGAACCAGGCTTTTTCTTATCTGGGGCAGCGAAAGCTGTGGACAGAGGAAGCTATGGATCAGGTGATCCGGGAGGCTTCCGGCAAAGGAAGAGCAGAGATGGTCGGCTATCTCATGGAAGAAAAGCGGAGATTGTTTGCAAAACGAAAGAAAACTTTTGACTTATAGGAGAGAAAAGATATGGCCAGGGAAATGGAAAAAAGGATAGAAGATGTCTGCAGCAGGATCCTTATGTCCTCCAGAAATGAGCTGTATATCCATCTGCGTTTTTTTGATGTGGCATTGTCAGCCTTTACATATGTGATGGGGGAACAGAATGGAGAACTGGGGACTGACGGCGCGGGTATCTATTATGATCCCGGATATCTGGGAGGCCTTTACCGTCAGGGACGCCGGGAGGTGAACCGGGCTTATCTCCATATGATGCTCCATTGTCTCTTTGCTCATCTGTGGAAAAAGGTGAAGATCCGGAAAAAGGTGGCTGCAAAGACCCTGGGGATTTCCCGGGAAGATGAAGAAAACAGGCAAGAGGATCTGACGGATATCCTCTGGGATCTGGCCTGTGATATCAGTGTGGAATCTATTATTGACGGCCTGGCCCTTCACTGTGTAAAAAAGCCTATGTCCAGGGACCGGAGAAACCTCTATGCCAGTCTCAGGAAGAAGAGAAAGACCCTGAATGCGGAAGGCGTTTTTGAAGAGCTGGTGGAAATGGGACCTTCCCTGGAACAGGCCCTTCTTTGGGAAAGGGAGTTTCACTGTGACGATCACAGACTCTGGAAAGGAGGCAGGAAGAATCCTCCCAGCCAGAGACCGGAGAAAAACTGGGAGGATATCCGGGACCGTATGGAGACAGAGATGGAAACCTTTGGACAGGATATGGCCCGGGGCCAGGCTGGTCTGAAGGAACAGATCAAAGCAGAAAACCGGGATACCAGAGACTACCGGCGGTTTCTCAGGAAGTTTGCTGTGCTGCGGGAAGAACAGATGGTGGATCCGGATAGCTTTGACTATATTTTTTACAGCTACGGCATGTCTCTTTACGGAAATATGCCTCTTCTGGAACCTCAGGAGACCCGGGAAGTGAAAAAGATCCAGGACTTTGTCATTGCCATTGACACTTCCATGTCCTGTTCCGGAGAACTGGTCCGGGGATTTTTAAGAGAGACCTATTCCGTACTCCGGGAACAGGAAAGCTTTTTTAGGAGAATGCAGATCCATGTGATCCAGTGTGACGAAAGGATCCAGAGTGACCGGCTCATCACCAGCCAGGAAGAACTGAAAGAGTACATGGAAAATCTGGAACTAGCAGGAAAGGGAGGGACAGATTTCCGCCCGGTGTTTGCCTATATCCGGGAAAAGCAGAGAAAAGGAGAACTCAGGGGATTAAAGGGGCTTTTGTATTTTACAGACGGGAAAGGAATCTTTCCGGAGCGTATGCCTCCCTATGATGTGGCCTTTTTGCTGATGCAGAAGGAATATGAAGAGATTGAAGTGCCCTGCTGGGCCATGAAGCTGTATCTGGACGAGGAAGAACTTTTAGAGAGGAACGAGAGGGCAGAAGAATGAATATAAAAAGAGCAAAACAGGAGATCAAAGATACGGTGGAAGCCTATCTTTTAAAGGATGATTACGGAGATTACTGTATCCCGGCCATAAGGCAGAGGCCAATCCTGCTTATGGGACCTCCGGGGATCGGCAAGACTCAGATCATGGAGCAGGCAGCCAGAGAATGCGGAGTTAACCTGGTGTCTTATACTATTACCCACCATACCAGGCAAAGCGCTATAGGACTGCCTTTCATTAAGGAGAAAAGCTACGGGGGAGAGACCCGGTCGGTCACCGAGTATACTATGAGCGAGATCATCGCTTCCGTGTATGACAAAATGGAAGCTACGGGAATCCGGGAGGGGATCCTGTTTATTGATGAGATCAACTGCGTTTCGGAGACTCTGGCTCCCGCCATGCTCCAGTTCCTCCAGTGCAAGACTTTCGGAAACCAGCAGGTGCCTTCCGGCTGGATCATTGTGGCTGCGGGAAATCCTCCGGAGTACAATAAATCTGTCCGGGACTTTGACGTGGTGACTCTGGACAGGGTAAAGAAGATCGACGTCCGGGAAGATTTCGGCGTCTGGAAAGAATATGCCTATGAGGCGGGGATCCACCCGGCGGTGCTTTCCTATCTGGATATCCGGAGAGAAAATTTTTACCGTATGGAAACCAGTATTGACGGAAGGATGTTTGCCACTCCCAGAGGGTGGGAGGATCTTTCCCAGCTTCTGTATGTATATGAAAAGCTGGGAAAACGGCCGGACCGGGAAGTGGTCTGCCAGTATATCCAGCACTGGAAGGTGGCAAAGGATTTTGCCAATTATCTGGATCTTTTCGAAAAATACAAGACTGATTATCAGGTAGATCAGGTCCTGGCAGGACATTTTGAAAAATTCGCCGTGGAAAAGCTGCGGATGGCTTCCTTGGACGAGCGGTTTGCCGTAGTAGGATTGTTTATGGGAAAACTGGGAGAAGGGTGCAGGGCTTATCATGAAAAAGATCTTCTGGTCACAGAGCTCTTTGAAGTCCTGAAAAGCTGGAAGAAAGCCCTGGAATCTGCAGAACATCCCTGGCAGGTTTTAGAGGACCGGATCTTTATGAGAGAAAAGGATCTGGAAGAAAAGAAGAAGGCAGCCCTTCTCACACGGGAGGAGGAACATCTGCAGCAGGAGATCCTGAGGATTCTGGGAATCTACCGGGACCTGGCAAAAGAAGAGGAAGCCCGGGGAGAAGGAAAAGAAGAGATCTTCCGGAAAGTTAAGGAAGCTTTCCAGGATCAGGCCGGGGAGCGTGAAGAATTGATAAAAGACATCGGAGAAAAGCTTCAGAATACCTTTGACTTCCTGGAGATGGCTTTTGCGGAAGGACAGGAGCTGGTAGTCTTTGTCACAGAACTGAACACCAACCCCTACAGCATGGAATTTATCAGCGAGAATGGCTGTGACAGCTATTATAAATATAATAAAAAGCTCCTTTTCGACCAGGAACAGAGAGAGATCCTGGAAGAGCTGGAAAATATCGAAGAAGAGCTCTAAAGCAGGAAGTCCAAAGGGGCCCCTGCAGGCAGAGCCGGAGAAAAGATCAGGGAGGAAAGAGGCTCATGAAAAAAGGAAAAGTACGAGGAAGCTGTGAGACATGTACTTTTTATATCTATGATGAAGAATATGAAGCTTATCTGTGCGACATGAACATGGATGAAGATGATTATGTGCGGATCCTGTCGGACCGGTATTATCAATGCCCCTATTACCGGAATCAGGACGAATACGCGGTAGTGAGAAAACAGATGTAAAAGAGAGAAGACTGCATTGTATGTTATGCAGTCTTTTCTGTATTTCGGGGCAGATTTCTTGTTTCATGAGGATGTTTTCAATATAATGATACTAAGAGCAAAAGATCTGCGCACACATAAGTTTACTCATAAGCAGGTGTAAGACCTTGGGGGCTTTTGCTTCCAACATCAATATAATAGGGAAAAAACAGAAAATGAAGATAGCAATTTGTGATGATGAGAAAAAGGCCTCGGAGACTC
>ERZ1643249.1674-NODE-1674-length-21889-cov-4.536091_pt1 | contig 21889 bp, 22 predicted proteins | sample MGYA00579263_ERZ1643249 | MGnify/ENA primary metagenome ERZ1643249 (study PRJEB29033, sample SAMEA4952264) | chicken gut metagenome | biome: Broiler Chicken; feature: Gastrointestinal Tract; material: Caecum | place: Ireland | collected 2018 | study: Broiler... | reverse complement strand
TTTTTCCCCCTTTGAGTCACAGAAATGTGGCTCATTCCTTTTTTACGGATATTTCCGTACAACATAGAAACCGGACTCCAAAGAGTCCGGTTTCTATAGCATAATTAGATATGTCTGATACCAAAATTTTCTATACTCTAACACCCCTGATACAGATTCTGTTAAAGTATATATACTATGTTCATCAAACATTGCATGTAAACTTGACCAAATATCTCGGCTCACCGTATAATGTAAAGCTAATTTTCATAGTTCTCGTTCTTAAATCCTGACATGCCGATTACATCTCTTCCAGCTTTATATTTATCAATTTCTCCTAAGATTTTCCTGATCAACGTTTCCCCCAAAAACATAACGCATAATCCGCTTACTATTCCTAATACAAGCCACCTTTTCCTGTTCATTTCAACCTCTGATAGATTTAATATCCTGAAAAACAAGTTCACTTACTTCCGTTTTTTCTCAACCCAAAATAAAGGCATCGCTCAGTCATAATCCGATGATTTTGCGATACCTTCTTTTCATTTATCTCATTTTATCCGCGGGGATCCTCCGCATACAGTACCCCGTATCACAGGATCCTTCCCCGCATTTTATTCCATATATGAACCTGCGCATAATCGTACGCCCTGTCATAGATAAACAGCGCAGCCTGTCCGCCGATCACAACCGCTGCCATGATCGTCCCGGAGATAGACCGCGTGAACAGCAGGTCACGGAAAACGAATACGATCGGAAGATATATGATATTGAAGATCACGTATTTCGAGATCCGGAAGACCGCCTGTCTGTTTCTGATCGCCGGATGCTTCTCAAGATATCGGAACGCAGCCTCTATCCCCCAGATATAAAGCCCCATCGCCGCAAAAGTCAGGACATAAAACTTGTTCGGTGCGGTAATAAAACCAAGCAGGACCGCCGCGATATAGAATGCAGCCCCCGCCTTCAGTCCGAACTCCCGGATAACGATCCCCACAAAAAAAGACGCCGCCGCCAGAAGGAAAAGTGTACTCGTCTCTATGACGCTTCCAAGAGCCATGCACACGACGGTCAGCGCAAGGAGCAGGCCGCCGAACGCCATCGTCTTCGCCTTTATATGCATGAACAAAGATCTCCTCCCATACATTCACAGAGCTGGTCTGCGATTATCAGGTCACAGCACATATTTCCAGTCCCACAGGAGGAGCTGTTCGGGCCGTATCCGCTGCCGTAGGGACTCCCCTGATATCTCCTGCTGCTGAAATCCAGCTGATTCAAAAGCTGTCTGTACTGCAGGTTATTCGGTTCCATATTCACTGCCTGTGCCGCGTGATCCCTCGCAAGGATATTATTTCCGATGCCGGCATTCGCGCATCCGCTGAGGTAATACCACAGTGCGGAGCGCTCCGATACCTGATCCAGCGTATTCAGAGCCTCCCGGTAGCGTCTGCTGTTGATATAGTTCGCCGCTGCCTGAAGGCGGGGATCCTGCTGTGCGCTCTCATATCCGCCATATGACCCGCCTGACGCTCCGCCGTACGAAGAACTGCCACCATAGGAGTAGCCGCCCCCGCCGCTGCCCGAGCTGCCTGATGAGCGCTCACGCATGATCGTATCATACGCCTCCTGCACCTCCTTGAACTTCTCCTCCGCCAGATCCGCAAGAGGATTGTTCACATTGGCGTCCGGATGGTATTTTCTCGTCAGGTCGCGATACGCCCTTTTTATCTCATCATCAGATGCATTCGGCGATACGCCGAGCACATCATATGGATTTTTATTCATTTTTTCTGTTCCTCACTTTTCTTCATCTGTATCTTATTATAACGATTCCAGACACCATCATACAATATATTTCTCAAAATGTCCACATCAACAAGGCAGGGCAGACGCTCGAACTCTGCCGTGCTCTCAGCGATCATCATGCAGAGGATCTGCTGCATCCGCTCCTCATAATCCGCTTCCCCGTATATCTTTTTCAGAGGGTTGTACCTTCCTCTTTCCAGGTCCTCCGGAAGGTCCTCGTACGCATCCATGATATAGATGAATTTCCCCAGAAAAAAGCCCATCCTTCTCAGATTCTTCTCCCAGATATCTTCCCTGTATACGAAAAGCTCCTCCATCAGACGTCCAAAGCAGCCCGCGGTGCGGTCGATATCCGTACTGCCCTCCTTCTCACAGACGGCAAGCTCTCTCAGTGCGTCGGCGATCGCCCTGCTCTGCCTGGGATAAGCGGAAATGATCCGCTCCGCTTTTCCATGGAGCATACTTTTCGTCATCAGACTGCTGACCTTCCGCTCATCCTGCCAGTCGTCGTCCATATGGTAGTAGGCGAGAAGGACGTTCATCGATGCCGCATAAGATGTGATCTCATTTCTGAGCATCAGCTGCTTCTTAACCGGGTGCACCTTGCATCGATGCAGTTCCGTCTCTGTCTCGCTCTCATAGAGCGACGACAGCAGGATCACGGCAAACGTCATATCATAAGTCAGCGTCAGCTGCCCCATAAAGCCGTATTTCTCCTTCAGGACATGGCAGAGGCCGCAGTAATATCCTCTGTATTTTTTCAGATCCTTCACCTTCAGCTCAGGCTCGCAAATCGTAACATAACCAAACATGATTTTCTCCTATCGACCGACTCTTTTTTCTGCATTGTAACGCCATTATATCATGCACGATTCTGCCTGTTTATAATATTTTTGTGAAATATCCGTCTCGCCCTCCAATTGTCAACCATATTTAATATTGGGTTGACAATCACTCCATGCAAAAGTATACTTGTACCAGAAACTCGGATACACTGAGAAAGAACCAGAAGAAAAGGAGATCAAAATGAAACCCATGACTACCAGCCCCGGAAACACAAGGACCAGAAAACTTACACTGATCGGACTGATGTCCTCGCTTCTATGCATTCTGGGACCGCTTTCCATCCCTCTTCCTGTCAGCCCGGTCCCCATCACGCTGACCAACTTTGCAGTTTACATCATCGTCTATATCCTCGGGATGCGCTCCGGGACTGTCAGCGTTCTTATTTATCTCTGCCTTGGCACCGCCGGACTTCCTGTATTTTCCGCCTTCAGCGGCGGGCTGGCAAAACTTGCCGGCCCCACCGGCGGATACCTGGCAGGATTTCTGTTTCTCGCGCTGATCCAGGGTTTTCTCATGGAACGTTTTCCCGGAAAGAATGCCGCCGCTGTGACCGGCATGATGCTGGGCCTTGCCATATGCTATCTCTTCGGCACCGCATGGCTTGCGGCACAGATGAATCTTACATTTTTCGCCGCCCTCGGGATCGGAGTCCTTCCATATCTTCCGGGCGACGCTGTAAAGATCATCCTGGCAGCGGTCGTCGGTCCCAAGCTGCGCGCAGCCGTAAACCGGCTCTGACAGATTTTCTGCCTAAATTAAATTCCTCTCATCGTGAGCTGGATCCTCTTTCGCTTCAGATCCACGCTCATGACCTTCACATCCACGATATCCCCCACGCTGACCGCTTCAAGAGGATGCTTGATATAGCGGTCCGTGATCTGTGAAATGTGGACCAGACCGTCCTGATGCACACCGATATCCACAAACACGCCGAAATCGATCACATTTCTCACGGTTCCCTTGAGCACCATCCCCTCCTTCAGATCCTTCATCTCGAGCACATCTGTGCGGAGGATCGGCTTCGGCATCTCATCGCGGGGATCCCTGCCCGGTTTCTCCAGCTCTTTCACGATATCCCGCAGCGTGATCTCACCGGTTCCCAGCTCCTGGGCCAGCTTCTTATAATCCCGGATCGTCAGGGACAGCCCCGTCAGATTATGTTCCGTGATATCCTCCGGCTTGAATCCCTGTCGCTTCAGCAGCTTTTCTGCCGCCTCGTAGGATTCCGGATGGACGCCCGTAGAATCGAGCGGATTCGTTCCCCCCTGGATCCTCATAAAACCGGCGCACTGCTCGAACGCCTTCGGCCCCAGCTTCGGCACCTTCAAAAGCTCCCTTCGGTCCGTAAAGCGTCCGTTCTCTTCCCTGTATGCAACGATATTCTTTGCAATGGTGCTGCTGATTCCTGAAATATAGGACAGAAGAGGAGCTGACGCAGTGTTCAGATCCACTCCCACCTTATTGACACAGTCTTCTACAACTCCGGTCAGCGACTCGCCCAGCTTCTTCTGATTCATATCATGCTGATACTGTCCCACGCCGATGGACTTGGGATCGATCTTCACAAGCTCCGCCAGCGGATCCTGCAGACGTCTGGCGATAGAAGCCGCGCTTCTCTGTCCGACATCAAACTTCGGGAACTCCTCGCTGGCCAGCTTGCTGGCAGAATAGACGGAGGCCCCCGCCTCGTTCACGATCACATACTGCACTTTCTCCGGAATCTCCTTCAAGAGCTCCACAATGAACTGCTCGGATTCCCTGGATGCAGTCCCGTTCCCCAGAGAGATCAGAGAGATGTTGTATTTGGGTATGATCTTCTTGAGCAGATCCTTGCTCGCCTTGATCTTCTGGGGCGTGGTAGGCGCAGTCGGATAGATTACCGTAGTGCCCAGGACTTTTCCCGTCGGATCCACCACGGCCAGCTTGCAGCCTGTACGGAAGGCAGGATCCCAGCCAAGTACCACTTTCCCCGCGATCGGCGGCTGCATGAGGAGCTGGTGCAGGTTCTTGCCGAATACTTCGATCGCCCCGTCCTCCGCCTTTTCCGTCAGCTCGCCCCGGATCTCACGCTCGATAGCAGGCGCGATCAGACGATGATAGCTGTCCGCCGTCGTCTCCTTCAGGATCGGTGTGGTATAGGGATTATCCGACCGGATGACCTTCCGTTCAAGCCAGCCGATAATCTCCTCCTCCGGCGCCTCGATCTTCACTGTCAGGAACTTCTCCTTCTCTCCCCGGTTAAGGGCGAGCACGCGGTGTCCCGCCAGCTTCGGCACAGCCTCCTCGAATTCATAGTACATTTCATAGACTGATTCCGCTTCCGGATCTTTCGCCGTGGAAATCAGTTTTCCCTTCTTCATCGTCGTCTTTCGGATCCAGCTCCGGTAGTCCGCATTATCTGATATCATCTCTGCAATGATATCGGCGGCTCCCTTGACTGCCTCCGCCGCTGACGCCACCTGCTTCTCTTCTGATATGTATGCCTTTGCAGTCTCTTCCAGAGGCTCATGTGTCTTCTGCAGCAGGATCAGCGCCGCAAGAGGCTCAAGCCCTTTTTCCTTGGCAATCGTCGCCCTTGTCCGGCGTTTCGGACGATACGGACGGTACAGATCTTCCACCGTCACAAGCGTCTCGGCAGCAAGAATCTGGTTTTTCAGTTCCTCTGTCATCTTCCCCTGCTCCTCGATGCTGGAGATGACCTGCGTCTTCTTCTCCTCAAGATTTCGCAGATATACAAGCCGCTCATAGAGCTTCCGAAGCTGCTCGTCGTTGAGCGAGCCTGTCACTTCCTTCCTGTACCGCGAGATAAATGGTATCGTATTTCCTTCATCTATGAGCTTCACCGCCGCATCGATCTGCCAGCGCTTTACTCCCAATTCTTCCGTCAGTCTCTGGTTAATGTCCATCTGATTTGTTCCTCTCTGCTATTTTTCTTTTCCTGTTACCGTTCGCACTCCGCTTATGGATAGAAAACTTCTGTACCATGACTGCATATAAGAGACAGTTTCCTATTCACGGACGCCAGTGGAACTCATAACCTAATCGGCGGCAGCGCCGGCGATTTCCTATCATTCTACCACAAAATCGCACCTGGAATCCACAGTTATCTCCCGTTTATCGGTTTCCACTTCCCTTTCTTCCCGTCTTCTGCTATGATGTTACCGGCAGAAAACAGCAAGTTTCAGAAACAAGGGAGTTACTGTTCACAGTAACATGAAGGAGAAAAAATGGAACGGATCATCACCTATCAGATTCAAAAGGAAGACGGCGGTCTGCGCGCAGAGCAGTATCTCCGCCGGAAAGGTTACTCTTATCAGAATCTCACCCAGCTGAAAAAGATGCCGGAGAGCCTCCTCATCAACGACATCTGGTCCTATATGCGGACCGTTCTTCGTGAAGGCGACACCCTCACCGTACATATCCGGGAAAACGAGTCCTCGCCGAATATCCCTCCGGTAAAACTGCCCCTGGATATCGTCTATGAGGACGGGGACATCCTCGTCGTCAATAAGCCGGCCGGCATGCCGATCCATCCGTCCCTTAACAACTACCGTAACTCCCTGGCAAATGCACTTATGTACTACTTCAGCGAGCAGGGCGTGCCTTTCATCTTCCGCTGTACGAACCGCCTTGACCGTGACACTTCCGGTCTCACCGTCATCGCAAAGCACCTGGTCAGCTCCAGCATCCTCTCCGGCATGGGCGTCCGTCATGAGATCGAGAGGGAGTATCTGGCTGTCGTACGGGGCAGCGTGACGCCTCCCGAAGGAACGATCTGTGCGCCTCTCGCCCGCGCCGGCACATCCCTGATCGAGCGGAAGGTGGACTTTGAACATGGAGAGCACGCAGTGACACACTACCGTACCATAAAAGAAAAAAACGGGCACAGCCTCGTCTCACTCATACTTGAGACAGGCCGCACCCATCAGATACGTGTCCATATGAAATATCTCGGTTTTCCCCTCATCGGCGACTATCTGTATAACCCCGACACAGAAAACATCACCCGCCAGGCGCTTCACTCACACCGCCTGCGCTTCCGACACCCGATCACCGGAGAAGAGCTGGAATTCACCGCCCCTCTTCCTGACGATATGGCTTCTGTTCTCAAGGGAGATCCGCGGTGATCCTGTTTCCCCGGTCTCCCCGCAGTCATTGTACTCATCCTTCTGCTGTTATACACTCAGCTTTTTATCCGCAACAAGAGAGGACGCTGTGAAGAGGATTCCACAGACCACCAGATAGTACAGGACGTCAAATACACTCAGACCGGTCAGGTTTCCTGATCCGAACATCGCTGAGATCGCAGGAATGCTGCACAGCAGATCATATCCCCGCTCTACCACAAAATTGATGACAAAGAACAGGATCACTGCCACAAGACCGGCAAACCTGGACTTTACCAGCACAGTTCTTGACAGGATGACCGCAAAGAAACCGATCATGATCACAAGGGACCATGCCAGGAAAATAAGGAAGGCAATCTGAACCATGTCTGTCCAGTGGATCCCGCCCTCCACAAATGCGCTGGAAAGTATCCGAAATGCATCCAGCAGGGACGCAAATCCGTCCACCTTAAGTACCGCCGAGGCAAGGCATGCTCCTCCTGCCGCTGCGAAAAGCGCGAACATGATCAGCATCTGCAGGATCGATGAAATAAATTTTGCGCCCATGATCTCCCAGATCGACTTCGGGACCATCCACAGCATATAGCTCTGCTTCGTCCTCAGGTCCTTGTTCAGCACCAGAACTCCCTCGATTCCCGAATAGAAAAGCACCAGGATCGCAGCGCTGAACATCAGGGCGATCGTCACTCCCATCACCTGCTCTTTGTCAAATAACAGGCCTCCCCAGAACACAAGGAGCCCGACTGCGAGGGCCGAAAGGATCACCAGCCTTGCCGTCCTCTGTTTTCTCACTTCATATTTGATCAGTTTTCCCATCTCATACTCCTCCTTACATGATCTCCATATAGATATCCGTGATCGAACGTCCGCTCGCGATCCGTTCTTTTTCGAGGTCCACCACTCTCAGCAGTTCGCCGTTCTTGATAAACATCGCCTCATCCACAAAACTCTCTATCTCATCGAGCAGATGTGTGGAGATGACAAATGTATTTCCTTCCCCCGCAGTCTCAAGGATCAGAGAGACAATCTCCTCCCTCGCCTTATAATCCACTCCGTTCAGCGGCTCATCCAGCAGATAGAGCTTTGCCTCCCTGGCAAGCGTCGCAATGATCTTAAGCTTGGCGTTCATTCCGCTGGAGAGTTCCCGTACTTTCATAGAATCTTCCAGCCCCATCTTCTTCATCATGTCATTGAATCTGTCCGTGCTAAAATCATCAAAGAAATCCTGATAGTACTTCCTCACATCGGCAGCCTTCATATAGTCGTAGAAAAACGGCTCCGTGGACATATAGGCGATCTGTGCCTTGTCACTGTAGCACAGCCCGTGTCCCTCATAGATGATCTTCCCGGAAGTCGGCTTGGTCAGCCCTGCGATCATCTTCATCCACGTTGTCTTCCCGCTGCCGTTCTCTCCCAGAAGACCGTAGATCTTTCCTTCTTCAAGACGGAGCGAAATCCCCGCGACCGCCTGTTTCATCCTGTATGTCTTACTCAATCCTATACACTCCAGCATCATTCCTGCTCCTCCTTATAATCTGTGATTCGAACAATGATATCATCCTTCTTAAAACCGAGATCTTTCATCTCCCTCATAAAATTATGAAGCACCTCTTCCGCCATCTCCTTTTTCAAATTTTCAAACATCCTCTCCTCCTCTGACACGAACGTGCCGATCCCCCGCTTTGTATAGCAGTAGCCTTCACTCTCCATTTCACGATATATTCTCGCTGCAGTATTCTGATTCACTTTATAGAGCACTGCAAGTTCACGGTTTGAAGGCATCTTATCACCTGGTTTAAGCTCCCCCTTTATCATCTTCTTCTGCAGTTCACGTATCACCTGCAGATAAATAGGGGTTCCCGCACTGTATTCCATATCATCCCTCCCCGGATCATCTGATCTTGTGTGTATTAGTGCTATAGTTAGATAGTACACTAGTTTTCTATTTTTGTCAACCATATATTTCTGGTTCAGTCAAAAGGGAAGGGCTGAACCGTTATATTTTTTCACATATTTTCAAAAAACTGTTGACATTCCAAGCAAAATACCATATAATAATTTTTGCTGTGAGTGATACAGCTTATATGTGCGATTAGCTCAGCTGGATAGAGCGTCTGGCTACGGACCAGAAGGTCGGGAGTTCGAATCTTCTATCGCACGTACTTAAGAGATGCCGTTGAAGCGGCATCTTTTTTTGTCCAAAATTTTCGAGAATCTGTTGTGCTGTTTCCGCCAGCTGCAGGATAAACTCTCCGGCAGAAGTATCTACACACAGAAGGACCCGTTCCTGCCTCACTGCAGGAACGGGTCCTTCTGTGTGTAACAATGCTCCGGCCAGACTGATCACCGGCACATTCTTCTCTTTCATATTTTTACTCTGCTCTACTGTGCGAAGCGTTCTTTCTGAGCTTCGATCAGCCCCTGATCATCAAAATAATTGATCTTCATGGCAGCTTTGACCTCGCGGAGTGTCTCAGCGGCAGCTTTTTCAGCTTTCTCGCTTCCCTTTTTCAGGATCTCATACACCGCGGGGATATCCTTCTGGAACTCTTTCCTTCTGTTCCGAATCGGCTCCAGTTCCGCCTGAAGGACATTGTTGAGGAAGCGTTTTACTTTCATATCTCCCAGTCCGCCTCTCTTGTAATGCTCCTTCAGTTCATCCAGATTCGCATACTCCGGCAGGAACTCCGGGAAATACTCCGGCCTGCAGAATGCATCCAGATACGTGAAGACCGTGTTGCCCTCCAGTTTTCCGGGATCTTCAATCCTGATATGGGTCGGATCCGTAAACATGCTGAACACTTTCTTCTTGATATCCTCCGGCTCCTCCGACAGGTAGATGCAGTTTCCAAGAGACTTGCTCATCTTTGCCTTACCGTCAATCCCCGGAAGACGCATACACGCCTCATTCTCCGGGAGAAGGATCTTCGGATCGACCAGTGTCTCGCCGTAGACAGAGTTGAACTTATGAACAATCTCTTTCGTCTGCTCGAGCATGGGCATCTGATCCTCGCCCACCGGTACTGTCGTCGCCTTAAAAGCCGTGATATCCGCCGCCTGGCTGATCGGATAAGTGAAGAAACCTACCGGGATACTGGCCTCAAAATTTCTCTGCTGTATCTCTGCTTTCACCGTAGGATTTCGCTGAACCCTGGAGACAGTGACCAGATTCATATAGTAAAACGTAAGTTCACACAGTTCCGGGATCTGGGACTGGATAAACAGCGTTGACTTCTCCGGATCAAGGCCGCATGCCAGATAATCCAGCGCCACCTCGATGATATTCTGACGCACCTTCTCCGGATTGTCCGCATTGTCCGTGAGCGCCTGCGCGTCCGCGATCATAATATAAATATCGTCAAAATCTCCTGTATTCTGAAGCTCGACCCTCCTCTTCAGAGATCCCACATAATGTCCTACATGCAGTTTCCCTGTCGGGCGGTCTCCCGTAAGCATTATCTTCTTCATATCGCTCGTAATCCTCCTAATCGTCATTTCTCGTGATCTTTTCCCATTATAACACCATCCCGCAGGCTTTGCTATAAGAAAAAGGCAGAAAACCCGGCCGGGTCTCTGCCTTTGCAATGTAACTCTGCAATTTCCTATTTTGTATTCTGGAGCACCGGACGTTTTGCATAACGCGGCGCTTTTTTTCTCTCCGATGCGTATACGAACTGGTACAGCACGTATGCCATAAGGAATGCCGCCATCACATCCATCACGGAATGCTGCTTCAGGAACATTGTGGCCAGGATGATCAGACCGCCCAGTATATATGCCCCGATGCATATTCCCCTGTGCTTCTTCAGCGCCTGGCCCTCATGGATCGCGATGCAGACACTCAGCGAGTTAAATACATGCAGGCTCGGAAATACATTCGTGCACGTATCCGCGCGGTACAGCACTCTGACCATATCCACAAAAATGTTGTCTCTCTCAAAGACGACGGGCCGCAGATCCTGTCCGTTCGGGAACACCGTTGATATGATCAAAAAAATGGTCATTCCCGTGAACATCAGTTTTGCCATTTTATAAAATCCCGGTACATCCGTAAAGAAGAAGTACAGGAATGCCGCCGCAATAAACACAAACCACAGCAGGTACGGCACGATAAAATATTCAATAAACGGTATATATTCATCCAACGGTATCTGGATCACATGGTAATGCGTGGTCACATGCTTCTCCAGATACAGAAACCACGGCATGTAAATGAGAATATACAAGAATACCCATCCGTGTTTATACTTTTTCGCCAAATCAGTGAATCTCTTTTTCCACTTCATATGTGACGCTCCCCTTGGATTAATGTTATCAGCCTTCCATCCTGTTTCCGGCTGAAACCTGTTTTCTGACTCGACTCGATTATAGCACGAAATACCGCCGGCAACAACCAGCTTCATAAAAGGTTAACAAATCTTTAGATATTCTATTATTTTTCTTCGGTTTCTGCCGGACAGAGCGTACTGTCAAGATATTTTCCCAGAGATCTGCTCATATTTCCCTCGAAATCCACCTGTCCGCTCCTGACACACCATTCGAATACATTGCCGATCACGATCATTCGGATATCTGTGGTAAACTCTTCGATCTTCACATTCAGCCGCAGTACTCCGGCCCGGACCGCCTTCTCAATATAGGTCTGCACTGTCACGATCGGATACGGGCGCTCCGTCCTGACCGCCGCATTCAGGGCCTGGTTTTTCGTATCATAATATCACGACATGCACTCCACCCCCAGCTCCCTGCAGTATTTCACATAGTTCATATATACCTGGATGATTCCCTGTTTTGCTGCCTCCACATCCTTCGGCGTCTCCAGAAGATCCGGATTGATGCTCGGCTGGTCCTCAATATAGTAAGAGAGAAGATCGTCCTTTGTCTTAAAATGGTGATAAAAACTTCCGTTGGAAACTCCCGCCTCCTCACAGATGTTTTTGATCGACAGTTCTTCATATCCTTTCTTCTGAAGGATTCTCTTCGCCGCCTGGAAAATCTTCTCCTTTGTCTCTCTTGACTTCTGCTGCTGTCTGGATAATTCTGCTTTTTCGCTCATTGGTAACTACGCTCCTGTATTCGCCGGGAAACGCGCTCCCGCCGCTCCCCTTATTCGATGTCCACAGTATACCATATTTCTCCTGGGGATTCAAGAAAACCGAGTGGGCTCTATAGTTTCCGCAGAACAGCTGTCACCGTCCGTCCGAACAGCGGAATATATACCCAGACTGTCCCGCTTATACCCCGGGCAGCTGCCCCCTCTTCTTTTTTCTTTGCGCACCCGCGGCGGCGAGATATGTTTCAAACGCAGAAGGCATGGGATATTTTTCTTCCAGCTCATCCCTCCCGGCAAAGATCACATTATCCTTCATCTCTTTTTCCAGTTCATCCACAAGGATCTCATACCCGGTCATATGCCATTCCACATGACTGAAAATATGCTTAGCGCTCTCAAGTTTTTTCACCCGCACCGGTGCAAGACCGAGACTGCGGGCGTAATCAATAGCCTCCTGTCGTTTCAGATGCCCTTCCACATTCGGGAACTCATACATACCGGCCAGAAGTCCGGTACTTTTCCTTTTTCTGATCGCCACTGCGCCGCCATCGCAGAACAGAAAGACTGTCCGCTTTTCGATCCGCCGTTCTTTCGCTTTCTTCTTCACCGGATACTCCATCTGCGTTCCCTCAGCAAAAGACCGGCAGAGATGCCTCACCGGACACTCTGCGCACTTCGGCTCCCCGTTCGGAAGGCACACGATCGCTCCAAGTTCGATCAGGCTCTGATTAAAATCTCCTGCCGCGTCCCTGGGGATAACTTCCTCGAGCAGCGCCTCAATCTTCGTTCGCGTTGACGCCTTTGTAATGTCATCCGGATCCGCCAGAAGCCGTGTCACAACTCGGAACACATTGCCGTCCACCGCCGGTTTGGGAATATTGTAGACAAATGAGACGATCGCCCCCGCCGTATAGCTTCCGATCCCTTTCAGAGACCGGATCTCCTCATACCTGTCCGGGAATCTCCCGCCAAACTCCTCCATGATCTGGACTGCCGCCGCCTTCAGGTTGCGCGCCCGGTTATAATACCCCATTCCTTCCCACAGTTTCAGGAGCCGTTCCTCCGGGACTTCCGCCAGGGCCTTCACGTCCGGAAGCTCCTCCAGAAATCTCTCATAGTACGGTTTGACCGCTTCAACCCTCGTCTGCTGCAGCATGATCTCCGAAATCCACACACGGTAAGCGTTCATCCGCCTGCGCCAGGGCAGGTCTCTCCTGTTTTCCCGGAACCATTCCACAAGCGGCCCCGCCGCCTCCTTCAGCTCCGGGCTTCCGAGGACTATGTCCACCGGACTGTCGATCTCTATACTGTCCGGGGAAACTGTACAGTCGTATGCCAGAATATGGACTCCCGCAGCGGCAGCACGCCTCAGCGCCTCAGCAAACGCAGGATGGGTATCCGTGTTAGGCGTAAAATACCTCACATCCTTCATCTGGATCACGAAAAACACATAGGTTTCATATCCCTCCTGTTTTGCAAGTATCAGTTCTTCCAGATGCTTGACCGCACGCTCGCTGGGCGCATCCGGAAAACGGCAGACGCCGTTTTCCTCCAGCGTCACTCCCTTTACCTCAATGAATATCCGCTTTCCCTCCGCTTCCACATAGAGGTCAAAGCGGGAATTTCCATAAGTTGTCTCCGGTCTCACAAGCGTTACATCCCGGAAGAGATGCCCTCCCCTGATCCATTCCTCGACCAGACGGTTTGGAATCTGGGAGTCCATATTGATCATCCGCTCCCCTTTCTCCACACTGATCAGATCCCATTTCGTCTTCCTGTCCGGATTTGCGCTTCTCTGTATATAGACAGAAGCGCCCGGGACAAGAAGTTCCGCACAGCGCCCTGTATTTTTCACATGTACAGTCTCCTTCCGGCCATTCAGCTCAGTGTATGCGATGAACCGGTTGGGCCTCTCAAGGAATACCGCTTTTTCTATCCTCTCATATCTCATGCTCTTCCATCCTGCTTTCCTTCCTGTTTTCTGTCACTCTCACAGCTGACTGTCCGACACTGCATCCCTCTCCCGCCTGCTGCCGGCGGAGAATGCCGCATTGTCCGCAGACATTGTAGCATATCTGCACAGAAAAAGACCAGCCCCCTTACGAAAGCCGGTCTCTCTGTACTCCTCACAGTTCTGCGCAGCCGAATGCATCCTTTCTGACACACGTCCCGGACTGCGCCTCTTCTTCCTATAATATCTTTGATAAAAATTCCTTCAGCCTCGGATCCTTCGGATGATCGAAGAATTCCTCCGGCGGCGCCTCCTCTTTGATCTGGCCGTCGTCCATGAAGATCACACGGGAAGCAACCTCCCTGGCAAATCCCATCTCGTGGGTCACCACCACCATGGTCATGCCGTCCTTCGCCAGTTTTTTCATCAGGTCAAGCACCTCTCCGACCATCTCCGGATCCAGCGCTGACGTAGGCTCGTCGAACAGGATCACATCCGGATTCATCGCCAGAGACCGGATGATCGCAACTCTCTGTTTCTGTCCTCCGGAGAGAGTGGACGGATACGCATCTGCCTTATCGTCCAGGCCGATCCTTTTGAGAAGGTTGAGCGCCTGTTCCTTTGCCTCCTTCTTGATCTGATCCTTTGTCGTATCGATCGGGATCAGTTCTTCCTTGCTGCTTCTGAACAGGTTCTTGAAACGGGTAACAAAGTTCTTTCTTTTCGCTTTTCCCAGATCCTTGCAGCGCAGATATGCCGGCGCCATCATAACATTCTGCAGCACGGTCTTGTTGTTGAACAGATTAAAGTGCTGGAACACCATTCCCATGTGCCTGCGGTGAAGATTGATATCCACCTTCATATCCGCAATGTCCACGCCGTTGAAAATGATACTGCCGCTGGTTGGGTCTTCCATACAGTTCAGGCACCGCAGGAATGTACTTTTTCCGGAACCCGAAGGTCCGAGCACCGCGACAATATCGCCCTTGTTGATCGTGATATTGATCCCCTTGAGGATCTCAAGCTGTCCGAAGCTCTTCCTAAGATTAATTACGTCTATCACTCTTCCTCAGGCTCCTTTCCAAAAGTTTTACCAGCAGGCTGATCACCAGCACCAGTACAATGTAGATGACCGCCATGACCAGATACGGAACGATAAAGTCATAGCTGTTGCTGCCTATATAATTGAACGCCATGTAGAGATCCGCCACAGCCACAAAGCTTACCACCGATGTCTCCTTGACCAGGGTGATGAACTCATTTCCCAGCGTCGGGAGGATATTCTTCACTGCCTGCGGAATCACGATCTTGCACATACTCGCACTGAAGCTCAGTCCCACTGCGCGTCCTGCCTCCATCTGCCCCGGATCCACAGACTGAATACCGCTTCGCATGATCTCCGATATGTAGGCTCCACTGTTGAGGCCGAACACTGCGATGGCAACATTCAGACCGCTTGTCCTCACGCCCAGCAGCGGCAGCAGTACATAATAGCCGACCAGGAGCTGGACGACCATCGGGCTTCCTCGGAACAGCGCCACATAGAAGCTGCAGAAACCGTTGAGCACTCTCGGAAGCAGTTTATATTTCGGCACCACTCTGACCGTAGCGATCAGCGTTCCGATCACAATACCGATGAGCAGGCCGAGCACTGCGATGAGAAGCGTGTTCTGCAGGCCTTCCACCACCCGGACATAACCGTTCTGATCGATAAATATGTCGATAAATTTATCTACTCTCTGACTTAAATTACTCATTTTCTTCCCTTCTCAAAAGAAGGAAAATGCCTGCATCCGGACCGGAATGCCTGTATTTTCCTTCTCCCACAGTTTGCGTCTCTTTATTGCACTTCTTTTATATCAATCCGATCACTGCATCTCATTGATGGACTCGGTGATCGCTGCTGCCGGAGCTGCGTCAATGATCACATAGTCAATGTTTCCATTGATCATATCCTGAACGGCAAGAGAACCGTTCTTGTATGTCTTGCATGTCGCCGGAAGCCCTTCGAAGCCCATGTCTTCGCTTCCCTCTACGTAGTAGTTTCCTGTCGTGCCCTGCTGCACGCCGATCGTTGTGGATGAGCTCAGCTTGCCCAGCAGTGCCGCCACGTCATCTGCAGTCTTGCAGTCGTCAAATGTGGTGTCCGTGCTCGGTACGATCAGTCTCTGGGAAGCCTGATAGTAGGACTCGGAGAATGTAACGAACTCTTCCCTCGCCTCACTGACTGTAAGTCCGGCCATGGCGATATCACACTTCTGCTGGCTTACAGACAGGCAGACCGCGTCGAAATCCATGTTCTGGATCACCAGCTCTTTGCCCAGCTCGTCTGCAAGGAGTGCCGCGATCTCCATATCGATTCCTACATAGGAATCACCTTCCATATACTCAAACGGCTCGAATGCGGCGTTCGTAGCCACAACAAGCTGATCCTTTGACTCGTCGAGCGCTGCGGACTCTACCGGCATCGGGTCGCCGCCGCCGAAATATTTCTCGCAGATCTCATCCAGCGTACCGTCTTCCTTGATCTTATCAACAAACTCATTCACCTGATCCAGGAGCTCCGGCTGGGACTTATCCACTCCGAATGCGTACTCTTCGTTGGTCAGATCGATATCGATCACCTTCGCAGTTACAGCGCCGCTGCCTGAATCGTTATCTTTTCCGCTGCCGCTTCCGCATCCGACGATCATTCCGGCTGTAAGAGCCGCCGTCAGGCAGACTGCCAAAAACTTCTTCATCATTCATTCCTCCATTTTGTTCTAAATTGCATAATCATACAGATTATCTTCCTAATTCTAACACGTTTCCCTTAAATTACAAGCCCCAATATTCAACAAATACGCATTTTTATGCCAGAAGCGCCGTGACCCCGAAATAGAGGAGCACGATGATTCCGAGAACGATCCGGTAGTAGCCGAACACCTTGAAATCATGCTTTTTGATATAGCGCATGAGGAACTTGATCGCAACGATAGACACGGCAAAGGAAACGACCATTCCGAGGATCAGCAGGAACAGCTGCATCGCCGTAAAACTCAGGCCGAAGTGGATCAGTTTCACTGCACTCGCGCCGAACATTGCAGGTATCGCCAGGAAAAATGTGAACTCTGTGGCAACCGCTCTGGACACGCCCAGCAGAAGCGCTCCGACGATCGTCGCGCCCGAGCGTGATGTCCCCGGTATCATTGCGAGCATCTGGAAGACACCGATGATAAGGAGCATCGGTATCGTCAGCTGAGATATCTTTTTCACCTTCGGTTCCCGGTCCTTCTGGTAGTTCTCGATCACAATGAACAGGATACCGTAGACGATCAGCATAGCCGCAACAACATAGGCATTGTTAAACTTTTCCTCAATAAAATCGTTGAACAGGATACCGATCACTCCGGCCGGGATCGATCCGATCAGGACTTTGATCCAGAGCCGCCATGTCATCACCTTCTGCTTTTCCGTCTTTCTCGGCGAGAACGGATTCAGCTTATGGAAATAGATCACGACTACCGCCAGGATCGCGCCCAGCTGGATCACCACGTTGAACATATCAAAGAACTCCTTGCTCTGGTCCAGCTTCAGGAATTCTTCCATCAGGATCAGATGTCCCGTACTGCTGATCGGAAGCCATTCTGTGATGCCTTCCACGATTCCAAATATGATCACTTTCAATGCATCTAACATATTCTCTCTCCTCCTCCAAGGACAAATTTTTCAATTGCTTTTGCCACTCCGTCTTCCTCGTTGCTGTCTGTTATGTAGTCTGCAGCCTCCTTTACCTGCTCCTCCGCATTCGCCGTGGCGACTCCGAATCCGGCCTCACGCAGCATGACAGTGTCATTGTCGCCGTCGCCGCAGGCCATGATCTCCTCTCTCCGGATCCCCAGAAGCTCTCCGAGCCGGTTGAGGCCGCTTCCCTTGTTGACCCCCGCAGCATTGATCTCAATATTATATCTCAGAGATCCGACAAGAGTAAGTCCGTCCACCTGCGCCAGTTCTTCCCATGCCCTTTTCCGCTCTTCCATATCTGCAAAAAGCGCCTGCGCCTTATCCATTCCCCGGTTTTCCTTCTTCAGCAGTTCCATGAGATCCGGCACCGGCTTCCGGGTTGTTCTGAGATATTCCCACATATTGGGGTTCCTGTGATACTTTTCCACCTGAGCCATCTTCTCTTCACATACATAACCCTGCCCGTCGAAATATATCTCTTGTAATGTATCATATTTTCCACAGATTTCCAATGCTCTTTTTCCCAGCTCCGGAGACAGCAGATGCTCTTCCAGCACGCTCCCGTCCGCGGTGTTCACGATCCGCGCACCGTTGGAAGTGAGCGCATACCGCATTCCCGGAAAGTTCCTGAGTTCCTCCGGCACCCCCATCCAGGGGCGGCCCGTAGCCACAAGAACGACAACGCCGGCATCCAGAGCCTTCCTGAGGGCCAGCCTTGTACGGGGCGTCAGCTCTTTCTTTTCATTCAGCAGAGTTCCGTCCAGATCCAGCCCGATCATCTTTATCCTACGTTCCACTTTTCCATTTCCTTTCTCTGTGAATCCCTATTCCGCCGCTTCCTGTATAATAACTGAAACTCTAAATTTTTTATAATTTATTGTAACAGAGTTTGCCTAATAAAGCAATTTATAGTATAATAAACACTCGGTAACTGCAAACCATATCAAGAAAGGAATTGAGTTTATGGGAATCTGCAAAAAAAGCCGGATAATAAGAGGCGCTGCTCTGCTCTGCTCTCTTACCCTTGTTTTGTCCGGCCTTCCTGCATGGGCAGCGGATGACATAGAGGAACTGGAGGACCAGACCTCTGCCCTGGAAAGTGAACTTGAAGGGATCAACCAGGACATCCTTTCCTTAAGCGAAGATATCTCTTCTACGGAAATGCAGGTAGAAATTCTTAACGGGGAGATCCTCAGAACATCTGACGCCCTGGAAGAAGCTGAAAACAACGAAGAAAAGCAATATGAAGCAATGAAGATCCGCATCAAATATATGTACGAGCACGGCAATGCATCCCTGCTGGAGCTCCTTTTCTCTGCCGAAGACATGGCAGACTTTCTCAACAAAGCGGATTTTATAGAAAGCCTCAGTGAATATGACCGGGATGCACTTGACCAGCTGCAGGATGTCCATCAGGAGATCGCTGATCAGAAAAGTGTTCTTGAAGAACAGCAGGCATCGCTTACTGAACTTCAGGCAAGTCTGAAGACACAGCAGGAAGAACTTCAGAAAAAAGCGGACGAGACATCCACTAATCTGGAAGAAGTCAATGCGAAACTGGAGAAAGCTCGGGAAGAAGAAGCCGCGCGGATCGCAGCTGAGAAAGCCGCGGCAGAAGCCGCTGCGCAGGCAGCAGCGCAGGCCGGCTCTTCCGGCGGAAGCGGGAACAGCGGAGGCGGAGGTTATAATAATTCCGTTGTGAACGGCGGATCGATCAGTGCCTCCACCAGCGAGACCACTCTGCTGGCAGCTCTGCTCGACTGTGAAGCCATCCACAATTATGACGCTATGCTGGCTGTCGCCACAGTGATCATGAACCGTGTGGAAAGCCCCCGGTTCGGGAACAGCATCACTTCCGTCATCTACGCACCAGGTCAGTTCGAGCCTGTCTGGACAGGCCGTCTTGAAAGCCGGCTCAATGCCGGACCTACAGATCTGGCCGTGCAGGTTGCTCAGGACGCCATCAATGGCTCACGGCTTGCAGCAGTAGCTGACTGTTACTATTTTCTGTATGCAGGCTCAACGAACCGTAACGGTGTGAATATCGGCAACAACCTGTTCTTTGTGAGCTGGTAAAACATTTTTTATGAAGAACCCCCGGAACAGCGCTTTACCGCTCTCCGGGGGTTCTTCATTCTGCATCTTACAGGAGGCATTCTACTGATAATCGATCACATCGATCCATTTCATCAGGAAATCTTTCTCCAATTCATTATCCTTCGTCAGCTGTGCTGCCGCCACGATCGGAAGCCACTGCTGTACATACTGCTTCGCCGTATCGCTCTTTTTGCAGAAAATTTTCATATAAAGATCCGCCGTCTCCTGATCCTTCAGCGCAAAGAGCAGATAAGTCATCGCTGCATCAGCGCTTGCATTTCCCTGTGTCGCATGAGCCCAGTCAACAACCGTCATCTTTCCGTTCTTTCCGACGATCACATTGCTGGGATTAAAATCACCATGGCAGACTTTATTATGCTTCGGCATGCTCTCAAGACGTGTCAGCAGCTCATATCTGGTCGTCGCATCTACTTCCTTGAGGCTGTTGATCTGACGGGACAGCTTATCCTTCATGCCTTTGAGCAGCGGAGAAGTCTTACTGTGCACCTGGAGCTGAAGATCAACGAAATCTTCCATATATTTCTCCATATTTTTCCGGTCAGACATCATCATTTCTTCCAGCGTCTTCCCCTCTTTATACTCGATGGAGATCGCCCATCTGCCGTCGATCTGAGTAACCTCTTTTACTTTCGGTATATCAAGACCTGTCTCCTCGATCCGAGCGGTGATCAGCGCCTCGTTAAAAACATCGGATTTCGGATGTGTCTCGCTGAAGATCTTAACAATACAGTCATCGCATCTGTAAACTTCTTTGTACGCGCGTCTCACGATAAGATTTTTCTCTTCAAACTTCATATCTGTCTTCCTCCTTACGGCGATTTTTCGATGGACCTATTATACAATACAAACGGGTGAAATGTAACCCCGCCGGCACATTTTTGTGCAATTTTTAACAATTTTTCTATGCTTTATTTTATTGTTATATTTTTAACATTTATGGTATATATTGCACATTTTCATTTTCCTATCCAGCTCTGATCATGACCAATCCGCACAAAAACGTACGGGATTCCGCACCATATCTCCTATGATGCAGAATCCCGTTTTCTTTTAGTGATTTATCGATTATTTGCCGTAATAGCACTTCAGATAGATCTCTTTGATCTCTTTGATCAGCGGGTATCTCGGGTTTGCTCCTGTACACTGATCGTTGAATGCCTGCTCGCACATATCATCCAGTGTATCCAGGAAGTACTTCTCATCGATACCGTAATCTTTGATCGTCTTCTTGATACCGATCTTCTCTTTAAGATCTTCCAGTTTTGCGATAAAGTTCTCGAATACTTCCTCATCTGTATTTCCCGTGCAGCCTGCGAAACGTCCCAGTTCTGCGTATCTCTGCAGCGTATGCGGATACTGATACTGGGAGAATGTTCCCATCTTTGTCGGAACCTCTGCCGCGTTGTATCTCATGACCTCTGTCAGGATGACGGCGTTCGCTACGCCGTGTGGCAGGTGATGGAATGCGCCCAGCTTATGAGCCATGGAGTGGTTAACTCCCAGGAATGCATTCGCAAATGCCATACCTGCCATGCAGGAAGCATTGTGCATTGCCTCGCGCGCCTTCGGATCCTTCGCACCATTCTCATATGCTGACGGCAGGTTCTCGAATACCATCTTCACAGCCTTCATTGCGAGACCGTCAGTAAAGTCTGTCGCCATGATAGAGACATATGCCTCAATCGCGTGTGTCATAACGTCGATACCGGATGCGCTTGTCAGACCTTTCGGAGCCGTCATCGCATTGTCAACATCCACGATCGCCATGTTCGGCATCAGCTCATAGTCCGTGATCGGCCACTTGATTCCTGTCTCAGCGTCTGTGATGATCGCGAACGGAGTCACCTCCGAGCCTGTTCCTGAAGATGTCGGGATCGCTACGAAATATGCCTTTTCTCCCATCTTCGGGAATGTATATACTCTCTTGCGGATATCCATGAAGTCCATTGCCATGTCTTCGAAGTTTGCTTCCGGATGCTCATACATCAGCCACATGATCTTGCCGGCATCCATTGCGGAGCCGCCGCCCAGCGCGATGATCGTATCCGGCTCAAAGTCTCTCATCTGCTCTACGCCCTTCTGTGCGCACTGCAGTGTCGGATCGGGAGCCACATCGAAGAAGCATGTATGCTGGATTCCCAGTTCGTCCAGCTTCTCCTCGATCGGTTTTGCATATCCGTTTTTGTAAAGGAAGCTGTCTGTCACGATGAATGCTTTCTTCTTGTGCATCACCTTTCCGAGCTCGTCCAGAGCTACCGGCATGCAGCCTTTCTTAAAGTATACTTT
>ERZ1643249.1673-NODE-1673-length-21903-cov-8.661617_pt1 | contig 21903 bp, 18 predicted proteins | sample MGYA00579263_ERZ1643249 | MGnify/ENA primary metagenome ERZ1643249 (study PRJEB29033, sample SAMEA4952264) | chicken gut metagenome | biome: Broiler Chicken; feature: Gastrointestinal Tract; material: Caecum | place: Ireland | collected 2018 | study: Broiler... | reverse complement strand
GTTGTGCCTTCTCCTTTATTTCCTGCTTTATCTCCTGTTACTTCTACTTTGATGTCATATGTTATTCCTTGGGTTAATCCTGTGAATGTATAGCTTGCACTTCCATTGCTTGCTTTTTGCTCATATGTGTTTCCTGTTGTTGCTTTTATATAATATGTGTATGTTAAGCTACTTGCCATTCCACTTTCTCCATCTGTTGCTACTACACTTACTGCTATACTATTACTTGTTACTGTTCCTTTATTTACTGTTATCTGTGGTGCTATTTTATCTTCTATACTTGTACTTGCATATTGTCCTGCATTTATTCCATCTGTTAGTCTTGCATATACTGTATCTCCATGGTTTAGTCCACTTACTGTTCCTCCATTTGTTAGTGTTGTCCATGTGCCACTCATTGAGTTTACTTGATATTCTATTGTATAGCTTGTGTTTGTACTTATTGTTATACTTGCTTGGTTATTACTCCATGTTGTTCCTCCAAATGTTATTGCTCCTGTTTCTGTTCCGCTTGTTACTGTCCCTGTTGTTGCTTGCGTTGTGCCTTCTCCTTTATTTCCTGCTTTATCTCCTTGTACTTCCACTTTGATGTCATATGTTATTCCTTGGGTTAATCCTGTGAATGTATAGCTTGCATTGTTGTTACTTGTTTTTTCTTCATATGTGCTTTCTGTTGATTTTTTTATGTAGTATGTGTATGTTGGTGTTTCTACCATTCCACTTTCATTATCACTTGCTATTACATTTATTGTTATACTATTACTTGTTTTTCCTTGTATTTCTATTTCTACTGTTGGTGGTGTTGTGTCTTCTGGTTCGTTCCCACTTGTATTTCCACTTATTCCTGTTTCTAGGTTGTCCCATTCATTTATTAGGCTGTCTACTCTATTTTGTTCTTCTCCCAGTTTGTTATTTGCTTGGCTTACTGTTTCTTGGCTTATATCAAATAGTTTTCCATCTATTGCTATATCTATACTTATTGCTGCTAGTATTAGTAGTACTGTTATCGTTATTATTAGTGCTACTAAAGTTATTCCTTTATTTGATTTCATTTTTTTATCTTCTCCTTTTTTCTTTATTTTTTCAGCTGTTTCTTCGAAGTTCGGACGTGCAATGCACGCCCCCTACGAGCTTCTTACATTGTTGGTATTATTTTTATTCTACATTTGTAGGGGCGAGCATTGCTCGTCAGTCTTCATTGCCATTACTCTTTATCCCTGGATTTTCCTATAAATAACAAAAATAAACATGCTATAAAACATAATTTATCTATGTTCTATTAGCATGTTTATTTGCATTTTTCTATATATTATATATAACTTACCTGTTGGTAAGTTTGTATTTTTTCCTGGGCATGAGTTTAAAGCTGTATTTTCTATACTACCTCTCTCTCTCTCTCTAGTGTTTCAATGGTTTTAGCGTTTGTTTCTTCCATAAAGTTCCTCCTTTTGTTTTCTCTTTCTTCTATAATTTTAGTATATCTTATTTTATATGTTTTTGCAATATTTTTGGTATTTTTTTGTTGAAATTTCTGTCAAAGATAGATGCACAATGCTCGCTCCTACATTTTTTATGGCGAAAATATAAATCAATTTAATCCGTGTATTGTATTATACTACCAATCATTCCAGCATCATTTTTTAATTTTGCCATAGTTATTTTTGGAGCTGATTGGTTGTTAAATAATATATTTTTTTCATTTAATTTTTTCTCTAATCTTTCTAATAATATATCTTTAAAATGTACAAAGCTTCCTCCTATTGATATTGTCTGTGGTTCAAATATGTTTATTAAGTTTGCTATTCCTGTACTTAGGTATGATATGTATTCATTTATTATTTTATCTACTTGTTCTGAATTTTTATTGTTTTCTAATAGTTCTTTTACTTCTTTTCCTGTTAAATTTTCTTTTCCAAATTCTTTTTGTATCATCTGTTTAAATGCTTTCATTGATGCATATCTTTCAAAACATCCTTTTCTTCCACAATTACATTTTAATCCATTTTTTTGTATTACCATGTGGCCTATTTCAAAACCTTCATATTTTTTTGGTTTTAATAATTTCCCGCCTAAATATACTGCTCCTCCTATTCCTGTTCCTATTGTGAGAAATAAGGCATCATCGTATTTTTTTAAACTTCCATACTCTTTTTCCGCAATTGCAGCACATTTTGCATCATTTCTTAATACTATTGGTATATTAAAATATTTATTTATTTCTGAAACTATATCAAAATCTTTTATATGTAAATTATCTGCTTTTATAATATGTGTATCTGAAACTGTTCCTGGGACTGCTATTCCAATTAAGCTTATTTCTTTTATATCAATTTTCTTTTTTTCTAATACTTTAGTTATTGTTTCTATAATTGTATCTAACAATTTTTTGCTATAGTTCTCATCTTTTACTTCATTGTCTAAATCTTGCTCTTCTTTTGCAATAATTCTTCCATTTAAATTAATTAATCCAGTTCCTACATGACTTCCACCTATATCTATTCCTATTTTCATATCTCTAAACCCCCTTTTCTGCTTAATAATATATTATATTTTCCAAAAATATGCAAGTTTTGTTATATATGATTTATTGATTTTTTTAACTTTTAATAGTATAATTTTATTATGTTAGTTTAATTTACTTGGAGGTTTTTATGAGATATAGTTTTAAAACTTGTGGTACTTGTAGTAGACAAATTGATTTTGATATAAATGATAATATTATTACAAATGTTACTTTTTATGGTGGTTGCCCTGGTAATTTGGCTGCTCTTTCAAAAGTTGTTGATGGAAAAACAGTTAAAGAAATTGAAGAGCTTTTTAAAGATATAAAGTGTGGTGCAAAACCTACTTCTTGCAGTGCTCAACTTGCAATTGCTGTTAGAAAAGCTTTTGAAGAATTAAAAAAGAAAGTAATTTAATTGTAGGAGTTTTTATGGAAGAAAATGCTTTTTGTAGAACTGAATATTTAATTGGGCAAGAGGCTTTACAAAAATTAAAAAATTCAAAAGTTGCTATTTTTGGTATTGGTGGTGTTGGTTCTTATGTTGTAGAGGCTCTAGCTAGATCTGGTGTTGGTAGTTTTGTTTTAGTTGATAAAGATACTGTTAGTATATCTAATTTAAATAGGCAGCTTATTGCTACTTTAGATACTATTGGGAAAAATAAAGTTGATATTGCCAAAGAAAGGATTTTATCTATTAATCCAAATGCTAAGGTTAAAACTTTTGCAGATTTTTTTATGCCTGGTAACACTAACATATTAGACAATTCCATTACATATATAGTTGATGCCATTGATACTGTGACTGCTAAAATAGAATTGGTTATACAAGCTAAAAAACTTGATATTCCAATTATTTCTTCAATGGGGACTGGAAACAAATTAGACCCTACAAAATTTGAGATTTCTGATATTTATGATACATCAGTATGTCCTCTGGCAAAAGTTATGAGAAAAGAGTTAAAATCTAGAAATATAAGCCATTTAAAAGTTTTATATTCAAAAGAAAAGCCAATTAAAACTAATATTATAGATGAAAATGGCAAATTAATTCCCGGAACTATATCCTTTGTTCCTTCAGTTGCTGGTTTAATTATTGCAAAAGAGGTTGTTTTTGATTTAATACAAAACGAATAACAATAAATACTGTTATTCGTTTTTATTTTTTTTCAAATATCCTTGTACATAAAACGCTTTTATATACATTATTAATGATGCTATCGTCGTTGCTACAGCTAAATAGTATACTATGTTATTTGCTGTTCTAAATACACTTAAGTTTTTATTCATTGCACTTCCTATATTTTCTATTAATAATGAGAATACCATTGCTAAATAAAATAGTACTGTTGCTAGTTTTCCATACCATTTGCTTGATACAACAAGCTCCTTTCCATATAAAAATGATGCACCTGAAACCATACAGAATTCTTTTAATACTACTATTACTAATATCCAGACCGGAATTATTCCTTTGATAAATAATGTTGTTAATAAACTAATTTGAGTAAACTTATCTGCTAATGGATCCATTAGTTTTCCAAAATCTGATATTAGTCCAAATTTCCTGGCAATAGTGCCGTCTAATATGTCTGTTAAGCCTGATATTGTAAGTATTACTATTGCCAATATATATTCTTCTTCAAAGCATGTTATTACTATTGCTGGTATTAGTAAAAATCTTAATACTGTTAATGCATTTGGTACATATTTTAACATATATCCTCCTCTTTATCTAGAAGCAAATTTTAGTTGTTCTCCTTCTATTGTAACTTCTATTGTTTGATATTGTTCTAGTTCTCCTTTTAGTATCATTTCTGATATTTCATCTTCTATGTATCTTTGTATTGCTCTTCTTAATGGTCTTGCACCATATTTCAAATCTGTTCCTTTTTCTAGTATATATTTTTTTGCATCATCTGATACATATAATTTTATATTTTTATTATCTAATGCATCTTGTGTATTTTTTAATAATAAATCTACTATTTGTAATAGTTGTTCTTTAGTTAAACTATCAAAGCTTATTATTTCATCTACCCTATTTAAAAATTCTGGTCTGAAAATTTCTTTTAATGCACTTTCAATTTTATTTTTATCTACAGAATCTTTACCAAATCCTATTGAATTTGTATTTAAATTAGAACCAGCATTTGATGTCATTATTATTATTGTGTTTTCAAAACTTACTGTATTCCCTTGAGAATCTGTAAGTTTTCCATCATCTAAAATTTGAAGTAAAATATTAAATACATCTTGATGTGCTTTTTCTATTTCATCTAGTAAGATTATAGAATATGGTTTTCTTTTTACCTTTTCTGTAAGTTGACCTGCATCATCATATCCAACATACCCTGGAGGTGAACCTATTAATTTTGCTGTTGAATGACTTTCCATGTATTCTGACATATCTATTCTAATAATAGCATCTTCACTTCCAAACATTTCATATGCTAATGTTTTGGCTAATTCTGTTTTTCCTACACCTGTAGGTCCTACAAATATAAATGATGGTGGTCTTTTTGAACTTTGAAGCCCTGCTCTATTTCTTCTAATAGCTCTTGCTACTGCTTTTACAGCTTCATCTTGCCCAATTATTCTATTATGCAAATTTTGCTCTAAATTTAATAATTTTTGTGTTTCTGCTTCTGTTATTTTCTTTACTGGTATTTTTGTAGTGTGTTCAATAACTTCTGCAATATCTTGAACTGTAAGTTTTTGCACTATCATTGTTTTATTTAATTCTTCTATTCTATCTTGTATATTACATTCTTCTGTTTTTAAATCTGCTGCTTTTTGGTAGTCTTCAATTGAATCAGATTGAACTGCTTCTTCTTTTTCCTCTTCAATTTTTGCTAATCTATTTTTTAGTACTTCTAGTTCATATAATTCTTTATTGTTTAAATTTATTCTGCTACATGCTTCATCCAATATGTCTATTGCTTTATCTGGCAAAAATCTATCATGTATGTATTTTTCAGACATTTTAACAGTTTGTTCTATAACATCATCAGATATTAGAACTTTATGGAAGTCTTCATAATATTTTTTTATTTCCTTTAATATTTCAATTGTTGCTTGAACTGTTGGCTCTTCTACTAGAACTGGTTGCAAACGTCTTTCTAATGCAGTATCTTTTTCAACATATTTTCTATATTCTTTTAATGTTGTTGTTCCAATTAATTGAACCTCTCCATTTGCAAGTGATGGTTTTAATATGTTTGCAGCATTCATTGAATGTTCTCCATCTCCTGCACCAATTATGTTGTGTATTTCATCTATTACAAGTATTATATTTTTAGATTGCTTACACTCATCTATAATAGCTTTCATTCTGCCTTCAAATTGCCCTCTAAATTGTGTTCCTGCAACAACTGCTGTCATATCAAGTAAATACACTTCTTTGTTTAATAATTTTGCTGGAACCTGAGCTCTTGCAATTCTTATTGCTAATCCATTTGCTATTGCTGTCTTTCCTACACCTGGTTCACCTATTAAGCAAGGATTGTTTTTTAAACGCCTATTTAAAATTTGTATTACTCTTTCTATCTCAACATTTCTGCCAACAACTTCATCAATTTCATTTCTTCTTGCTTTTGCAGTTAAATTTGTTCCATACATATCTAGAAAACTTTTCTTTTTCTCTTTTTGTTTAGTTTTTATTTTTGTATTACCTGATTGTTTCTTTGAATCCTTTGGTTCTTCTTTCTTTCCTGAAAACATGTTTGAAAATATTGAACCTAAATTACCTTGTTCTTCCATATTTTCTAAGTCTTCTGGATTTATATCTTCTGTTAATTCCCCTAAAATTGATTCGAATTGTTTAGATATATTATCTAGTTGTTCATCTGTCATTCCTGATTGCTCCGCTAAAACTTCTAGAGGATTTATTCCTTTTTTCTTTGCACATTCATAGCAAAATCCTTCTGTTGTAGTTTTTTCTCCTTCTATTCTTTTTGTAAAAATTACCGCCACATTTTTATGGCAAACTGAACATAACATATATATAATTTCACCTATTCTTTCTTTATTATACATATTCTATAATACATTAATTTTTACGCTTAGTCAAGTAAAATATATGGAAAATACGGAAAAAAATATAAGAGGCAATTAATGCCCCTATTTGTTTTTACTTTCTATATTTTGCAACTCAAATCTATATTCTTGCTCTACATTTGGATATTTATTTTTATCAACTTTCGACATAAACATTTCATATGGTCTTATATATAAATTATTGTCACCATATAATGCTCTGTAAACAACATATTTTTCTCTCGTTTCACTATGTGTTGCAACTTCTTCTACTATATAATAATCTCCTTTAAAATGCTTGTATATACCCTTTATTTTTAGTTCCATATTTCTACTCCTTCTCATAAACATCACTTTGAATTATTTAATTAGTTTATTGCAGTTTGGACGAGCCAATGGCTCGCCCTTGCAATTTATGCAATTTTTTATTTTAGTCTGAATGGTAACTGTTTTTACTACTCTTTTCCATTTATTTTTAATAGTTTAAATAACTCAACTACTAATACTGGTGTAAATACTAATAATACTATTTCAAATATATGTTCTACTGGCAATAATACTAAGCCAAATATGTTTCTTAATCCACTTGTGAATAATATTATAAACATTAATGCTGCTGAACCAAGTATTGCTAAAATTAATTTACTATTATTAAATACCTTTGTTTTGAACAATGATTTGTGATTGTTTCTTATATTAAATATGTGTACTAATTCTGATAATGCTAATACATAAAATGCCATTGTTTGACCTATTTGTACTCTCATTTCTGGGCTTTCTCCTTTTGTGCTTAGTCCTAGTATAAATGCTGCTAATGTTAATAATCCTATCATTATTCCTTGGTATATTACTCTCCAAGTCATTCCTTTTGTAAACACTCCGCCCTTATGTTTTGATGGTTTTCGTTCCATTACATCTGCTTCAGCAGGGTCTACTGCTAATGCAAGAGCTGGAAGTGAATCTGTTACTAAGTTTACCCATAAAAGGTGTATTGGTAATAATACTTGAATAGCATTTATATCTACTCCAAATTGACTTGAAAGCCATGGTGTTATTAGTATTGCTAAAAATAGTGCTACTATCTCACCTATGTTACTTGATAATAAGAATTGTATTGCTTTTAAAATATTATCATATATACGTCTTCCTTCTTCTACTGCTGATACTACTGTTGCAAAGTTGTCGTCTGTTAAAATTACATCTGCTGCTTCTTTTGCAACATCTGTTCCAACTACACCCATCGCACAACCTATGTCTGCTATTTTTAGTGAAGGTGCGTCATTTACTCCATCTCCAGTCATTGCAACGATTTCTCCATTTGCTTGCCATGCTTTTACTATTCTTACTTTGTGTTCTGGAGATACCCTTGCATATACTGAATAGTTTCGTATATTTTTTTCTAGTTCTTCTTGACTCATTTCTTCTAGTTCTACACCAGTTATAGCTTCACTTTCATTTTCTAGTATTCCTAATGTTTTTGCTATTGCTGTAGCTGTAATTTTATGATCACCTGTAATCATTACTGTTTTTATTCCTGCTTTTTTACATGTTGCGACTGCATCTTTTACTTCTAGTCTTGGTGGGTCTATCATTCCTACCATACCTATATATATTAAGTCGCTTTCCATGTTTTTCATCTCTTCATCTGATGGTTTATGGTCTAGTTCTTTATATGCCATTGCTAGAACTCTTAGAGCTGCACTTGCCATTTCGTTATTTACTTTTCTAATTTGTGGTTTAAATTCTTCTAAGTTTTCTTTTAATTCTCCATTTATAATATATTTTGTACATCTTGCTAGTAGTTCATCTACTCCACCTTTTGTATATACTATATATTTACCATTTGCTTCATGTACTGTTGTCATTAATTTTCTATCTGAATCAAATGGAATTTCTTTTACTCTAGGATATTGTCCATACAAAGTACTCTCATAATTCAACTTAAATCCTAAATCTACTAAAGCTGTTTCAGTAGGATCTCCTGTAAGTTCTTTATTTTCTGATATTTTCGTATCATTACATAACATACTTGCATAAATTAATTTATTTAAATCTTCATCTTCTAAGTTTCTATTAAAATCTTTTAATTCAAATAGTTTATCATTATAGTAAATTTTTTGAACTGTCATTTTATTTTGTGTTAATGTTCCTGTTTTATCTGAACAGATAACTGTTGCACTTCCTAAAGTTTCTACTGCTGGTAATTTTTTAACAATAGCATTTTTCTTTACCATTCTTTGTACACCTATTGCTAAAACTATTGTTGATACTGCTGGTAGTCCTTCTGGTATTGCTGCAACTGCTAAACTTACAGATGTCATAAACATATCTATTATGTTTTTTCCATATAAAAGTCCTATTCCAAAAATTGCTAAACAAATTAATAGTGCAACTATTCCTAGAGTTTTTCCTAATTTGTTTAATTTTGCTTGAAGAGGAGTTACTACTTCTTCAGCTGAATTTATTATGTTTGCTATTTTTCCAACTTCTGTATTCATTCCAGTTTCAACTACAACAGCTTTTCCTCTACCATATGTAATTAAACTTGATGAAAACAGCATATTTATTCTGTCTCCAATTCCTACCTTCTCATCTGCAATTTTATCTGCCATTTTTTCAACTGGAACAGATTCGCCAGTTAAAGCTGCTTCTTGAGATTTTAAATTTACTGCTTCTAATATTCTTAAATCTGCTGGTACATAGTCTCCTGTTTCTATAATTACTATGTCTCCTGGTACTAAATCTCTTGATTGAACAACTTCTAGTTTGCCATTTCTCATTACTTTAGCAACATGGCTACTTAATTTTTGCAAAGCTTCTAGTGATTTTTCTGCTTTATTTTCTTGAATAACTCCAATTATTGCATTTACAATAACAACTACTAAAATTATCACTGTATCTGTAATTCCTGAAATTCCTTCCTCCATAACTCCAACTATTCCAGAAATTATGGCCGAAATAATAAGCACTATTATCATAAAATCTTTAAATTGTTCTAAAAACTTTACAAAAGTACTTTTCTTCTTCTTTGCAGCTAATTCATTTAGCCCATATTTTTCTTGTCTTTTCTTCACCTCTTCTTTTGTTAAACCTTTTTCTTCATTTGTTTCTAATTGTTCAACTGTATCTTTTACAGTTTGATTAAACCAATTAGTTGTCATATGCACATCCCTGCTCCTTTTCTTTTATTTTACCTATTCATTTTACACTAAGTTGATATAAAAGTAAAGATGTTTTTTGAATTTAACTGCATAAATGTGTAGGGGCGAGCATTGCTCGTCCGTTTAGCTATAATATATATTAATTATTTGGTCATTCCAATGAAGATAGGACGTGCAATGCACGCCCCTACATCATATATTTTAATATATATTTAATATTCTAAATAGGCTTTTTCTTCCCCTAGTATTTCTTTAAACTCTTGCAATATTTCATTATTTAAATATATTGCTCCACATGGTTTTGTTCCTTCATTATCTATTATTTGTACTCTAATATTATTTTTTTCTCCTGAGAAGAATCTTATCGCACCCCTTAAACGTGCTTTTTGTGCTTCTGTTGTTTCTCTTATATCTAATGTTAGAACTTTTGGTTTTTGTTCCTGTGGTTGTGGATTTTGTGGTTGTTTATTTTTAGCCACATTTTCAAAATTTACAATTGTATTTGCTACTATTTTTACATCATCATCTTCTCTTATACTTAGTCTTCCTTCTACTAGAACTATATTATCTACTAACAATTCACTTGATGACCTGTTGTAGCAACTATCGAATACTATTATTTCTGTAACTCCATATAAATCTTCTATACTAACAAATGCCATTATGGTATTATTTTTTGTATATTTTTTCTTAACAGATGTTATTATTCCTGCATATTTTACTGGTTTCCCATCTTTTGATAAATCATTTTCTTCCTTCATATTTATCATTTGGAGTGTGTTTATGTTTGTATTTTTCTGTATTTGTTCTTTTATTTTCTCAAGTGGATGTCCAGATATATATATTCCTAGCATTTCCTTTTCCATGTCTAGCAATGTTCTTTCTTCATACTCTTCTATTCTATTTAAATTGTATTTATGTTTTTCTGTTGTTTCTTCATTTGCAATATCAAACATTGTTACTTGTCCTTGTATTGATTTTCTTGTTTCACCTGATATTGTATCTAATATTCCTTCAAATGACTCTATTAAAGTATGCCTCGTTTCACCTAGTTCATCAAACGCACCTGATTTTATAAGACTTTCTATACATTTTTTATTTACCGCTTCTCCCTGTATCCTCTCACAGAAATCTGTGAAACTTTTAAATTCTCCATTTTTGTTTCTTTCTTCTACAATTGCTTCTATTGCTGCTGTTCCTACATTTTTCACACTTCCAAGTCCAAAACGTATTTTATCCTCATTTACTGTAAATTTTGTATAACTTTTATTTATACTTGGTTTTAATATTTCTATGTTCATTCTTTTACATTCTGCAATATATTCTGGTATCTTATCTAGGTTTCCTAAGAAGCTATTTAATGTTGCTGCCATAAATTCTACGGGATAATATGTTTTTAAGTATGCTGTTCTATATGATACTACAGCATATGCTGCTGCATGAGACTTGTTAAAAGCATATTTTGCAAACTCTGCCATTTCATCAAATATTTTATTGGCACTTGCTTCATCAATTCCATTTCTTACACAACCTGGAATTATTACATTACCATTTTCGTCTGTTTGTCCATTTATAAATATTTCTCTTTCTTTTGCCATTACATCTAATTTTTTCTTACCCATTGCACGTCTTACTAAATCTGCCCTACCTAGAGAATATCCTGCTAAGTCTCTAACTATCTGCATTACTTGTTCTTGGTATACCATGCAACCATATGTTACATTTAATATTGGCTCTAGTGCTGGATGTGTATATTCACTGTGTTCTGGATTTAGTTTGTTTTTTATATATCTTGGTATTTGGTCCATTGGCCCTGGTCTATATAATGATACTCCTGCAATTATATCTTCTAATGTATCTGGTTTTAGTTCTTTCATGAAATTTGTCATACCTTGACTTTCAAATTGAAATATTCCAACAGTATTACCAGATTGCCATGTGTTTTCAAATACTTTTGGGTCATTCATATCTTTGTCAAATTCTACATCTATTCCTCTGTTTTGTTTTACAAATTTTATTGTATCTGATATAACAGTTAGTGTTCTTAATCCCAAAAAGTCCATTTTTAATAATCCTAATTCTTCTAGTGTTGTCATTATAAATTGTGCTTCAACTGTTCCTTCATTTACATATAATGGCACATATTCTACTACTGGCTTGTCTGTTATTAAAACTCCACATGCGTGAGTAGATGCCTGCCTTGGTAGACCTTCTAATTTCATTGCTATATCTAATAAATTTTTTGTTGTTTCATCTGTTTCATATAATTCTTTGAATTCTGGATTTTGTTCTAGTGCTTTTTTTATAGTTATATGTAGTTCCATTGGGACCATCTTTGCAAGTTTATCGGCTTCTGCATATGGAACATCTAATGCCCTTCCTACATCTCTTATTACCATTCTAGCAGACATTGTGCCAAAGGTTATTATCTGTGATACATGGTCTCTTCCATATTTTCTTGCCACATAATCTATTACTTCTGGTCTTCTTTCATAGCAAAAGTCAATATCAAAATCTGGCATGCTTATTCTTTCTGGATTTAAAAATCTTTCAAATAGTAGATTATATTTTATTGGGTCTATATCTGTTATTCCCATAGCATATGCTGCTATTGAACCTGCTCCTGAACCACGTCCTGGTCCTACTGATATTCCTTGAGTTTTTGCATAATTAATAAAATCCCACACAATAAGGTAATAGTCTACATAGCCCATGTTTTCTATTACTGAGATTTCATATTCTAATCTATCTTGAATTTCTTTGCTTGGATTTTCTCCATATCTTTTTATTAAACCCTTACGGCAAAGTTCTTTGAAAAATTCGCTATGAGTTTTGTATTCTTTTGGTACTTCGTAATTTGGAAGTTTTATATCTCCGAACACAAAATCAAAATTACATTTTTCTGCTATTTTAACTGTATTTTCTATTGCTTCTGGTATGTTTTTAAAATATTCTGACATTTCTTCTGGAGATTTTACATAGAATTCATCTGCTCCCATTTTCATTCTGTCTACATCATTCATTTTTTTGCCAGTTTGAATACATAATAGCACTTCGTGAATATATGCATCTTCTTTTTTCAAATAATGTGCATCATTTGTTGCTACAAGTGGTATATCTAGCTCTTTTGAAAGTTGAACTAGTTTTTGATTTACTAGAACTTGTTCTGGTAAACCATTTGGTTGTACTTCTAGATAATAATCCTCACCAAATAAATTTTTATGCCATAGAGCTATTTTTCTTGCTTCTTCCATATCTTCTTTTAATATTGCTTTATTTACACTTCCTGCTAAACAAGCGCTTAAACATATAAGCCCTTCGTGATATTTTTCTAAAAGTTCTAAATCTATTCTTGGTTTATAATAAAAACCTTCTGTAAAACCCATTGATACTAGATTTGTTAAGTTTTTATAGCCTATCTCATTTTTTACAAGTAAAATTAAGTGAGAATATTTGTTATCTATATTTGGTTCTTTGTCAAATCTTGTACGTGGTGCAACATACACTTCACAACCAATTATTGGCTTTATTCCAACTCTTTTACATTCTTTATAAAAATCGACTACACCAAACATAACGCCATGGTCAGTAATTGCCATTGCCTTCATTCCAAGTTCTTTTGCTCTAGCTGGTAACTCTTTTATTTTATTTGCTCCATCTAATAAACTATATTCAGTGTGAGTATGCAAGTGTACAAATTCCATATTTTTCTCCTATCTATTTTGGCTATATTATATCATTATTCTTGCAAAAAGTATATAAAATTTTAAAAAATAAATGTTATAAATGAACCTAAATTATTAAACTCTTTCGTCTAATAATTTAAGTTCATTTCATAATAGATATCACTTTAAATTATTGTTCTAACATTGATACAGGTATTGTAATTACTGACTAATTTAATTTTCTAGGACTAATGCTTTTTTAGGGCAAAAATTAGAGCATTTTCCACACTTTATACATTTATTGTGGTCAATTTTAGGTGCATTAAAACCTTCTTGTGATAAAGCTCCTACTGGGCAAACTTTTATAGCCGGACATTTATGGTTTTGTGGGCACTTTTCTACTATTATTTTTAATACTTTTTCCATAATATAATTCTCCAATCTTATATATACTACTATTAATCAATTAGGATTATACCACTCTTGTTGAAAAAAGTATATATTATTTTGACATGTTTTACATTTTTCTTCCAACAACAACAAATCTACCATCTTCTGTATGATATGAGCATGTGGATAATGTAATTAGTTGGTCTCCAAACACTGCTGTTTCCTCTATATTATATAATGATGCTTTTTTAGCATTTCCAATAAATTCATTGTATTCTTCTTGTGTTTTAGCATTTACAAAATAATAATATCTGAATACATTTTTTTCATATTTATAATATACTCTTGATTTAAAAACAGAAATAATAACATATTCTGCATCTTCTTCTGCAGTTGTAAATCTTATTATTGGATGTTCTTTATAAAATTCTTCATTTTCATATTCTAATAGTTCTTCAAACATTGTTCCATTTCTTAAATTATGCCCATAGATTAATAAATTTGTACTTGGAATATTCCAATCATAATCTTTTGTTAAAAAAATAGAACCTTTCTTAGATTTTTCTTTTTTGTAATTATGTGTCATATAATATTCATTATCTGTTCCTTGTAATACAGGGTAATTTATATTCGTATTTTCTATTTCTATCCACCCAATAATATCAGGATTTTCTTTCTGTAGCTTTTTTATTTTCATAATTCTTTCTGCCCCTTTGGAAATTGCTTTAGTATCTCTTGTTTCTGTTTGTATTATTTCATTTTCATTAATCTTTATTGTATTTAACAAATTACTTTCTTCCATCGCTTCTTTTTTTAATGAAAAAAAGTCTATGATATATATAACTGATATAGCAATTAAAAAAATGAAGGTACCATTTATAAGAATATATATAATTCTTTTTTTTGTTTTTAATTTTTCTTTCATTAATATCACCCAAATATATTATGTAAGGATAGACATTTTAGCCTATCCCTTTATACCATGTTTTCTTATTAAAAAGATTGATACTGCTGATGATAATGCGACGAATACAGCAATGCCTAAATAATTTGTTACACCAGTTGCTGGTGTCTCATCTTTTGGTTCTTCTGGTATTGGTTGTTCTTCAACTTGCGAAATTTTTACATAAATAGTTGTATCTGTATTTAATACTTCGCTAAAATTAAATTCATTTGTATATTCAGCATCTGTATAGAAACCATCTATTTTTTCATTTCCTTCTAATACGATGTGTGATTTTAATAAATCCGCTGTAACAGTTGTACCTTCGTCTACTGTTATCTTATTTGTCTTATCATTAACAATTAAAGTTACTATAACTTTTTTTGCATCAGTATTAGGAGTTGCTTTATCTGGTACAGTTGTTTCAGAAATTACATTGTTATTAGCATCTGTTAAAACTACTTTATTACCAGCTATAGCAACTTTATTTGTTGTATTTGAAGTGTTAGTTACAGTAAATTCTGTAAGATGACCATTTTCAGCAGCACGAACTACATTTTCATTTGTATCAGATGTTAATGTTCCATTCATTATTAATGTAGGATTATTAGTAGCTGATGCACCTTTGTCTATTTCTATACCATTGTTAGAAGTTGTGCCATTATATCCTAAGTGTAGTTTTCTAACTTCAAGCTTACCACCATTAACAAGAACCGCTCCATATTTAAATCCTGTTATTGAAACATTGTCTAATATTACAGTTGCACCATCATATGATTGTACACCATATTTAGGTCCATTTACTAAATTTATATTTCTTAGTGTAAGTTTTGCATCTGAAAATTGTGCTGTAAACATTGTTTGATTTCCTGATGTTGCCGTCCAACTGCTAGAACCTGTTACAGTATGCCCGTTACCGTTAATTGTAAGTTCTTTAGCTATTACTATTGGTTTACTCACTGTTATATCACCATCTAAAGTAATAGTTGCACCTACATCTGCACTTGATACAGCATTGTTTAAAGATTCTTCGTCAGTAATTGGTGTTGCAGCATTACTAAAATTCGGTATTGCTAAACAAATAGTAAGTATTGCTATAAAAAATACTAATAATTTTATTGTATTTTTCATTTTTTCACCTCCTCATAAAAAGTATTTTTTCCTTTTTCTTTTTAATTATTTACAAATTTGCTAATAAAAATTTTCCAGTATATTTTTACAATATTTTACATTTCGTTACCATTCAGACTTAAAGACATGTAATCCGCTAAAAGCAGGAATTATATGTTTTTCTCAAGAAAAAATCAAAAGGTCTATGCAGGTCACGAGTTGAGCAGCAGGCTGTTTGATTATTTTCTTTCGAAAAGAACATATAATTCCTGCTTTTAGCTACAAAGTGCTATCAATTCTTTTAGAGTAAATGGTAACGACATTTCTTTGTTTTTCATATATTTATCTTTTCTTTTTTACATAATTGTGCTATAATATTTTTAGTTTAATTTAGGAGGAGTTTGCTTTATGAAATTAGCATCTGATAATGAGACTTTAGCCGAAAATAAGGCTTTAATGTTATATTTATTAAACAAAGTTAATAAACCTATGGATAATACTTCTTTTTATAAATTGGTTTTAACTTTTGAAGATATGAATTATTTTTATTTTCAACAATTTCTTTTAGATTTAATTGAGAACAAATATATTTTAAAGGGTGTTTCTGATAGAAATGAAACTATATATGAAATGACTGAAGAAGGCAGGCAAGCTATTAATTTAGTTCAAGATTTAATTCCTGGTTTTACTAGATTTCAAATTGATAATAATTTTAAAGAAGATTTACGTTCTATTGAGGATGAATATTCAATAACAGCTGACTTTATTCCAGAAAGTGAAAATTGTTATAATGTAATATGTAGAATTACTGAAAATGGAAAGGTTACTTTTGAAGTTAAAACTTTTGCAGGTTCACGAGAGCAAGCAAAAACTATTGTTGATAATTGGAGAAAGAATGCAGTTAAGCTTTATCCTAAAATGCTTAAAATGCTTACAAAATGAATAATGTACCTAATTGTTTTAGGTACATTTTTAAAAACTCCGTTAGCTTTGCTGATTTGGATTTTCCGCTTTTCTTATCAATATTAATGGGGTATATTCTCTATTTTGCCCTGCCGGATTATCTTTTATCATTTGTTTTAATTCATTTTCTTGACCTGTTAAGTCATCTGACACTCCTAGAATTTCTTGCCCTAAATCATTTGCATCCACTATCATACAAGTTATTCCTAATGAATTTTTAATTTCATTGCATACTTCATTGGGATTTTCTGGTATTTTTATACCAATATCTTCATATTCTTTCCATACTTTTCCATAAAATCCATCTAGTCCACTTACTTCTTGTCCTACAATTTCATAGAATTTTCCTTTTTTCCCCAATAGTTTTGTTACTGCACTTGCAACACTTGCATATAGTACTTTTCTTAAGCCTACTACATCTATTGCATATTGCATTTTTATTGCTTCACCAACTCCAATTCCTGTATTTGGATGTGATGCAAATTTTGATAAGAATTTTGCCCAAATTCCTACATCTATATCTTCTCTTTTTACTACTCTTCCTTGACATAATGAAATGATTTTTTCACTACAGCTTATTATATCTCCTTCTGTATATATTGGTGCTACATATTCTTTAAATATATTAATATAGCTATCTCCTTCTTGTACAAATTCAGTTTTTATTGCGTGCCTTAGATAAGTTGTATCATCTACTAAAATCTCTATGTTTTTGCCTTCATTCGCTTTAAACTCCATAAAAACCTCCATATAATAATATTATTATATATCAGTTTTAATTAAATTAAACTTAAATTTTATATATTTATAAATTTAGACATCATACCTATTTTATTTGGTGTATGTTCTGGTAGTTGATATATATCGTGTCCTGGAAATTCATTTGCTTCAACAAAAACTGGTCCTTTTTTAGAAAAACCTACATCCCATCCTATATATGCCATTTGTGGAACTACTTTTGCCGCTTCTTTGCACATCTTTATTGCTTTGTCCCAATCTGGAAATTGAAAACCTTTAATGGCATTTCCTGTTGCAGGATGTACTTCATATAGATTTTTATTTTTGTCTATTGCTTTATCTGAAACTATTCCTGTTTTTACATCTATTGGTGCTACCATTCCACCACTATTAAAGTTGTCCACAAATGAACCATTTCCAATTCTAAAATATGCACATATTACATTTGTTTTATTGTCTTTTAATATTGTAACTACTCTAGCTGTATTTATGGCATCTGGATATATTGAACTTACTTTTTCATTTTGTTGTATTACTTCTTCTAATATACTATTTGTATGATTATTTTTTAAATAATCATACAATTCATCTGATGAATTGTAGTTTTTTGAATTTATTTTTTCTATTCCTTTTCCACAACCTCCATCTATCGGTTTTGCCATAAATGTGTTATGCTTGCTTATAAATTCCAATATTTGTTCTTTGCTAGAATCTGCTATTTTTAGCCAATCTCTTTTTAAATATTCATTAAACATCTTATTAAATTCATCTTTGTTTTCGAAAATATGAAAATATGCTTTATCATTATATTTAGATATTAGATTATTATTTCTACCTCTTGTTATATAAGTATCTCTTTGCTCATCTGTAAGATTGTACATTTCGAACAAGTCATAATCCATGTATCCTGCTCCATATTTTCTAGCACACTCTTCCATATCTAAAAATATTGATATTCTAGATTTTTTTGTTTTTTTATGCACTTCATTTATTTTATTTAGCATAGCTTTGTAGTCCATTTTAGATAATCTGCTTAATATATATTTTATATTTCCCATTTTTATCTCCTCTTTTTTTAAGAATTATAATGTTCTTCTCATATCTTCATATTCTTTTAATCTGGCTTCATAAGCCTCTATTGCTGCTTTTTCAAATGGTATTTCTACATCAGGTTGATTTAATATATTATGTATAAAATATTTTGTAAAGATTGGATTTAATACAAGAAGTGGTCCTAATATTGTTGTTCCTATAAAGTTGTTTATTTTTATTCCTTCTAATTTACTCTCTCTATTTAAGCCTGTCCCACGAATTACTTTAGCAAAATAGTTGTTTTCATTATTTCCATATTCGTGTGAAAATTGATCTTTAAATCCTACTATTTTTATTCCTTCAAACTCTCCTAGAAATAATGAATTGTATCTGTTCATCATTTCTCTTTTTGAATATATGTCAAGTATTCCGAAGAGCTTCAATTTTGCTTCCGTCATCATTTTCTATATATTGCCCAAATATTTCAAAACTATTACCAGTAAATAACATTACTGTTCCTACATCAATTTTTTCTTTTATTTTTTCTTTATATGGAGCTAGTTGTTTTATGATTTTTTCTTGTGCTTTTTCAGTCATTGAACCCATATATACTAAATCTATATTTTCGTTTAGAAAAGCTGGCTTTGAATTTAATGCCGTTTCTATGAATTCCGCTTCTGGTAAGCATTTTTTTAGGTATATGATATTGCCAAAATCTCCATATATATTGCTTATTTCTGGAAATAATATTTCTATTTTCATTTATATTTTCAACCTTACTCCTCTCTTAAATTGTCCTTTAATTTTAATGCCACATCATATTTATATATATCATGAAGAATAAATATTGTATCTACATTTTCTTTATCTATAAATTTTGTTGTTTCTAGTTCGTTTTCTACTTTTATTAATTTTTCTTCTGGTACTCCTGCAAATAATAATCTTAAATAATAGTCATTTGCTCTTACTCCCCCAATTATTATTTGTTTTATACCATCTTTATTTAATAATTCAAAATCTGCATCATATAGCCATGTTAAATTTTCAGATGAATTTTTTGCATCATCACAGTCGTCTATTATAAGTATTATTGCTTTATTTCCTGGCTCACTTTGTACATAATCAAATACTCTTGATGCGGCAACTGGATTTTGACCTTTTGTTAAATGTGTTATTACTTTTTTATTATTTATTATTTCTTCACTCATTCTTGTTTCTACTATTTTAATTGTGCCAAGTGATGCTTGTATTTTTTCTTCTGGTACTCCAATTTCTCTTAAAACTGCGATAGCTGCTAGTGTATTATATATATTAAATATACTTTCTGCTATCATTGGATATTTATGTTCTACTTCTTTGTTTTTTATTGTTATTTCTTTATTTTCCTTATCTATTTTTGTTACTAAATAATCACTTTCTGGTGATGCAAAATCACAATTTGGGCAATATGCTTTTCCTATATGATGATATCTTGCATATTTATATTTTAGTTTAGTATCACATATAGGGCATGTTTTTATATCTTTTATTATATTGCTTGTTTCCTCTACATCTGTATCTAATTTATCTATTCCAAAATAAACTTTAGGATTTTCTTTGCCAAGACTACAAGATATTAAATCATCTGCATTTAGTATTAATGTTGTATTTTTTGGTAAACTGCTATTTATAATATTAACTATATAATCTGTATGTGCATTTCTTTTTATAGAATCTCTAAATAGATTTGTACATACAAGGTAGTTTGGTTCTATATATTTATATATTAATTTAGAGCTTCTTTCATCTACTTCAAATACTGCAATATCTTGTTTTATTTTATTATTAAGTTTTGCTTTACTAAGTAACGCTGTTGCCAATCCAGAATTAAGATTTGAGCCTAATCTATTATTTAAAATATTATAACCACTATCAATTAGTATATCATTTATTATGTTACATACCGTTGTTTTTCCATTTGTTCCTGTAACAGCTATTATTTTTTGTGGTTTATCTATATATTTTAAAAATTCTGGGCATATTTTTATTGCTATTTTCCCTGGCATATATGTTGCATTTCTTCTTAATATTCTTAGTGCAATTATTGCAATTTTAGCTGTATAAAATGCTATATAAAATCTTAGTTTCCCCATGTTTTTCCTTTCATTACTTGCAATTTAGCAAGATTTAAGTTTCCTATACATTAAATTTAAATAATACTATGTCTCCATCTTGCATTATATAATCTTTTCCTTCTGAACGTACTAATCCTTTTTCTTTTGCTGCTACCATTCCACCTTCTCTTATTAGGTCATCATATGATACTATTTCTGCTTTAATAAATCCTCTTTGTATATCTGAATGGATTTTTCCAGCTGCTTCTGGAGCTTTTGTTCCTTTTTTTATTGTCCAAGCTCTTACCTCTGGCTCTCCTGCTGTTAAAAATGACATTAGCCCTAATAAATCATAACTTTCTCTAATTACTGTATCTAAGCCAGATTCTTTAAGTCCAAGTGCTTCTAGCATTTCTTTTTTGTCACTATCGTCTAATCCTGATAATTCTTCCTCTATTTTTGCACATAATGGTATGCATTTTGTATTTTCTTGTTTTGCTATTTCTTTCACTTTTTTAACATTTTCATCATTTTCTATGTTTGGCAACTGTTCTTCTTCTACATTTGCTATATATATAATTGGTTTTGATGTTAAAAGGAATAAGTCTTTTACAGTTTCTTTTTCTTCATCTGTAAGCTCTACATTTCTTGCTGGTTTGCCATCTTCTAATAAAGCTTTTATTTTGTTTAATGCATCTATTTCTATTTTATACTTTTTATCTGCTTTTAACATTTTCTCTGCTTTTTGTAATCTTTTATCTACTGTTTCAATATCTGCAAATATTAATTCTAAATTTATTGTTTCAATGTCTCTTTGAGGATTAATATTTCCATCAACATGAACTATATTACTATTTTCAAAACACCTTACAACTTCTGCGATTGCATCTACTTCTCTTATGTGAGATAAGAATTTGTTACCAAGTCCTTCTCCTTTACTTGCTCCTTTTACTAATCCTGCAATATCCACAAATTCTATAACAGCATGAGTTGTTTTTTTAGGATTATACATTTCTGATAATTTATCTAATCTTTCATCTGGAACAGCTACTATTCCAACATTTGGCTCTATTGTGCAAAACGGATAGTTTGCACATTCCGCTCCTGCTTTTGTAATACTATTAAACATTGTGCTTTTACCTACATTTGGTAAACCTACTATTCCTATCTTCATAACTAAAGTCTCCTCTTCTTCTATTTTCTGACAAATATTATATACTATTTTTATGATTAGTTCAATAAAAAAGTAATAATTTTTGCAATATGACAT
>ERZ1643249.1671-NODE-1671-length-21912-cov-5.518461_pt1 | contig 21912 bp, 16 predicted proteins | sample MGYA00579263_ERZ1643249 | MGnify/ENA primary metagenome ERZ1643249 (study PRJEB29033, sample SAMEA4952264) | chicken gut metagenome | biome: Broiler Chicken; feature: Gastrointestinal Tract; material: Caecum | place: Ireland | collected 2018 | study: Broiler... | reverse complement strand
ACCAAAAGAATATTCAGGGCGATATATTAAGGATATTCAATGGCAACGGCACGTTGTATGCCGAATACAGTTACGATGCGTGGGGCAAATGCACCATAAAGACAAATGTAAACGGCATTGCCAAAATAAATCCCTTCCGTTACCGCGGTTATTATCTTGATGACGAAACGGGGCTGTACTACTTGAATGCACGCTATTACGACCCTGAAATCGGCAGGTTTATCTCGCCTGACGGCACTGAATATCTTGACCCTGAAAGCATAAACGGATTAAACATTTACGCTTATTGCAGGAATAATCCTGTAATGAATATTGACCCGAGTGGTACTTTTGCATTAATTAGCTTCCTTATTGGTTTGGGCATAGCGGCTTTAATTGGTGTGGGCGTTGGTGCTATTTCATATACGGTAGGAGCAGTTGTTTCTTGGGCCATTAGCGGGGAATGGAGTTGGTCATGGGGAATGTTTGCTGGAGCAATTATTGGTGGCGCTTTAGGTGGTGCATTAGCTTTCGCTGCTCCATGGCTAAGTGTTGGAGTTTCAAGTTTTATAACTGGTGTTTTATCAACAAGCATTGGAATGGGGTTGGAAATGGCTTGGGAAGGAGCAGAATATACTATAGCGGAAATATTAATTTCATCAGTACTTTCAGGGTTTATTTCTGCTTTGTCAGCAAAAATAGCCATGAAAATAAAAATCCCTGGTTTTACTGGACGCGGAAGCATTTCGCAGGTCACAAAACAAATTAATACAAAACTGTATAATGGAACAATAAAACATGTAAGAATTAAAACTATCTCAAAGATGTTTGCGTATGAATCATATTATAGCTTTTTTAATATTATGGCAGAGGGTATAATAAGCGTCTATGAGAAATTTAGAGGGGTGAAAAATTGAATAAAAGGGTTTTTTATCAAAATTCACCTTTGTTTTACCTTAACATACTTGTTTTGCTGGCGATAATAGGTATAGGGATAAGCGTAGTTATTGTACTATTGATGGGCTATCTAAGTTGGAGAGATTTTTGGTTTTGGCTATCTTTGATAGCCGCAATTGGAACTATTGCGTTTTTTATACCTGAAGTGATTCATGTTGCACGAAACAGAATTATTTTATTAGCAGATAAAATAATTGTCCCGGCTAATAAAGGAGAGCGTAAGATACAACATAAAGTAGAAATACAATATGTTGATATAAAACGCATATATTTAGTAGCAAGCAACAAAGATTCCAATGGAAAATCTGTTTTTGGGGTGTTTGTCTTGATGCCTTACATTATTTTTGAAGAGTATGATGGAAGCCAAAAAGCGGTTAATGTTTATTATTATAGTAAAAAAAGGGTTGCTAATATTATTGATTTAACCGTTGAGCGAGCTAAAAAACAAGGTGGAGAATTAGGAGGTAAATCTGGTTCAGAGTTAATTAAAGACTTTATAAATAGTATGAAAAAGTAGCGTGCAAACAGGCTCATACGCGAAAATATAGTGGGTGGCAACACCACCGTGTTTAAGTACGATAAGGGCGGCAACCTGCAGTATAAAAAAGTATATTCGTATAGTGCGGCGGCCGGCAAAACGTATACCGAACTGCTCAATGGCTCCGGCAAGACTATAAGTTACGGCTATGGCGTGGCAACCAATAAAGACTTACTCACATCTTATAACGGCAGCGGAACGCTTGAATACGATAACTATGGTAACCCTAAAAAGTGGTTCAAGCACGGAACAGGCAATTCTGCGCTCGGTTATACTTTGTGGTGGGGCAATGTAAGCAATTTAACTGCCATAACGGACGATGCTACCGACATACAATATACGTATAAGTATAATGACCAGGGCATAAGGACGGAAAAGGTTGTAAACGGAGTAGTCCATAAATATTACCTGCAAGGCGAACAGATAATAGCCGAAAGGTATGGTAACAACCTTATAAAGTTCTATTATGACTCAACGGGTGTATGTGGTTTCCGTTATTATAATAAAGAAAAAGATGGTGACGACAGTAACGGCACGGACTATTATTACCAAAAGAATATTCAGGGCGATATATTAAGGATATTCAATGGCAACGGCACGTTATGCGCCGAATACAGCTACGATGCCTGGGGCAAATGCACCATAAAGAGCAATACAAGCAACATTGCCGCAATAAATCCTTTCCGTTACCGTAGTTATTATTTTGATTCGGAAATTGGACTGTATTACCTCAATGCACGTTACTACGACCCCGAAATCGGCAGGTTTATAAGCCCGGATAGTATAGAGTATATAAACGCTGAAGACATCAATGGATTGAATTTTTACGCTTATTGCTTGAATAATCCTGTAATAAGTGCAGACCCTAGCGGCAGGCTTTCATTTATCATATTGTTTGCGGCGGCATTTATAGGATTTGCCTTATCGTTTATAATCTCTGTAGTTTCGCAGGCAGTATTTAATAACGGTCAAGTCAATTGGGTTAATGCGTTAATAGATGGTGCCTTTGGGGCAGTATCGAGTTTGCTATTTATGGTACCCGGGCTTGGTCCTATTACAACCGGTATAATAAATGCCGGACTATCATTCGCGAACGGTGTAATTACTACTTCGATAGACAAAGGAGGCCTTTCAGAGCTAAGTACTGCAGATTGGATTAGCATAACAATATCTGCGGCTGTATCCGGAGTTGTCAGCGGCGTGGCAAGGAATACGTTTTTTGAGGGTAATGGCAAAGTAATACTGAAAAATTCCCATAGTCAGGTAAGTAATATTACTAAGCGTTTATCCAGCGGCTACTACTATAAAAAGCGTATGGGCAGTAAATCAGTAAAGAGCGCAACTAAGCATATAGTTAAAACAATACAGAAACTGAATTTTGGAAAAGGCTTTTGGAAAGATTGGCTCGTATCAGGCTTAACTTCTATATTTTCTAATAGTCTATCGAGGGGGCTCAATGGTGTATTGCAATAAAAAGCAGGATAGGTATTTAGCTAAAAAGCACTCTTTTTTGAGCGGTATTGTATATATCCCCTGCTCGATAGTTGTGGTATTCTGTATATGTACAATGATAGCACTACCGTTAAGCGACAATGTTGTTAACTGGCATATGTGGCTGCTTGCACTCAGGTATACTTTGTATGCACTACCTGCGGTATTAGTGTTGGTTGCATTATATATATTTAATGCATCCGGGTATGTTATATTTGAGCCTGAACACATTAAATATTATAGGTTTTGGTTCTCAAAAAAGTGTAAACTAATACCGTTAGATGAAGTAAACGAGTGCATTGATGAAGGACGTTTTAGAAAAATATATGGCAAACTAACTTGGGTATATGGTATAACTCTATATAATAAAGGTAATGTTTTATGTCGGTTTGAAAAAAATCCAAGATTGCTTCTGAAGCTTTATAATGTACTCGGAGATAAGCATTTTAGACTTGCTGGAAGTAAATGTCTAAGGATATGTGATAAGTTTTTTAATATAAATTTTTCTGAGCTGACTGAAGTTCAACAATTGGCACTTTTTAAACGTTATTGCAAACTGAACGATGGGCAAGAGATAGACGGCGAGAAATTTTTGAAAAAGAAAGGATTGCTGTAAAGAATGTCAAAAATAAACTGAATATCAGCCGACCGGAATCACAATCCCGAAAGCGAGGAAAAAGAAAGCGGGGCAGACAATGTTTTGCAAGGTATAGTTTAAAAATACTATATCTTTGCAAGGCAAGTCTGCCCTTTTCTTTTACCTCGATGACATAAAAAATAACTAAACAGATAAGGAGCGAAATATATGGCGTTAAGATTCAATAATACCGAAATAACCCGCGTGTATTTTAACGGAACTGAAAAAATGGCTTTACAGTTTAACGGAACGGGTTATTTTGGTAAAAGATTTACTTTAACAAAAAATACATCTACCGGCGTGACTATTACAGTCAAGCGTACAAGCTCGCCAAATCAGCGTGCGGCAACAGGGACGATAAGTACGGGCAGCACAATATATTATGGCGATGTGATAACAATAACCTGTACGGCAAGTTCGGGCTATACAAATCCAAAGCTGTACGTCAATACGGGAAGCGGCATGTCAGTCAGAAACTCACCTTATAGTTTTACCGTAACGGGGGATGTGACCTTTTATGGCACGGCAACACAGGCCGACGCGTGGAAAACCATATGGTCGGGTTCACAAACTATTGATTCCGGAGGAAGTTTTACTGTCCCTGGGCTTGATTTATCAAGCGAGCAAGTTCAAATAACGGCAAATGTGGTTTTTGGACAATGGTTATTGGATCAGGATTCCGGTGAGGAGCTTGGCTGAATGTAACGGAAACGCTTGAGATACCTACAAGGCCTTCCTGGCTTGAATCCTGATGGATATCAGCATCGTTATACCTTGTTACAATCTTGAGCTGTATATTGAGAGGTGCCTGAAAACTATTCTTGCGCAGGATTACAATAGTGGACTGTATGAAATCATAGTTATTATTGATTCGTGTACTGACAATACGGAAAAGATAGTAAGGCAAACATTAACTGGCCGTGTGCAGGATAAGGTAATAACGGTTAAATATAACAGGGCAGGACTTTCACGCAATTGCGGTCTTAACATTGCAACAGGTAAATATGTATGGTTTATAGACGGCGACGACTATTTGGTTAATCCGCAGGCGTTTTCAAAACTTGTTGATTCGATGGAAAAGACAAAAGCATCGATGGTGTATCTGAAAAATTTTATTTCGGAAAAGTATGTCGCAGAAAATTGGGCTGCGTGGAGATTTTTTTATCTGAGGAGTTTTATTGGAAATATCAGATTCTCCGATATATCTATTGATGAAGATATAGAGTTTTTTGTCAATATCGGTAAGCAAAATGGTTTTCGTGCAATCAAAATTGATGATGTGCTTTATCATCATACCTTTCCTAGGGCAGGCAGCATTGTTACGGAAAAATATATGAAGATAAAAAATTAAGTTAAAATATTTTTTATATTATATATTTTTGCATGTCAATACAAATTTGTTTGTTGTTGTGATCGGCGTCAATTATTTCAAATAATTAATCCCTGCATTATTTTTAATATTGTCCAGGAACTAAGGGGAAGTTAAAAAATTTATCACAAGATAAGTATAGCGATGTTAACGGCAGAAGAAACAATTAAACATCTTATAGAACTTGTGCAGCTCAATCTTGAGGAACTTGAAGCTGCAACAGAAATTGATAATTTGTTTTTGCACGGTGAAAAGGTGGCCTACGTTGAATGCCTGGAGGTTCTGCAAAAATGGGAATGTGCGGTCGATCTCGGTCTTGATTATGATATTGAAGAGCGTTTTCCCATTCGCTGATAAAAAACAAGTTGAATTTTAAAATGCAGACATTATTTTTTGTCCGGTTATGAGCTGAATTTTATGAAATAGGAGGACGAGCTGGTGTTGTAGTCATTTTTAAACATTTACTCTATTGCAATATCGCGAAGATATGCTAATGGTATACTTGAGATACGTCTGAGAGTATCAGCGATTTCGTGCGTAGTCAAAAATATTCGTTATCCTTGTGTGTTTTTCTGCTTCCGTGCTTTTAATAAATGTGTGCGGCCGTTATGCGGTACAACAATTGCAGTTCTGTCATCCTTATGCGTTTAAATTTAATATAGGCTTGAATAAGTTTAAAAGTTATGTTATTATATATGTGGAAAAATATACTTTACGGATGCGGGGGTACGAATGTTAAGAATTGCCATAGTAGAAGACGAAAAGGATGCTCAGGAAAGGCTAATCTCGTATATATCGCGCTATTATGATGGCGACAGCCAGAAGTTTAATATCAGGGTGTTCGATAAATGCGAGCCTTTTATATACGGCTATAAACCGGAGTTCGACATTATCTTTATGGATATAGGTCTGCCCGGTATAAACGGAATGGACGCTGCCAAGCAGCTGCGCAAGCTCGATCCCGTGGCGGTAATAATATTTGTCACCAGCCTTGCGCAATACGCAATAAAAGGATATGAGGTGCATGCGTTTGATTTTGTGGTAAAGCCTGTAACGTATGCCGATTTCGAGCTTAAATTCAGACGTGCTGAAAACGCCATCAACAGCAATGGCGACATATTTATAACTATTTCAGACCGTTCCCAAATCACGCGTATATCTACAAGAGATATAATATATGTGGAAGTGCAGGGGCATTATCTCTATTTCCATACGTCCGCCGAAGTGCTCAAGGGGTACGGGACTATGGCAAATCTTGAAAAGTTGCTTTCCGGCAAAAATTTTATGCGGTGCAACAGTTGTTATCTTATCAATGCCGGTTATATCAAAAAGGTTGAAGGCTACACCGTATATCTTAAAAACGGCGATGAGGTTTCAATAAGCCGCCAAAAGAAAAAACAATTCATGACAGAACTTACCGTATGGCTGGGTGAAGGTAAAAATATATGATTTGTCTTTCCCAAAGTGAAAATTATCCCCTTCCCGATAACGCTTTTTCAGTAGTTTTTTTTATATTTTATAATTATGTGTTCACTGTGCAGCTGGTAACCGCCGTATTCATGTTTTGCGGCCATCTGCCCCAAAGGAGCAGGTTCGGCGCTCGCGTTGCGGCATATATCGCAGTACTTTTTGCGGTGTCTTCAGTGTGGTATTCCGGATACTCATATCCGGTATGGCTGACCATAATACGCTATTTTGTTATATTCGGCCTGGCGACCGGCGGTATTGTTTTTATGTACAAGTCTACGGTTTTGCAGGCCATTCTCTGCGGCACCGGGGCGTATGCTCTTCAGCATTTTATGTACAGACTGCAGATGTTGGCGCTGTACCTTTTGCGCGACGCCGGAATAGGCTACTTTGAATTTATAATCAGAATAGTAATATGGGCGGCCGTATATCTGGCTATGTATTTTATCTTCATCAGAAGAAAGATAAAGTTCGACGCAAACACCTGCCGTAAAAATTTCCACGTGATAATCATAAGTCTTATCACTACCTGCACGGTAGTCATTATAAGCGCACTGTTCGATAAATACGGCGGCTCGGGCATTATATATCTTATATGTTCGGCTTATTCCATAATAAGCTGCCTGAGCATATTTGTCATTATCTTCTGGCTGTTGAGAAATGAAAATTTGAAAGCAGACAACCAGACGCTGGAGCGTATGCTCCAGCTGAAGGGCGAACAGCTTGCAGCATCCAAACAGACGATAGATATAATAAATGTAAAATGTCACGATATGCGCCACCAGATCAGTCGTCTGCGCAATCATATGACGGACGAGGGGCTGGATGAGCTGGAACACACCATAGATATATACGACAGTTCGGTCAAGACGGGCAACAACGCTCTTGACATAGTGCTTGCAGAAAAGGGTCTTATATGTACAGATAAAAAGATACGCCTTTCCTGCGTGGCAGACGGCTCTAAAATTGCTTTTATGAACGATGCGGACATCTATTCCCTGTTCGGCAATGCGCTGGATAACGCCATCAGAGCCAGCTTGTCGGTGCCGGAGGAGAGGCGCGTCATATCTATAAACCTTAAAGAGGCATTGGGGCTTGTAAGTGCGCATATAGAAAATTATTATTCGGGGGAACTGACCTTTGAGGACGGCTTGCCCAAGACCACCCAGGAAGACAACGGCTATCACGGATTCGGTATGCGCAGCATATCGCTTATAGCCGAAAAGTACGGCGGCTATATGAACGTAAACGCGGACGGCGGCGTATTCAGGCTGGATATATCTTTCCCGTCGGCATAAAAACTAAAAAGCTGGTCGTATTATCCCGTTGATTATCCCGTTGAGCGGCACAATTGCGCGCACGGAGGCGTGTAAACGGCGAAGTAAACTACCATAAAGACTACCATAAAGGCTGCAATGAAAATTGCGGTCTTTTTTATGTTAAAAAGTGTCAGTTAGGTAAGCTGAATGCGTAGTTGCGTAAAAAGTATTGATAATTTATTGCATTTTCATATACTTTCACGCGTAGGGCAAGGAAAGCCCCAATAAACAGCAGGAGGAAAATATGCAAACGATCAAAAAACTTTTATGCCGCTTTGCAAGGCATAAGGTTTTGCTCAAAGTGCTTACGGTAGTGTGCGTAGTGCTTATGGCGTTAATGTTCACGCTTTCCGGCATAGTGGACGTATATGCACCCGTAATAAACCAGGCACTCGACATTGAAACTGATAAGCTCGTTCCCAACGGCGACTCTTCCGAAGAACAGGATACTTATTACTATAAGTCGTCCTATACATCTCTTCAGGATATGTATACGGCAAAGGTACAGCTTCTCCGCGAGATAGGCCAGGAAGGCACTGTGCTTCTCAAAAATGACGGAGCATTGCCTGTAAAATCAGGCAAAATAGCAGTGCTCGGCGAAGATGCGTTCAGATATGAGACCAATTCTGCAGGCGGTACAATTAAAATAGACCATTCGCTCTGCACTTCGCTTTCGGGTGCGCTTAAAGAGGCGGGCTTCACCGTTCAGAGCGATGCTGCCGGCCTTACGGCTTCCGATACGGCCATAGTGGTTGTCGGCAGGTCGGGCGGCGAGGGCAGCGACCTTGCAATAGGCTCGCTTGCGCTTACACAGGATGAGCAGGCGCTTATAAATACGGCCAAATCGAGCGGCGCAAAAGTTGTTTTGCTTGTCAGCGGTGATTTTCCTGTCGAGATAGACTCCGCTAAAAAAGACAGCGGCGTAAATGCGATATTGCGTTTCGGCAACGCCGGCTACCGCGGTGCATACGGACTTGCCGATGTAATTACAGGCGCAGTATCTCCTTCAGGTAAACTTGTGGATACTTTTGCTGTATCATCCCAATCCGCTCCTGCTGTTGCCAATTTCGGCGATATCGAATATGAGAATGCAAGACGTATCACAGGTAACTACGTAAGAAACTATGTAGTATATCAGGAAGGTATTTACACTGACTATAAATATTATGAAACCAGGTATGAAGATGCCGTTATGGGCAAGGGCAATGCAAATTCTGCAAAGGGTTCGCTTGACGGAAACTGGAACTATGCGGCGGAAGTAAGCTATCCGTTCGGCTACGGCCTTTCATATTCAGAATTCGATATGAATATAGTCGGCCAGCCTGAATATAACGCGGAGGACGACACCTGGAACATAACTGTAAATGTCACCAACTCGGGCAACGTGGCCGGCAAAGAGGTAGTGCAGGTATATTCCCAGACGCCCTATACGCAGTACGATATAGATAACAACGTCGAAAAGGCCTCAGTCAATCTTATGGGATACGGCAAGACGTCCGTATTGCAGCCCGGCGCATCTGAAGAAGTGACCGTTACCGTGCATCAGCAGTGGCTGGCCTCGTATGATTATACGAATGCAAAGGGTTACATAATGGACAGCGGCGACTATTATCTTGCCGTTGGCAACGGCTCTCACGAGGCGATAAACAACATACTCGCGGCAAAGGGTTATGATACAGGCGACGGTATGACGGAGAACGGCGACGCCTCTCTTGCAGTGAAGATAGAGCCGGCTATAAACGCTACGGCGGACACGCCTGATACGGAGATTTACTCAACGGTCTACGGCGATACAAAGGTTACCAACGTTTTTGACGATGCGGATATAAATTACTTTATGGATGACGCATCGAAGATAACCTACCTTTCAAGGAGCGACTGGGATAAAACATATCCCGAAACGCTCTCCATTACCGCCAGCGATGAAATGATAGCAAGCCTTAAAGACACCAAAAAATACCAGAGCGGTACGCTGGATACCAAGGACAGGGTAGAGGTCAACGAGAACATAACCTACCAGCCTGCCGGCCATAAATCAGAAACCCAGAAGGCGATAAACCTTAAGGGCGTGCCGTACGACAATGAAGTCTGGGATGCTCTTCTTGACGAAATGACCTTGGAGGAGATATCGTATATGGTTGCGAACGGACGCTATACTATACCCGGCGCGGCATCCGTTTCCTTCCCCACGGTAAAAGGCAACGATAACCCGACGGGACTTTGGAATCAGTATGTGTACAGTGCAATAGACGAAAAGGGAAACTGCACACCAGTAACTGAAGGAATGACGCTCACCGACGGCAAAAACACCGTTTCGGTAGACCAGATATGGGCGTCGATGTTCTCTTCCGAACCTGTACTTGCGGCAACATTCAACGACGATCTGGCTGCAAGGCAGGGCGATATGTTTGCCGAGGATGCGCTCTATTGCGGAGTTACTTTCATCTGGGGCCTCGGTGTAAATATGCACAGAACGCCGTTCGGCGGCAGAGCTTCGGAATATTTCTCCGCAGATCCCATACACGCAACGCTGATGGCAACGGCATGGAATAAGGCTACCGTTCAGAAGGGTGCGATAAACGTTATCAAGCACTTTGCCGTAAACGAGCAGGAAGCCAACCGCAACGGCGTTGCTACCTTCCTCAATGAGCAGACTATGCGCGAAACATATTTAAGGGCGTTTGAAGGAGTAACCGTTTACGGCGGCCTTAAGGGGCTTATGACCTCCTATAACAGGGTAGGCATTATCTGCTCCGCGTCGGAATATGACCTTATGACGCAGGTTCTGCGCAACGAATGGGGCTTTGACGGCTACACCATAACCGACCTCTATTCGCCCACTGCCGGTATATATGACGGCGACGCCATGCTGGCGGCAGGAACAAACATAATGCTCAACGGCGGTCAGTACGACGCAACTTCCGGCGCGGCAAACCTCTGCTCGCTCAACGTCGAAAACATCAAAAATGACCCCGTTCTGCTCACTCAGGCACGCGAAGCATGCCACAGAATGATATATACATTTGTAAACAGTAACGCTATGAACGGTATAACCAGTGATATGACATACATTTCACTCACGCCGTTCTATGTTCCGCTCATAATCGCGCTTATAGCAATCTTTACGGCCGGCGCAGTTATTTGCGGCATTATGTATATTGCATCCGGTTTTGCCGGTAAGGAGAAAGAGCATGCAGAAGGTTAAAGAATTTTTCGCCTGCAAGGGCATAGGATTTTACTTTTCACTGGCATGTCTGCTTGCCGTTGTCGTCGGGTTGGGCTGCTTTTGCTCGCTCGTAAATGTTTCTCAGGAAGCCACTGAAGCTCCAGCAACGGTAATAGGTCTGGCTGTGGCTGCCATGGTTTTATGCCTGGCTGCCGCCGTGTATGACTTCAAAAGAATATTTTCACTTGCCGCATTCGTTTTGGTAAGCTTTATGTTCTTTAATTTTATAGGCGGAAGGGTAAGTTATCTTGCTTATTATTTCTCGGGTGACATCCTCGGTACCGGACTTTCGCCCTACTTCATAGTCAGCGCAATATTCTTTGTGATTTCGCTGATATGCGCAATATGCGCGGTCTGCTTTAAACAAAAAAATTAAAATTTCAGGAGGAAAATTACAATGAAAAAAATAACTAAATTACTGGCATTACTCACGCTTGGTGCGGTTGCTGTGAGCGGTGCGGCGTTTGCCGGCTGCTCCAATTCTGATGAAGAATCTGCGCATACGCACAATTATACCGAATGGAAATACAACGATACCCAGCACTGGAAGGTTTGTCCGGATGACGGCGCAGAAGGCCCCAAGAGCGACCACAACCTTGTGGACGGCAAGTGCGAATGCGGCTATGAGGAAGAGGAAACTGCCGGTTTGCTTGTTCCGACGGGTGATACCGAATGGTATGACTATACCGGCGAAGACTTTGGTGATGAGGATTGGGCGGCAAAGACAATCGCCTACCAGTTCACCGGCGTAATGCAGCTTGAAGGCGGCGATCAGTCTGGTGCGGGCATAAATTATCCTACCGTAATGAACCTCTATACCGATGGCGCCGTTCGCATACTTCACGCCACGGTAATGCTCGACGGCTCATATTCCACAGTAAGCGATATATATTACGGCTATTGGGAAAACATCAACGATTCCCTCAGCATATCAATAAACTTTGTATATGGCGCCGACTATGACCAGACAATGAAGTATTTTGCAAGGAACCTCAATGTGTCTGATTTAACTTTTATTGACGGCGAAATGCAGGCTTCTCTCGCCCTTGATGTGTATGTGGCTGCGGAATATACCCGTTCGCACGAACTCGTATGCGATGGTACGGTAAAATATGCCGATGACGACGCGTTCATCAATTCTCTGCTGCTTTCGCCCTCAGGTGAAAAGGACTGGTATGAATATGATGGCGAAGCCTACGCCAAGGAAGACTGGGCAACCAAGACCATAGCCTATCAGTTCACGGGTGTAATGCAGCTTGAAGGCGGCGATCAGTCTGGTGCGGGCATAAATTATCCTACAGTAATGAATCTCTATACCGATGGTTCCGTTCGCATACTTCACGCCACGGTAATGGCTGGCTCTACGGTTGCTTCAACGACTGATACATATTATGGCCTTTGGGAAAACAACGAAGGTTCTCTCAGCATATCAATAAACTTTGTATATGGTGCAGGTACTAACGGGATGCAGTATTTTGAAAGGAACCTCAATGCGTCTGAACTTGCTTTCGAAAATGGCGAAATTCAGGCTACGCTTGACCTCGACGTATATGTGGCTGCGGGATATACCCGTTCGCACGAACTTGTATGCGACGGTACTGTAAAGTACGCTACGGATGAAGCTTTTGAAGAGTCTTTTGCAAATTTAAAGTAATGATATCTTCTGCGCGGCTGCGGTAAAATATATTCCGCAGAGCGGAAAATAAAGTGTTATCGCCATAAACCGGCGGGGCAAGTCAGCTTGCCCCGCCGGCTATTTTAATTCAGACTTTACGCGGATTTTTATGTGATCTTGGTGATATTCAGCTGTTATTGCACTGTGTAAAAATTTGTGGCGATGCAAGGGTTGTGGCTTCATGGGAAATACTTATTTAGTTTTATTTATTGTTCCAAGAAGCCCATTCAACTGAGTTTGGTTTTGCGGAGGGATAGTCAGTTAAGGTAAATTCAAGTGCCAGTTTGTGCGCTTGGTTGGTGCCCGAGCGCGACAGCGCGCGCGAACGAAGAGCTGCCCAGCCGAGGCTCCCGCAGGGAAACGGCTGATGGTGCCTTTTCGACGTCAGCCGCAAAATCATCTGAAAGCCACCACTTGTATTATACTAAGCGCACAAACTACAGCCCCATAAGTCAATTTTCCTTTTTTAAGACTGTGTTTCAGACTGTTCTGTGCGGCCTGCAAGTTGTCAGTAAGTCTTACCTTTTTCATGTGATTTTAGTTGATTTCGAAATCAATGACTGGCATTGTCTGCTAGTAAATCAATTCCAAACAAGACCTGGTATTTGGGAATGTACAAGTTAAGCAAAAATCTAATTGATGCGCATATATGCCGCACCTATTTGAATTGAGACGGTAAGTACTAAAAAAATCGGGGTTGAATTCGGTTATGCGCATATATATGTTGTTTATCGCAAAACCGGCATTAATAGTTTTACGAGTATATTACTTTTTATCTGCAGTATATTGGTAGTTTCAAACGAGATAATTTCTTAAATAAACTAATGAAATAACTTCAATAATTTTCGGACGATCCCTGTTTTTCTACGTACACAATACTGTTTGCTTCGCTTTTATAACTGTAAAATATTAGTGTGCTTAATTTTAGCGGTTTTATTTAATAAAAAGTATATAATAATAGTTGTTCAGGACTTTTTAGACGATGACTATGTAAACATAGTTGCTACATTTTTCTACTGTATTGCGGCTTTTAACCCAAAAAAATCTTAAGTTATTCCATAAGTATTGTTTTGCCTTTCTGAAAGATATATAATCAAGGCGCCGTAAGGACAAGCCGTTCTTGCGAAAAAATATACAGGGGGATTAATTATGACAGCTCTTGAAATTTTTTTGGCATTCTGTTCCGAGAATATGGTAGTCACAGTGCTTGCCATTGTGTCGGTTGTGGGCATTGTTGCGGTAGGAACAACTCTCATCGTGCTTAATATCCTTAACAGGAAAAGAAAAAAGAAAGAACATTGAAAACTTTTTTATTTATGCAATAGGGAGAGGGCGATAAGTGTATACCATAGCGTTGATTGAAGACGATGAAAATGATTACATTACTCTGAAATCGTTTTTTGAGCGGTTTGAGAAAGAATCTGAGAGCAAGGTTGAATTCCGTCTGATGCGGTATAAAAGCGCGCTGACCTTTTTATCTGCTTACGATATCAGCTACGACATGGTGTTTATGGACATTATGCTCCCGGATATCGACGGAATGGAGGCTTCGCGCAAGCTTAGAAAGATTGATTCCAGCGTTACTTTGCTGTTTGTAACCAATATGGCGCAGTTTGCCGTTAATGGATATGAGGTAAATGCCTTCGACTATATTGTGAAGCCCGTTTCCTATGCGAATTTTGCGCTTAAATTAAAAAGGGCACTGGCGTATCAGAATACGCGCGCAGGCAAGCCTTTGCGCCTTCGTATAGGCGGAGGTTTTGCTGTGGTTAACAGCAACGATATAAAATATATTGAAACTGCGGGGCATGATCTCGTGTACCATGCCAAAAGCGGCGATTATACCGCGCGCGGTTCACTTAAAACAGTTCAGGAATCCCTTCCTTCAAATTTTATGCGCTGTAATAGTTGTTATCTTGTCAATTTGCACTACGTTACAAAAGTTCAGGGTTCTTTCGTCTATCTCGGTGATACAACGTTACAGATTTCACAGCATAAGCGGACGGAATTCATCCATGCGCTTAACAACTATCTCAACAACGATGTGACGGGGGACTGAAATGTATTTGCCGACCCAATTATTTTTGTACAAACCAATATTTATGACCGAGCTTCTGCTGGCGGAAGCTCTGTTTGCCGTAAAACTAAAAAAACGCCGTGGGGCATGGTGGCGGATTTTATTGTCCGTTATATTTTCCTACGGCGTTTCTTTTGCTTTGCCGATAGTATCTTATAACTGGCTGTGGTGCAGTATACTTTTTATAGTTATGTATTCGGTTACATGCCTTGCCATGTGGTTCTGCTTTGACGAAACTCTTATTAATATCTTTTTCTGTTCCATTGCGGGTTATACGGTACAGCATATAGCGTTTGAAATGTATAACTTTACATCTACGCTGTTCAATCTGGGCACGGAAGGCGGCATATACAGCGATATGATAGCCGAAACAGTCTATCTGCCGTTCTCTGCTCCGCAGTCAATGCTGCTGTATCTGTGCGTATTTGTAATAATTTACTGGGCAAGTTATCTTGCATTTGCAAGACGTATAAAAAAGAACGGGGACATGCAGCTTAAAAGTAAAAATATTCTGCTTTTTTTGGCTGTTATAGTACTGGTTGACGTTGTGCTGAGTGCCTGCGTTACTTATTACAGTTACCAACATGCCGACGACTTTTATTCCGCAATGCTTTCGGTATTCAATATCATGGTCTGTCTGCTCGCCATAATATATCAGTTCGAACTTCCCATACGAAAAGGTCTTGAAAAACAGCTGAACGTTGCATATGAGCTTCTGGAAGTGGAGCGGAAGCAATACTTCACCGTAAAGAATAACATAGAACTTATAAATCAGTACTGTCATGATCTTAAGTATAAAATACGCCAGATACGCGACGGCGGAGATGTGGGGGATATTTCGCTCAGAGAAATTGAGGACGCTGTTTCGATATACGGCGCAGCTGTGAGGACGGGCAACAGCGCGCTGGATACTATTTTAATGGAAAAAAGTCTGTTCTGTTACAGAAACGGCATCAATCTTTCGTGCATAGCCGACGGCAAAAGCATGTCGTTTATGATGGACGCCGATATTTATGTACTCTTCGGCAACGCTATAGATAACGCAATCGAAGCTGTTACAAATCTTTCCGACGATAAAAAAGTTATAGGAATTTCTGTAAAACGCATCAGAGAATTCCTTGTCGTTAACATACATAACTATTTTGCTGGCACAATAATTATGGAAAGCGGCATGCCGAAAACAAGTAAGGAGGACAAGCTTGCACACGGGTACGGCATATCGTCCATGCAGGCCATCTGCGATAAGTATGGCGGGGATATGGTAATAAAGGCAGAGGATGGTGTTTTTAATCTCAATATGATGTTCCCGCTGTCGGAAAACATTAATTAACCCGTTTAAAGGTTAGTTTACGCCGCTTTTATTGTCCGTCTGCTGTTCTGATAATATAATGGTTTTACAGTAAAGGTTGCGCAATTTGCAGCCTTAAAACGATGAAGGAGGATTATTATGAGAAAAGGTCTGATGGCACTTTTGCTTGCGTTCGTTGTCATGGTCGGCGGATTATTTGCCGCTTGCGGCGATAAGAAATGTAAAGACGGCGAACATAAGTATGAAGACGGGCACTGCATTTATTGTGGTGCCGAAGAACCGGTAGCAAAGAAACTTATGCGTATAGGCATAACGTCTCAACCTGACAAAACGGAGTATATCGTCGGAGAAGAATTTGATGCGACGGGCATGGTTGTAACCGCTTATTACAACGATTCGTCAAATCAGGTCATAACAGATTACACCGTGGAAAACGGCGGCCCTTTTACGCGCGACGACAAGTCTGTTACGATATCATATCAGGGCAAAACAGCTACGATTTCCATTTCCGTACGCGCGCCGCTCAATATAAGCAACGCGCTTGATATCGAAACGGCAGAGAGTAAAGTTTATACCATTGAAGCGGAGGACCTTGATTTTACATATTGCGTAAATTCGAACAACACCGATCAGCCTCCCGTAATTGAGACGGTATCGCAGGAATTCCCTGAAACTTCAGGCGGAAAGTCTGTGGGTGCTCTCTCGGTGCCCGGAAATAAATTCGGTTTCAATGTAAACAGCACAGTATCCGGCAAAATAACTGTTGTAATGCGCGCTTCCGCAACTCACATCAATATTCCTGTCGACGATTTTATGGAAGCAACCTGGAATGATACGGTCGTCAAATCGAATAAAACTCTCAGCTGGAGCGAAGGCCGTTGGTTCGGTTGGGAACATGCGTATTATTCGGATATTGACCTTAAAGAGGGGCAGAATCAGTTCCTCATGACAATAACTGGCATGAACGCGCCTAATATAGATTGCTTCTACGTTATTGTGAATCCCACTGGTGAGGAAGTACTTCCTGCCACTATTGATGACAAGAAACCTGAAGAGCCTTCCGCGGCAGATATCACCATCACTGATTCAGTACCGGGGCTATACAAAGTGGAAGCTGAAAGCCTGGACTATTCCGCCTGCACTTGGAGCAACGGAATGACGTCGCTCTGCACTGAGGCAAATACAGATGGCGGAACAAATGTGGTGGCGCTGTCTGTTCCGGGCAATAAATTTGGTTTTACCGTAAATAACACTTCGGGACAGGAACTTGACGTTACCCTTCAGGTGCGCGCATCTGCAAATAATGCGGATATGGCGCTCGACGAATTGGTTAAAATAACTCTTAACGGTCAGCAGGTAAAGACGGGTGCAACGCTTTCGTGGAGCGGAACGTGGAATGAGTGCAATACTGCTGTCAGCGGCGGATTGGTTCTCACTTCCGGCGAAAATATAGTTGAGGTGGAAATTCTGTCCAATAATTGCCCCAATTTTGACTATTTTGCCATTGAAGTAGGAGCTGCTGAACCGGATGACCCTGTTGAACCCGACGACCCTGCGGACATAACAATATCAGACGCATCGGCAAATGAGTATAAAATAGAAGCCGAAAGCCTTGATTATTCTGCATGCACATGGAGTAACGGGCTGACAACACTTTGCACCGAATCCAATACCGACGGCGGCACAAATGTGGTTGCACTGGCAACGGCAGGCAATAAATTCGGATTTACGGTAGAAAATGCGACAGCGGAAGAGATAACTGTAACATTCAAGTTGCGCGCATCGGCCAACGGCGGCGATATGGCGCTCGACAATCTGCTTAAAATTACCTGGAACGGAGAAGAAATAAAGACGGGCACAACGCTTTCGTGGAGCGGGGCGTGGAACGAGTGCAATACTGCAACCAAGGACGGCTTAGTTCTTCAGACGGGCAAAAATATTATAGAAATTGAAGTACTGACAGACGCTTGTCCCAATCTGGATTTCTTTGTCATAGAAGTGGAATGATGAACGAGAGGTTTCTTGAATGGAAAAAGCTATAAAAAATTTTACACATGCCTTTGTGGTATTGTGCGTGTTGTTGCTGTTCTGCCTTGACTTTGTTGCAGCCAGCTTTTCTACCACTATAACGCAGTTTATATGCGGCTATGGCATCAATCTTGATTCGGAAGCTTCTCAGCAGGCGCGCGCAGAGGGTAACGCGCTGTCTGAAAAGATATGCGAAGAAGGTATAACTTTACTAAAAAACAAAAACAATTGTCTGCCGCTCAGCGAATATAACCTTAACATATTCGGTTGGGGAGGGTCGGATAACGGTTTTATCCATCAGGGCACAGGTTCCGGTGCAGGCTCATCGGCAGATACTATAAAATTTTATCAGTCGCTTCGTGATGCCGGCTTCCTTTTGAATGAAGAACTTTGCGCCGACTATAACGATTTGCCGCTTACGCGCAAAAACGCCAGTGCGGATACGGTGGATACTAATATTATAGAGGCTTCCTCAGATTTTCTTTCGCAGGAAAGAATCAATCAGGCTAAAAGTTTTTCGGATATAGCTCTGGTTGTTATATCCCGTCGCTCCGGCGAGGGCGCAGACTGCTCTAAGTATCAGAAGGTAAACGGCCAGACTCGTGACAACGGCAGAACGTATTTGCAGCTGTGCGACGAGGAAGAGGACATGCTGAGAAAGGTGCGCGATAATTTCGGTACCGTGATAGTTGTTCTCAATACTACTAACGTGCTCGAGTGCGGTTTTATAGACGACTACGACGTTGACGCCGCCCTTGCAGTATATGCGCCCGGCAACAGGGGTATCGTGGCTCTGGGGCGCATACTCACAGGTGAAATCAATCCTTCGGGCCGCACGGTAGATACATATGCATACGACCATAAATCAAATCCTACTTATTTTTCCAGTGGACTGGAAAGCACGGGTATGTATCGCGGCGGCGGAGTGGAAGTAGCATACGTCGATTACGAAGAGAGCATATATGTAGGCTATCTCTGGTACGAAACTGCATGGGCAGACGGATATTTTGCCGCACAGAATATGGATTATGAAGACGTGGTGCAGTACCCGTTCGGCTATGGACTTTCATATACAAAATTTTCCAAAACTGTCAACTCGGTAGGCATACGCAAAGAAGGTTCTGAGGAAATAATACCTTTGTCTTCTGCCAAAAATATAGAACCTACTGATGAAGTTGTAGTAAGCGTGTTCGTGGAAAATATCGGCGTTCGCAGCGGGCAGGAAGTCGTGCAGCTTTATTACTCCGCTCCATATACCAAGGGCGGCATTGAAAAACCTGCCGTAAAACTTGCCGCTTTTGCAAAAACCGCATTGCTTGCGCCTGACGGAAAGGGTGAACAACTCGAATTGTCATTCTCAGTAGGAGATATGAAATCATACGATTGCTATGATGTGAACAATAACGGTTTCATGGGTTATGAACTGGAAAAGGGCAACTATATAATAAGTCTCCGTGATAACGCACATGACGTTACCGTGCTGTCTGACGGTACATCTGCCCAGTATACGCTTCAACTGAACAAGGACTATCAGATTAGCGCGGATGAGGTTACTGGCGAAACGGTTGAAAACAGATTCACAACTTACACCAATTCTGTAAGCGGCGCCAGCAGCGTTCGCACCGAAGAGGCGATAAATCAGAGCATGAAGGCCTTTTCTGTAGACGGTTCGGACGCGGGTGCGGATATAACATATCTTTCCCGTGCAGATTTCGCTGGCACTTTCCCCAAGGAAAGCAATAATACCCGCAACATGAGCGAGGAATTGCAGGCGACTTATCAATGGAAAGCCGCACCGGTAACTTATAGTTCAGACGAGATGCCCGTAACAGGTTCTACAAAGACAAGTTATCAGCTGTCTGACATGCTCGGCGTTGATTATAATGACCAAAAGTGGGACGATATAGTGTCCCAGCTGACAAAAGACGAACTTTTCGAACTCATAGCAAACGGTGGCTATCGCCAGATAGGGATTGAATCTATCGGAAAGCCCTATTGCGTAGAGCTTGACGGACCTCAGGGTATAGCTGTTTATATCGGCGGCAAGGGTAATTCCACAAACTATCCTTGTGAAACAATGCTCGCTTCAACCTGGAACTGGAAGCTCGCTTATCAGATGGGACTTGCGGTAGCAAGCGAGGCTAAGTCTGCGGGAATAGACGGATGGTATGCTCCTGCATGCAACATTCATCGTTCACCTTACAGTGGTCGCAACTACGAGTATTACAGCGAAGATGCGTGCATATCGGGCGTCATGGCGGCTTACACCGTCATAGGCGCGCAGGAAAATGGTATTTATCCTTATGTTAAGCATTTTGCCGCCAACGATACAGATTATCTGCGCGGCGGCAAGTATACCTGGATGACAGAACAGGCTTTGCGCGAAATATATCTCCGTCCCTTCGAACTGGCTGTCAAAGACGGCAAGGCCATAGGCATTATGTCGTCGTATAACCGAATAGGCGCCACGCGTGCATCGGGCTGCTATTCGCTGTGTACAGAGGTCCTGCGCGATGAGTGGGGGTTTGTTGGCAGTGTAGTAACAGATGCTTTCTATGATACTCAGCAGCAGGACGCGGATGAGTGCATACGCAGCGGAAATAATCTGCTTCTCAGCAATCCGGGTAAGAGCGTATTTCATGATACAACCAGCGCAACAGCGGTAAAGGCCGCTCAGCTGTCTGTAAAAAATATCCTGTACGCTTATGTGGAAACACAATACAATGCTTCCATTGCTCAAGGACTTGACCTCAGTACGGCAATAGGCTCAAAAACTGCTGTTTTCCCTTGGTGGGTAATAATTCTAGTTGCAATCAACGTTATTATTATAGGTGCATTATTGTTCTGGGAATGGAAACTTAACCGACAAGAAATTTCTGCATTTATTTCAAAAATATTCAGAAAAAATAAATCGTCTTCGTAAGAATATTGATTGAAATATAGACAAAATTCGGCTTCCGACGGTATCTCCGTCGGAAGTTTTTTTCGTCGGTGCTTTATGGTGTAGGTTTGTATGTTCAAAATTATTCTTCGGTATAACCAATCGGCGTATATGATAGTGTCATGTTAGTGCCTTGCCAATGATTTTTGCGGCTTAAAGATGCTGCAAAATTGCGGCAAAATTGCGGCAATGGTTCCAGTCATTATAACTTTTGCGTCTTATATGTGGTAAGAGTTGGATGGGTTTTAAATTTTACACTGATGTAATTGTGTGGTCAAATCAATTATTTGTATGATTGAGTATGGTGATATCTGTTCTGTTATAGGAAATATCAGGGGTACCGTAAATATAAACAGTGATTTCTTTATTAACAACATTTCCCGCGGCATCAGTAACATACGCATTATATTTTACCATTGAACCCGGTTCAAAGGACTCTTCTGGTGAAGTCAGCGTTATATCCAAATAATTTCCATAAGTGTCAACAGCCAAAATCCCAAGAATGCCGTACAGTTTATCTTTCTTGCCGTTCAGAATTGCCTGCTCTATCTGCTTTTGTTCGGCGAGAGTAAAACACTCCACGGGCTTTTCTTTGAGCTTCGGGCGTTTGAGCTTATCCGCCGTGTATTCTTTCGTCAGCCCCAACAGGTGTGCCGTTTTGAGAGAACTTTGAATGACCGAAATAATGGCGTTGACGCTGTTTGCGGACAATCCCTTGCCCGTCTTGCGGTTGCCGCTCTGCAAAAGCTCCGTTATAAACGATTGCAGGACAAGCGGAGATAGATCGTTCAGCTCCATGCCGCCGATTTTATCCTTGATATGCTGCTCAATGATGAGCTTATACCGCTCGTAAGTCCGTACTTTGACGGACGGGCGAACGTAGTTTTCCAGCCATTGAA
>ERZ1643249.1670-NODE-1670-length-21917-cov-5.443372_pt1 | contig 21917 bp, 27 predicted proteins | sample MGYA00579263_ERZ1643249 | MGnify/ENA primary metagenome ERZ1643249 (study PRJEB29033, sample SAMEA4952264) | chicken gut metagenome | biome: Broiler Chicken; feature: Gastrointestinal Tract; material: Caecum | place: Ireland | collected 2018 | study: Broiler... | reverse complement strand
TTGCTTGCCAATGTTGTTTTTCCTATTCCTGAAAACCCAGCGATTACTATTCTCTTGCCCATTTATTCACCTCAATTTATATCAGAAATTCAAATAATAATTTGAACTTTATTTACATATGGCACGATTTTAAAGGTAATTCCTGATTTCTTGTTTTTACCCCCTTTCTCTTATATTTTTAAGATTTGAATCAGTTTCAAATAAAATTATTTAAAGAATTGTAAATATTATTCATTGATGATAAATAACTTTATTACTACCATTAATCAATTTATTATATAATTCTTTAATTTGTGTGGTTTTACCTATACCATCATTAACTACTTCAATTACAATTAATTTTTCAATATTATACTCTCTAATTTTATAAAAAAAGATTTAATTAGTATTTTAATTAGTAAAATCTTCCATTATCTCATTAGTAGTTATTTCTTCCTTACGAGGAAAATAGTTAACTATTAATTTGTTATAATAATTATCGCCAACGCATATATATAATTTATTCTTGGTATAAGTGCTATTATGATAAGTCTCTACTATTTGTTGATATTGTTCATTATTAACATAAAAAATTGTAAGTGATATGTTAAAATTATAAAGATTCTCTAAATCGAGAAGTTGTTTAACTTTATTTGCTTCAACATTTTTATCAATACTTTCAGTATTTACAACAATAACAGGTGCAAATTGCATATATTCAACTTCTATTATATCTAAAGGATTGCTATCAATAGGCCAATTTTTACTAGGAACATCATAGAAAAAATGAACAGAAAAATCGCTTATATTATCATTCCAATTATTATTAATTATTGGTTCAATTTTTTCTTTTAAATAATCTTCAACTATAAATTTAATTCCACTATCTTTACATTTACCAGTTTCAACATCAATTTCAACCATATTTTCTAAGGGATTATAAAAGTATGCATGAAAATTTCCCGTATCTGTCCTAGCTGGTAAACTAACCTCATAAGATTTTCCATATTTTTCTAGAAGATATTTTTCCATTTCTTCTCTCGCTTGCTCTCTATCAGTTATAACCAATTCTCTAATTTTATAAGAATTTTCTTCATTTCCACTAGGCCACAACATCATAACAACAAAAAGAATAACAATAAATACTATAACGAAAGCACCAAAATAACTAAAACCTTTTAAATTTTTTTTTGCTATATTCATTAAACAATCACCTTATATATATAATATAATATAACTACTAAAAAATCAATCAAACAAAATAAAATTTATATTTATTTATATCTAAAATGATTTTATGAGGAACAATAAAACTTATATTAGTATTTTCTATTGATATTATCCTTCCTTGCTTAATATTAAATTTAATACTTTTAAAACTACTTTAAACTACATAATACTTTAATTTTACTCTCTAATTCTTCGTTTTTTGTTAATTTTTCAACTATATATTTCATTTTTTACCTCTTTTCTAAGGTAAAATAAAAACCATAGAAACTCTTTATTTCTATGGTCAAAATATATATTTACTCCAAATAATTTTGGAGCTATTAACTATGGCAGGGGTGGAGAGAATCGAACTCCCATCAAAAGTTTTGGAGACTCCTATGCTACCATTATACCACACCCCTAAAAATATGTGCCTGTATATAATTTATCATATATTTGGTGTTTTTTCAACTATTTTTTTAACTTTTTATGTTATATCCTAATTTTTCTAAAACAATAATAGCAATAGCAGATAGGTTGTTTTTTGATAATTTATTAATATCGTAAAAATCTGCTCCTAGTGAATCATCGTTAATTTTATCTATTGTTATATTTTTCTTTATATTATTTTTATACTTTGTTACTTTATAGAATATACCAATATGATGTACTTTTAATAAATTATCTTTATATTTCCAATTAAAAGATATAGAATCTACATTAAATAGCTGATAATTAATTACTTCAATTCCAACTTCTTCCATTAATTCTCTTTTTAATGTAGATTCTGGTTTTTCACAAAATTCTATTGTTCCTCCTGGTAAGTCTAATTTGCCATTATATGGGCCACCATATTTTTTTATTAGTAGTATTTTATTATTTTTTTCTATTAAACCGTATGCTCCTAATTGTTTATATTCTTTCATAATTACTTCTCACTTTCATTTTATATTGTATCATATTTAATAGTATATAAAATAAAAAAAGTGATATTTAATCACAATTTTATTATTTGGGTAGTATTACATTATCTATTGCACTTACTATTTCATTCCATTCTTCTTTAGTTGCTGGTTCTCCTATGAATGGAGTAGGTAATTCTGGATTATATATAGCAGCGTAGAATCTTATTTTTTTATTTTGGTCATATGTATTATCTGTGTATACTACATAGTTTTTTCCGGATAAGACACTTTTAAATGTTAATATTACATTATAGTCTACTTTTGTCCCATTAGCTAATATAGTTGATATTCTTTTTATTTCTGACATTAGTTAGTCCTTCCTTTGGTTAATTTTTTTACTAATTCTCTACTTTGATTATATAATTTTGTTGTATTATCTGCTAGAGATAATAATTCGTTATATTCTTCAGGTGAAATAGTAATGGGATTATTAGCTGATGGGGCTGGTTCTACTATTTGTTTATTTGGTTGTAGCATGCCATTTAAACTAATATTTTTCTGTTCTGTTATGGATGTTAAATCTAGATTACTTACTTTACTATAATATAATTCATATATTTTTCCTTTAGTTATATTTAAATTTTGTGGAATGTAATAAGTTGTTATATTTTGAGTCATAGTAGCCTCCTTTGTTTATAGTATGGACTATTATGATTCTTTTATTTATTTTTTTTAGGTTATATGTTAAAATATTTTAGGAGGTAGTAGAAAATGAAAAGAATTTTTGTTATTTCTGTTATAATTATTTTTTGTTTATGTGGTTGTGGCACTGATAGTAAGTTAAATAGTGATGGTACTATTGATTATGTATATGCTAAGGAATTAATGATTAATGAAAATGCTATTCTTGTTGATGTTAGGAGTGAAGATGAATATAATGAAGGATATATAGATGGTGCTTTGTTACTGCCTGTTGATAGTATTAATGAGGATAGTGCTAGTGAAGTTATTGAAAGTAAGGATTCTACAGTGATTGTTTATTGTAGAAGTGGTAATAGGAGTAGTCAAGCTTTACAGATATTAAATGATTTGGGGTATGAGAATGTATATGATCTTGGGGCTATGAGTAATTGGGAAGAATAAATTTGTGTTTTCCACATAATTGTGGAAAAGCAAAAAAGCATGAACTTAAATTCGTGCTTTTTATTTATAGTTAAATGGTGCTAGACCACTTATTAGTTAATCCCTTTTTATCTTTTTATTCTTATTTTTCAAATGCTGTAAATGATAGCATTAATCCACCTGTAGTGTTAGTTTGATCATCTGCAGTATATCCATATTCACCAAAAGTAAATACTGTTATGAATGGAACGTCTCCAGCTTCTTTTTTTAGTTGCTCATAAACTTCATTCATTCTGTCTCCTATTCCTAGACGACGGCCACCACAGTGAATTAATAAATATGCTCCAGCATTTGGACATTTTTTCTTTAATTCTTTTAAAGTTTTACCTGTAGAATTAATTAATTCATCTACTGTTGCTTCCATTCTTATTACTGCTGTTCCTTCAGCTAAGTTTGCTCCAATATTCATTGATTTATCATCATTACCATTCATTGGATGTCTAATTGCAGTAAGATTTCCTAATCTATCTTTTACACCTAATGGGCTAGTAATTGTAGTTACTAAAAGATTTCCTCCATTTACATCTTCATCTTTTAGGCCTCTCCATTTTTTATATTTATCTAATGCTGGTTCTCCATCAATCTCTGCTAGAACTCTTACACTATTTAATTTTGTTATGATACCCATATCTTTTGTTTCGTTATATGCTCCTGTATAAACAGTTGCTATATCTTTTGCAGTATAGAAGAAAGCTGCTACTACACCATCGTTAAAAATTGTATCATTATAAAATATAGACCATTTTCCTTCTACTGTATTGTCTGCGGCACTTCCGCCAAAACATGGAACTCTTCCTATAACATCTTGAATACCTTTTATATATTCTTCTTCTTCAGCTGGTGATGCACTCATAAAGAAATAATCAGGAGCATAATCTAGACCTGCTTTTTCTAATGCTTTAATTGCTACTTCACGACCAGTTTCTCTAGCACTTTTCTTCTTTGCCATACCATAGCATGCTACAGTCATATCTTCATCGTCTAAAGTTAGCATTTCAGCTGTGCCTGCTTCATCAATCATATAACCATCTGATACTAAAATTCCAGCTGATGTTGTACAACCTATAACATCAGTATTTGGCATAACTGATTTGATTCCTTCCATGAATTTTTTCTGATCATATCCTACTGAGTTAAATAGTAGTCCTATTTTAGGAGCTATACCTTCGGATGCTACTTTTGCAGTTTCTACACCTGCTTCATATGCGTCAGCATTTTTACTATAACCTACTTTCGATTTTAACATTTTTAGCCTCCTTTGTAGATTTACTTTGATAATACCCTCGGTATTATAGTTAAATTATAGCATATGAATTTTTAATTTGTAAATAGTTTTTGTTTTATTTTACATTTTTATAATTTTTATAGTAAAAAAGATATCATTTTAATTATGACATCTTAAAGTTTTAAAGTTAGGTTTTTTCTTTTTTCTCTTGGAAATTCTCTATATTTTACTCCACATTTATCAAACATCATTTTTGAAGCTTTAACTTCTTCTGTGTCTTTATATTTGTCTTCTAGGTATATAACTTCTTTTATTCCATTTTGAATTACTAATTTTGAACATTCATTACATGGGAATAATGTTACATATAGGGTTGAACCTTCTAAATCTTTTTTATTTCCACGAAAATTAGATATTGCATTTAATTCAGCATGACATACGAATAAATATTTTGTTTTTAAGGCTTCACCTTCTCTTTTCCATGGAAAAAATTTGTCTTCAAAGCCATTTGGAGTTCCATTATATCCTATGGATAATATTCTATTATCTTTTACTATACAAGCTCCTACTTGAGTGTTTGGATCTTTACTTCTCATTGCTGATAACTTAGCTATTCCAATAAAATATTCATCCCAACTTAGATAATCTTCTCTTTGTTCATTTATTTCTATCATATTTCCTCCTATTTGAATTATATCATATATATTTATTTGTGACATATTATTTACTGGTGATTAATGTGTTTAGCTTAGAAGATGCTGTTCTTGTTGCTAATGAACTTGGAATTATATTTGATAAATTTTCTATTAAAGATTTTATTACAGGATTAAATATTGAATTAGAACATGGATATGTGAATCCTATAACTAATGTTACGAATAATGATTTAATTGTAACGGCAAAAATTGTTCTTGCTCATTTAATGGAGTTTCCTAATTATTATAATGATGAATATGGGTTACCAGCAATGGAGAAAGAATTAAAAAAACGTTTAAATATGGAATAAAAAACTTAGACTAGTTTTATTTTCTAATCTAAGTTTTTTTTTCGAATAATTTATTAATATTCTTTTTAGGAATTAATACTTTAACGTGTTCATTGATACTTATTGTGTATTTATCATTAACGGCTTTTTCTAGTTTTTCTCCATCTATACACCAAGTTTCATCTTCGGCGTTGTGTATTTTTATTTTGATACTGTTTGTTCTGTAAAAATAAAATCCTGGTACTTTTGAAGTATCATACATAGTTAAAAAATATAGTGTTTTTATTATATCTTTCCTTTTCTTTAGGTTACAAAATACTATTTCAAACTTATTGTCATCTAATTTAATGTTTTTATATATGTTTTTTATTCCTGCTATATGGTTGGCATTTGATATTAATACTAAAGAAAATAAGCCTCTATATTTTTCTCCGTTAACTTCGTATTCTATATCATATAATTTTGTTTTTTGAAAAAATGTTTTTATTCCCTCTTTTATATAGGCTAAATGACCTATTTGTTTTTTTAATTTTCTTGGTGTTTCATATGATAAGTTAGTAAATTTTCCAAAACCTGCTACATATATGAAATATTGTTGATTAATTGTACCTATATCGAATTCTTTTACTACTCCTTTTAAAGATAGTTTTACATTCTCAATAATGTTTTTTCCATAACCTAGCATTGCTCCAATATCGTTTGTAGTTCCTACTGGTATATGAGTAAATAATAATCTCTTTTTTCTTTTTAAATTACCTGTCATTATTTCATTGAAGGTACCATCTCCCCCAAATGACATTACTAAATCTACATCATCATTTAAGTTTTTTACTATCTCTATGGCATGTTTTTTGTATTTTGTAGATATAACTTTTGTTTCATAATCATATTTTTTTAAAACTTCTTTTATTTCAGAAATATATTTTTTTATTTGTTTTTTACCAGAATTAGGATTATATATTACTGTACACTTTTTGATATATATCACTCCTTTGCCTGTTTATATTTTAACATATATAAGTTATAAATAAAGTAATATATTTAATTTTTATGATAAATTTATATATATTTATTATTTTTTGTATATTATATGTTTTTTCTTACTCAAATATATAAAAAAAAAAAAATAAGAGTAATCCCCTTATTATTTACAAAATGGTATAAATCCCATAAATCTGGCTAATTTTACTTGTTTTGCTACTTCTCTTTGATGTTTTGCACAAGTACCAGTAAATCTTCTTGGTAATATTTTTCCAGTTTCACTGATATATTTTGTTATAATATTTATATCTTTATAATTAACTGTTTTACCAGCACACATGTGACATATTTTTTTTCTTTTCTTGTTTCGAAATTCTGCCATTATTATTCCTCCTTTTTAGAATTAGAATGGTAGATCGTTGTCACTTATTTCAATTTGTTCACCAAAAGATGCAAATGGATCATTTTCTGTATCCATTGTTTGTTCTACTTCATTTTTTTCGTTGTCGTTAGCAAAATCATAAGGTGTTTTTTCCATTGGTGGTTCTGGCATCGAATTTATTGAATTATTATTTGTATTTTGAGCATTTCTTGATTCTAAGAATTGAACGTTATTGGCAATAACTTCTGTGACATATACTCTTCTACCTTCGTTATTTTCATAATTTCTTGTTTGTATTCTTCCTTCTACAGCAATTAATCTACCTTTGGTCATGTATTTTCCTACATTTTCTCCAGTTTTGTCCCAAGCTACTACATTTATAAAATCTGCCTCTCTTTGACCGCTTGCTTGATTAGTAAATGGTCTATCAATTGCAACAGTGAATTGACATACAGCTCTATTTGAACTAGTGTATCTTAATTCTGGATCTCTTGTTAATCTTCCAATTAAAATTGCTTTATTCATACTATTATATCTCCTAATCTTCGATCTTTAAAATTAAATGTCTTATTACATTTTCATCAATATGAGCTACACGATCAAACTCTTTGATTGCTTTATCATCGCTAGTCTCGATATTGTATAGATAGTAATAACCAGATTTCATTTTCTTAATAACGTATGCAAATTCTTTTTGACCTAATTCTTTAGATAAAGTTATAGTTGCTTTGTTATCTGTTAATGTTTTTTCTAAAGTACTTACAGTTGATTTTCTAACTTCTTCTTCAATGTCTGGTCTTAAAATGAACATTATTTCATATTTCATTGTTACACCTCCTTTTGGTCTATACGGCCTTCTTCAGGCAAGGAGCTTTCGCTCAGTTGGTATTATATCATATAAAATAATAATAAGTAAAGAAAAAGTTATTATTTTTTCTTTCTTGGAAGTACTTTTTTTAGAAATTTCTTATAAGATGAAGATTCTTTCTTTCTGTTATTATAACTTATATCTTTTTTTTGTTCTGTTGGTGATAATAGTTCTTGTAATTCTTCAATTGATTGTGTTATGTTATAATTTTCTTTAAGTAATAATTGTTGATATTGATTAAGTTCTGGTTTTATTATTTCTCTATAACTTATATCATGTAAATCATAATTAAATTGTTTTTTAGCTTCATTTTCGGTTATTTCAAGAACTATTTTAATTAATTCTTTTATTTGTTTTGGACTCTCTTCTATTGATTTTCTTATATCTATTTTAGAAAATTCCTGACTAATTCTCTTTTTTATTTTCTTTTCTAAATCTAGTATTTCTTCTTGAATGTTTCTTATTAATTTGTCAATATGATTTATAGTAAAGTTATATTCTTTTTTTGATAAAAACTCTTTTAAGTTTTGTAATTGATATATTTTTAGTAATAACTTTGATACTTCTATAGTATCTTTTTCAAGTTTACTATCTTTTTCTTTTGTTAGTTTAGCTAATTTTTCTGCTAGTATGATATTGGGATAGATAGTTTTTAATTTCTTTAATTTTTCTGCTTTAGTATCAAATGTATATAATTCTGTATATGAATAATCTAAAGGATCAGTTCCTAGTTGACTATAATAATAATATTCATAATCTTCTAAAATTAAATCTTCTACTATATTTTCTATACTTATTTGTTCAAATATCTCTTTAAGGGTTATTTGATTATTTAGTGTTTCTATCAATACATAATTACTATCTTTTTTTTCTAATTTTGCATATAAAGGTAGTGATTTATCTAATTGTTCTAAAAGTGATTTTATTGTTAATTTTAAATCTATAATTTGTTTTTCTTTAAAGTTTGTTTCTTGATTATATGTCTTTTTTATTCCTTTTAGATCAAGATAATTTATTCTTTTTTCTATGTTATAAACTGCTCTTTTATCTAAATTAAGTTTTATTAGTTCTTCTAGTTTATAAATATTAGTCTTTAACTTTGCTATACATGATTTGCTAATTTTTTCATGATCTTCATTAAATTTTTTGGTTACTGGTTCTATTTCTGAACTTAAATATTCACCATCAAGTTTTGAAATACTTAGTGTTTTATTAAATTCTGGATATGCTTCTATACTAGATATAATTACTTTTAATAAACTAATTGAATGTGTAATTTCATTTTTATTCTTTATTGTTTCATTAAAACTTTTCATAATTCACCCCCAATTTTGTTTTCTTTTTTTATTTTACTTCTTTTTATTAGTTAATTCAATGCTTATTTCTGTCACTTTACAAATTATTTACACAATAATTATATTCTTTTAATTTAGGAATATAAAAATAGCAAGTTATTTGCTACTTTTATAAATTTTTTTAAATTCTTCAATTGTTTCATCGAACATTTTTATTGCAGACTCGATAACTTCTTTTTTAGATAAGTCAACACCTGCTATTTTTAATGATTCTAATGGAGTTTTGGTTCTACCACACTTTAGAAATTTTTTGTAATTTTCTACTGCATTTTCTTTTCCATATATTATATCGTTTACTATGTGGCAGGCTGCTGATAGTCCAGTTGCGTATTTATAAACATAGAAATTATAGTAAAAATGTGGTATTCTTGCCCATTCATATCTTATTTCGTCATCTACTATAACATTTTTTCCAAAATATTTTTTATTTAATTCATAATATTTGTTTGAGAGATAATTTGCTGTTAGTGGAACGTCTTGTTCAGCACAGGAATAGATATCTTGTTCAAATTCTGCAAACATTACTTGTCTATAGATTGTTGACTTAAATAGAGTCATTAAATTATCTAAAATAAATAACTTTTCATCATTATTTTGGCTTGTTTTTAATAAATATTTAGCTAGTAATAATTCATTTACTGTTGATGCTACTTCTGCTACAAATATAGAATAATCTCCATATTGATATGGGTTGTTTGTTCTTGTATAGTAGCTATGCATAGAGTGGCCGGCTTCGTGAGCTAGTGTAGACATATCATTATATTTATCTTGATAATTTAATAATATATATGGTGCTGTGTCGTAGCAGCCACTAGAATAAGCACCTGTTCGTTTATTTTTTGTTGGATATACATCAATCCATCTATCTTTTATTCCTTTAGTTAATATTTCTATATAGTCGTCTCCTAAAATTGATAGGGCTTTTAATACTGTTTCTTTAGCTTCATCAAAAGGGTATTTTCCTTCATAATTTTTTACTATTGGAGTATAAATATCGTATAAATGTAATTCATCAACAGACAATAATTCTTTTTTTAAGTCATAATATTTAAATAGTACATCAAAATTTTCATTTATTATTTTTATTAAGTTATTGTAAATACTTTCATCTACCTCGTCTGGAAATAGGCTCCAATTTATGGTTGATGGATATTTTCTTAATTTTGCTATAGTTATATTTTCTTTTATATTGCCATAAATGGTTGCTGCAAAAGTGTTTATAAATTGTTTATATGTTTTATATAGAGTAGTGAAAGTTTCTTTTCTTACTTCTCTATTTTGAGATTCTATATATATTGAATAATTAGATTCTGTTAGTTCTACTAGATTTCCATTTTCGTCATGAATATTACCAAAAGTTAAATCAGAATCTTTTAATAGTCCATATGTTTCATAGTTATTATTTAAAATTTTAGATATACTTGATAATAATTTTTCTTCTATATCAGATAGAGTATGTTCTTTATAGCGATACTCATTTTTTAAGATTATTTCATAATCTAATAGCTCTGGTACTTCTTTATAATACTCTTCTATTTCTTTATAATCTTTTTTTAATATTGTTGGGGTTACAAAAAATGAGGCTTTTATAAATTTATCACTTAAAGTAGTTGCTTTAGCGTTTAATGCTTGATTATTGTTATTGCTTTTATCTTCATCAAATAATAAGTGAGAGTATACTGATATTTTTTCTATTTTTCTTGATATTTCAAAATACTCTTTTAATGTATTATAAAAATTTATAGCACTTGTTGGCATTATGTTTTCATATTTTTTGAATTCTTCTATTTGTTTTAATACTTCTTCATAATCTTTGTTGAATTCTTCTATGTCTTTATAGATTTTTGTTAAATCCCATTTATATTTTTCTTCTATTTGATTTCTATCCATAATTTTCCTCTTTCTAATTTATTTTGATATTTTAATAGAATCTAGTAGTAAATCTGGAGATGCTGTATCTTGATAATAAAATTCTATATTATTGCTAATATCTATGACATTATTTAGTAATTCCATAATATTTGTTACTAGTATAAATAATTTTGTGGCATACTTCTTTTGGCCATTTTCTATGTAATATCCTTCTGATTGAATAGATATGTTGCCATTAATAGGATTAATTCCGGCATGCAGTCCACCTACAAAATCAACTAGTATACCTTTATCTATAGATTTTATTAATTCATCTAATGATTTATTACCTGGTTTTATATACATATTTCTTACACTAATTTCTCCATAATCGTTACCGGTTACTTCTACCTTATCTATTTTAGCAGTTTTACTGTCATATAAGGCTTTTGTAAAGATACCATTTTTAACTATTTCTTTATAACTTGTTTTTTTACCGGTATTATCAAATAATCTTTTACCTAATAGTTTTGAATTATTTGGATCTTCTACTATAGTAATTTTGTCTGAGAAAACTTTTTTTCCGAGTTTGTCTACTAAAAGTGAAGTATCTTTTTGAATGCTGTCTGCTGAGAATAAATTTATAAAATGTCTTAGTATACTTCCCATTACTTCACTTGTTAGTATTACTTTATATGTACCATTAGTTATTTCTTTGTAGTGTAATTTATCAATAGCATTATTTATTGTTTCTTTAGTTAGTTTTTCAATGTTTATGTCACTATCATCTGTTATTATTCTTGTTTTATAAGAAGTAGAGTTTTTTTCATTTTCACTTACTGTTATTTCACTTGAAAATGATATTTCTTTTTTTATGTCATAAAGTTTATTTTTGCTAGTGATTATTGTTCTTTTGGTAATAGATTCTGTATAATAACTATTTATTTCTTTTAGATTTTTGTATTGCTTTTTTAGTGTTATTAAATTTAGCATTCTTTCTATTATTTTACTTGGATCATTTATTTTAAAAGTTTTGTTTTCTTTTATGTCTTCTAATGTTATTTTTCTTACTGGAGTATCAATATCTATATATTCAGCTTGTTCTTTTATTAGGTCAATAATATTATTATCTATTTTCTCTGTTACTATTCTTACGTCTTTATTATTATAATTTGCACTTACTATATATTTAGTAATGTCCGATGTTTCAAATTTATCTATTTGATCATTAAATATTTTTATATCTAATTCTTCAGTTGATATTTCTAAAATTTGAAAATTTTCTAAGTTGTTATCTTTAGCCTTTGTAAATAATTCTTTATACATTAACTTTTTCTCCTTTTCCTCCTACTAAAATCTTATCAACTTTTATAGTTGGCTGACCTACTGTTACTGGAATATTACCACTGATACTTCCACACATTCCTGTTCCTAATTTTAAATCATCACTTACCATAGATACTCTTTTTATTATTTCAGAACCGTTTCCTATTAGGCTAGCTCCTTTCACTGGAGTTGTAATATGGCCATTTTCTATTAAGTATGCTTCATTTACTGCAAAGTTAAAGTCTCCTGTTGAGGTATTAACAGAGCCACCGCCTAAATTTTTGGCATAAAGGCCATATTTGATATTTGAGATCATGTCTTCTATTTTGTCTGTTCCAGGTAATAGAAAAGTATTGGTCATTCTTGATGTTGGTGAAAATTTATAAGATTCTCTTCTACCTGATGATGTTGGTTTTGATTTCATAATTTTACTGTTTATATAATCAATTAAATAACTTGTTAAAACACCTTCTTTTATTAAAATGTTTCTTCTAGTTGGAGCACCTTCATCATCTATGTTAAGGCTTCCCCATTCATGTTTTAATGTTCCATCATCTACTATGGTTACTTTAGGACTGGCAATGGTTTTACCTAACATATTACTAAATACAGAGCTTCCTTTGGCTACAGACGTTGCTTCTAATGAATGGACACATGCTTCATGAAATATAACTCCGCCGAAGCCATTACCTATTATTACTGGCATTTCTCCACTTGGGCATTCTTTAGCACTTAATTTTTCTAAAACGTTATGTACTGTTTCTTTAGTCATTTGTTCTATATTTACATCATCTATGAATTCATAGCCTTTTTTAAATCCTGGAGCTATATAAGCTTTTTCAATCTTATCATTTTCTTTTACAAAAGTAGTAATAGCTAATCTAGTTAGTGTACGATTATCTTCTGTATAAAGATCATTTGTATTAGCAATTATAATTTTTTCGTCTTCTTCTACTAATTTTACTTCTACTTGATTTACTTTTTCTGATTCTTTTCTTGCTATTGCATTTATATTATATAATAAATTTTTCTTATTGGTTATTGAATACTTGTTATGAGGAATTTTTATATCATCTTTATAAATTACTTTTTCTTGTAAGTTTATATTTTTCTTTATTGGTTTTTCTGAAAAATTACTAATTAGTCTGGTTATTATGTTATCAATATTTTGTATATTATTAGTACAGCCATAGACTGTTTTGTCTTTTAGGCATATTCTAATTCCTATTCCTTTAATATAATCACTATATACGTTTTGAATAACTTCATCTGATAATTTTATAGTTTTATAATTACTTTCTTCTAAGAAAATTTCAGCAAAATCGGCTCCTGTTGATAAACATTTTTGTAAATATTTTTCTAATTTTTGTTTTGTAAACATGTTTTTCCCCTTTTCTTATACGTTAAATCTGAAATGACATATATCACCATCTTGCATAATATAATCTTTACCTTCTAAGCGCATTTTTCCTGCTTCTTTTACTTTTAGTTCTGAGCCACAATTTATTAAGTCTTGATAGCTCATTACTTCTGCTTTTATAAAGCCTTTTTCAAAGTCAGTATGGATTAAGCCTGCACATTCTGGAGCTTTCATTCCTTTTTTAAAAGTCCATGCTTTTACTTCATCAGAACCAACTGTAAAATATGTTTCTAAACCAAGTAATTTATAAGTTGCTTTGATTAATTTTGATAAACCACTTTCATCTATTCCTAATTCTTTCATCATTTCTTCTTTTTCTTCTATTTCTAACTCTGCTAATTCACTTTCTATTTTGGCACATATTGTGATTACTTCAACATTTTCTTTTTTAGCATATTCCTTTAATTTAAGAACTAGTTCATTTTCTTCATTAAGAATATCTTCTTCTTTAACGTTTGCTACATAAATTATTGGTTTTGCTGTTATTAAATTAAAGGAAGATATAATTTTTTTCTCTTCTTCTTCTAGAGATATGTTCCTGATAGGAATATTTTTTTCTAGTGATTTTTTTATTTTTGTTAATAGATTATATTCTTTTAAGTCATCTTTATTTTTGGTTGTTGTAGCTTTTTTTCCTATTTTGTTTATCCTATTATTTATTATATCCAAATCTGATAAAATTAATTCTATATTTATTATTTCTACGTCTTTTATGGGATCTACTTTGCCATCAACATGAATTATATTATCGTCTTTAAAACATCTTACTACTTCGACTATAGCGTCTGTTTCTCTTACATGTGATAGAAATTTGTTTCCTAGTCCTTCTCCAAGGGAAGCACCTTTTACTAATCCTGCTATATCTGTAAATTCAAATGTTGTAGGTATTGTTCTATCAGGATTATACATGCTCTCTAATACTTCCATTCTTTTATCTGGTACGATTACTGTTCCTACATTTGGTTCTATTGTTGCAAATGGATAATTTGCTGTTAATATTTCTTGTTTTGTTATAGCATTAAATAAAGTAGATTTTCCTACATTTGGTAGGCCTACTATACCTGCTGTTAAGCTCATGTTAAATTCCTTCTTTCTAAATATAATTTTAAGTTAAGTTCATTTTAACATAAATGATAGTAGATATCAAGAAAGGTAAATTGTTAGATAATTAATTAAATTGATATAAATAAAAAATATGCAAATATTAGATACTTGCATATTTTATAGGGTTACGTTTGTATTTATTCCTATTGGTAGTCCTAAGATGAAGAATATTATTACTATTACTAGCCATAGTATTGTAAATGCTATTGTGTATGGTGTCATTAGGGATACGGCTCTTGATATTGTTACTGTTTCTTCTTTTTTATTGTTATAGATTTGTAGGAAACCAATTAGAATTACAAAATATGTGAATAATGGAGTTATGCCTCTTAGAGAACTTTCTGCTGCTCTAAATACTACTTGTGAAAATTCTGGGGTTAGAGAGCTTTGCATAAACATTGGTACTATTACAGGTGATAATATTGCCCATTTTGTTGATGTTGCTGGTACTAAGAGACTTGATAATGCTACTACTGCAAATGTTATTAATACTAGAGTTATTCCTGTTAATTCTAAATTGCTAAGAATATTTGTTACATAAGATACTATAAATACTCCTATATTGGTTTGTCTAAAGATTAGACAAAACTGTGCGGCAAAAAATATTAATACAAGTAATGATGATAAGTCTTTTAGATAATAATTCATACCATCGACAAAGTCTTTATTATTTTTTATAGTTTTCACTCTTAAGCCATATACTAAACCTGCTAACATTAATAGGCATGAGAATATAGAAACTGAACCTTGATAGAAGTAAGAGTTAGTTCCAAATAATTGGTTGACATATTCTGTATCTTTTAAATAAAGTAATAGTCCAGAGAATGGTAGGCCTGGAATAATACAATATATTAATGGTATTAGAATTAAAATGATTGCTAATATTGCTATTATTACGCCTTTTTTCTCTTTTTTTGTTGGTTCTTTGATTAATTCTTCTTTGTAGCTATCAAAGTTATATTTTCCTAGTTTTGGTATAATTATTTTTTCTGTTATTATCATACCAACATATGCTATTAAGATTGTACTTACTATCATAAATATTATGTTACCATTTGTTTCTAATTTATAGGTTGCATCCAATATAGTTGTTGCATCTTTTGTATATGATATTAGTGTACTATCGAGAGAGTTGGCTACGATATTGGCGCCGTGTCCAAAGGTTATTCCAGCAAAAGCTGCACATATTCCAGCAGACGGGTGTCTTCCTAAATCTCTAAAAAGAATTGCTGCTAGTGGTAGTAATATTACATATCCCACGTCATAAAACATTGAAAATATTATTCCTAATAGTACTACTAAAAAAGTTAAAAATCTTCTTGGTAATACTGTTGATATCATTTTATTTAAAGTATTTAAGAAACCTGACTTATATGCTACGCCTATTCCCATTAATCCTAGTATTAGAGTTCCTAATGGCGTAAAATTAGTAAAATTAGTTAATAAATTGCTTATTAGATATTGAATACCTGTTCTATTAAATAAATTGTTTATATTAACTATTTGTGTTTCTAATTCTCCCGATACAGGATTTACGGTATAATAACTTGATTCTATATTTAATATTCCACCAACACTACTTATTATCATAACTATGAATGTTAGTAGTAGAAAGACTAGTGCTGGATGAAGTTTTACTCTCTTTATTTTATTTAACTTTTTTTTCATCTTCTACCACCTTTTTTATCTTTTTATTAAATTCTACTCTAGGTAGCATTATTGTTCTATTACAGTTTAAACATTTTATTTTTATATCTGTTCCTACTCTTATTATTTGCCATTTATTTGTTCCACATGGATGTTGTTTTTTCATTATTACAATATCATTTAATTTGTAATCTATTTTCATAATAAATCACCAGTATCATTATAACATTTTTGTAATTTTATGTAAATAGAAAAAGATTAGTCTTCTAATAACCAATCTTCACCTTTTTGAGTTTCTACTTTTGATAAGTTAGGGTAGTTCTGTTGTCTTAAAACTTCATAAGTTGCTATGGCAACACAATTAGATAAATTTAGGGCTCTAACGTTAGATGTTGTTGGTATTCTAATACATTTATCTAATTCTTCTCTTAATATTTCTTTAGGTATTCCAGTTGATTCTTTACCGAATATTAAATAGATATTTTTATTTTTATCACTAAAATTAAATTCAGTATGAGGTTTTTTTCCGTATCTAGTAAAATAATAGTAATCGCCTTTATTTAATTCTTTAAATTCGTCAAAATTTTTATAAATAGTATAATCTAACTTATCTATATAATTAACTCCACATCTTTTGACTGTTTTATCATTTATTTTAAAACCTAATGGTTCAATTAGGTGGAGTTTAGCGTTAGTTGCTACACATGTGCGCATAATATTTCCTGTATTTTGTGGTATTTCTGGTTCGTATAATACTATATTAATCAACGTCGGTTGCTCCTATTCTATTTAGATATTTAACTATATTTTTTGAGTTATAGTTATCTTCGGCAATGCTATATGTATCAGTAATTTCACCATTTGTGTATACTACTATACATGGTAAATTTGACTTTATTTGTAATTTTTCTTTTATTTCATTTATATTTTCATTAGTTATATCTAAATATAGCATAGATTTTTTTAAATTATTGTCCATAATTGTGTTTTTAAATGAACTTTCAAATTTATTTATTTCTTCGTTTCCTAATACAGAAACATATATGACAGCATCTTTATTTTCTGTGATATAATCTTCTAATTCGTTATAATTTATAACGGTTAAGTAGTCATTCATTATACTAACATTCAACTTGCTTTCTCTATATGTTTCATACCATCTATATGAATAAAATATTACAAAGACGGATGCTAATAAAATTAGGGCTAAATAAATATAATTTTTGAATGGAATTTCTCTGGTTTTTTCTTTTTTTATGATACTCATAACTATCATCTCCATTAAGTTAATTTTATCAAGAATATTATCTTTTGTAAATATTTTACACTAAATATTATGAAAAAAAGGTAGAATTATGTTAGATAGTTCAAAAAATTTTTTTACTATGTTAACTACTTTTTTATTTTTTAGTATTTTTATTGATATTATTGACATTTTTTGTGTAAAAAAATTAAAAAATATGTAACAACAATGATTATTTATAGTTAATTTATGTTATACTTTAGAAGGTGGTTGTGGTGAAAATTAATTATAGTAATTTATTAGAAGAAATTTTAGAAGAAATTAGTTCTTATGAAAAGAAACCTAAGTTGCTTTTACATAGTTGTTGTGCGCCTTGTTCTTCATATGTTATTGAGTATTTGGCTAAGTATTTTGATATTACTATTTTTTATTATAATCCTAATATATCTCCTGTTAGTGAATATTTGAAGCGTAAGGAGGAACAAATTAGATTAATTAAAGAAATGGGATTAAATAATAATATTAAAGTTGCTTATTGTGATTATGATAATGATATTTATGAAAAGGCTATTAAAGGATTAGAAAATGAACCTGAAAAAGGAAATAGGTGTACTGTATGTTTTAAATTGAGATTAGATAAAACTGCTGCTAGGTCTTGTCAGCTTAAATATGATTATTTTGGTACAACACTTACAGTTAGTCCTTATAAAAATAGTAGTTTAATTAATGAGATTGGACTAGAATTACAGGATAAGTATAATATTAAGTTTTTGGTTTCTGATTTCAAAAAGAAAAATGGATATAAGAGATCTATTGAATTATCTAAAATTTTTAATTTATATAGACAAGATTATTGTGGGTGTAAATATTCTAAAAGAGATTAAATAAAAGTAAAGGGGTGTGGTTTTATGTTTGTTAAAAATTTAGTTGTTGAGGATTTTCCTAAAAATATTAAGATACAAAAAGATAATAACACGAAAAAGAAAAGTGAATTATCTTTTGGAAAATTAAATAATAAAGAGACAGAAGAATTAATAGAAAAAATTATAAGTTGGTATAAGATTAAATTTTCTGGTTCTAAATTATTAAGTGATGATAGTTCTAAAAATATGGATTTTGATGATAATTTTTATACTATGACTTTTAGTAAGCTTAATGATAGATTAAACTGTGATGAAATAGATTCTTTTAAGTGTCAATATATTAATATAGATTATAATATGGATTTTAGAGAAATAAAAAAATCACTTGATATAGATAAGTCTTGTATTGCAGTCGAATTGTTTACTAGAAAGAATAACTTTTTAATTAAAAAATATGATAAGATTTGCTTTTTGATTATAGAAAGAGATACTGGTAAATTAGTAGATGTTAAAGGAGACTTTTTACTTCCAAAAGAATTTAGAGATAATTATTTTAATTATGAATTAAGGCAAATATTAAGTTTGTTAGAAAGTAATAATAATGGTATTAATTTATCGGTTTTGAAAAAGTGTATACTACATCATGATAAAGATATGTTAGTAAGAATGAAAGTTATTAATAATATTTGTGATAAATTGCTTTTTGGATTTGAAGATGATTTTGATCTTGGATATTATGCTGCTATGATTTTTTTAGATGATATAAATTCTTTTTATGGATTAGATATTAATTATAATTATTTAGATACAATTATTGATAAGCATTATAAAAATAAAAAGAAAAAAAGTCGCTCACAATAAGGTTAGATTATTGTTTAGACTTTGTTAATAAATCAACTATGTCATAGAGATTTTTTTGTTTTATATTCCATTCTTTAGATAATTCTTTTAATAGGGTTGTTTTTATAGTGGATATATCAGATATTTCTTTTTCAAAATATTCATAATATAGGTATTTTAGAGTTAAGATATCATTAGTATTGGTAATGTAGTTGGTAATGGTATCTTTTTTTTCTTTTTCTATTCTTAATTTATTATCATATTCTTCATTAGCCATAATATTTTCTTCATATTCTATCTGTGTTATTTTTAAATGTTGGACTCTTTCTATTACTTCATCTTCTTCTTCAAAAATTAGACTACTTCTTTTTTTTAAATTACCATTTGTGTCAAATAAGAGTCCAATTGCTATTTTAGCATTTGATACTAAACAAAGTATTTTTTTATATTTTTTGTTATCTTCTTTTATTTTATCTATAAAATCTTGAGATACTTTTACTTTGTTGTTTTTTAGAATTAACATGTCTTTATCTGATACTCTATATAAGGATATTTTAGGAATATTTCTTATTTTATCTTCCTTCTTCCATTCAAAAAAATTGTAATAATTATCTTGAAAGTTTAAAATTATATCATATACATAGTTCATTTTTTTTATCTCCTTTGGTTGTTATTAATGTTAATAATATTATTATGAAGCCTATCGGTGAATAATAGCACTCTATTCTTCTAGTTATAAAATTAACATAAAAAGAGAAATTATACCCTAAAGTTAAGAGATTTGAATACAGTATTATAAATGTATTGCCTATTACTAGAAGGGAGAAACCTACTAAAAAGAAGAAAATACGCATCATAAGTATCACCTAATAAATAATATTCTTTAGGTTAAATTTAAGACACGTATTTTTTATTTATATATTAAATATTTTTATTTCTTTAATTGTTCTTTTAGGTAAAGTTTCAGTTATTTCATTATTTAATGACCAATCAATTTTATAATCTGGTATTAAATTGGTTTTTATTGGCATAAATCTCATTTTCAAGATTATAGTTTCAAACTGTTTTAGAGTTTTTAGTTGTTCTTTAGATATTAGAGGAATAGGTTTGTTTGTTTTTTTGTCTAATGTATTTCCACATAGTTTGCTTATTTCTAATAATGTATAGTCATCATTTGAAATAAGATAAATTATGTTAGAAAAACAATATTTTATTATTTCTGATTCCTCTTTTCCATAAGTGTTTATTAGTTCTATATAACTGTTTAATATTACAGTTATTCTTATATTTATACTCCTACAGAAATTCATTAAAAATGACAAGTCTTTAATTGGTAATAATCTTGAAAATTCATCTAAGATAATGTTTAATCTTTTCTTTTTATTACCATATATGTCTACAGATTGTATTACTTGGTCTATAAATAAAGGAACTATGTTTGATACTAATTCATTATTTTTATTTATTATAAAAATTGCTGTTTTATTATTTTGAATTGTTTTAAAATCTATATCATTTAAGGATAACATATTAGAAAGATTTTCTTTAGTTATATAAGGAATTAATTTTTGATTAAATGTTGCAATTATTCCTCCTCTTGTTTCTAATGGAGCATTAACTGTTCCTGATAGCATTATATAAATTGAAGAATTCTTATCTTGGTTATTTAGAATATTTTCTATTTTTCTTTTACCATCTATTAGTTCTTCTCCTTCTGCTGATATATTATAGATACTTTTTAAATTTATTTCTTCTTCGGTTCCTTTTTCGAATAAATATAATGTTAGACCTGTAAAGTAATCTATTGTTGAATTTAGCCAGAAAGAATCGCTTTTATCTTTAGGGTCATTAAATAAATAATATCCTAATTTTTCTATTAATTCTAAAGCTTTATCTTTATTACCTTCTTTATATAATATATAAGGTAGGTATAGTGGGTTATAATTATTTCCATCATTTGGTGAATTTAAGTTTATAACTTTAATGTTGTAGTTTTCTTTTTCTAACAATTTAGAAGTACTTTCATATAATTCTCCATTAATATCATTTATTATTAGTGATTCTTCTGCTAGAGATGCTAGTTTTATTTGTGGTAATGATATAGTTTGACTTTTACCTGAACCTGTTGCTCCTATTACCATTGTATGAACTTCACTCGAATCTATATACATTGTATCTTTGTCATACATCATAGGTATACCAGATTTTTCTAATTTAGTACCTTTATTAACTTTAGTTAAGTACTTTTCAAGTTCATCTTTAGTTGTCCATCTTGAATAATATTCCATATAAATTTCTCCTTTCGCTTTAATGATATCACTATTAATATCAAAATATTTAAACAATAGTGGCTTTTTATGTTAAAATAATATTGGTGAAGATAAATGTATTCTAATGATCTTATTTGTGATATTCTAGAATTTATTGATAATAATTTTAAACAAGATATTTCAATTGAGGAAATTACTTTTAAATTTTCTTATAATAGATATTATATGGGATTTTTCAAAAATAAATCTTACAATTTTAGTTAGCATATGGGGTTATAACAA
>ERZ1643249.1669-NODE-1669-length-21921-cov-6.133541_pt1 | contig 21921 bp, 16 predicted proteins | sample MGYA00579263_ERZ1643249 | MGnify/ENA primary metagenome ERZ1643249 (study PRJEB29033, sample SAMEA4952264) | chicken gut metagenome | biome: Broiler Chicken; feature: Gastrointestinal Tract; material: Caecum | place: Ireland | collected 2018 | study: Broiler... | reverse complement strand
GGAACCTGTGCTGTCTTCACCGGCTCCGGTCCAAGGCTGACTACAATATTCACAGTGCTGCCCGGAGCTACCGTGCTGCCGTTTCCGGGGTTATAGGAAATCACATTTCCCTTCGGCACGGTATCACTGTAAGCTTCAGAACGGGAGACCTTCAGTCCCTTTCCGGTCAGGTAATTGGTGACCGCGCTCTCACTGCTTCCATCCTTCTCAGCGTTTCCGATATAGACATTCTCCTGTCCTCTGCTGACCACATAGCTGACATTTGTTCCCTTATCCACCATGCTTCCGGCCGAAGGATTCTGAGAAATGATATAACCTTCCGCTACTGTATCGCTGTACTCCTGACTTACAGAACCGGAGCCCAGTCCTGCTGCGCTCAGAAGAGACTTGGCTTCAGACTCTGTGCGGTTTGTCAGGGTCGGAACAGCCACCTGCGCGTCGGCCTCGCTGCCCTTGCTGATCACCACCTTCACCACGCTGCCTTTGGCTACCTTCTCTCCGGCTGAGGGAGATGTGGAGATCACTCTTCCGGAAGCCACATCGTCGCTGTAGGATTCCGATATATCCGCGCTGAGTCCCAGCGCTGTCAGTGAACTTTCCGCCTGTGTCTGTGATTTTCCTTCCAGATCCGGCACTTCAATTTCAGAGCCGTCTCCGCAGATATCCACAACAATCGTCGTATGGGCTTCTACCTCGGTCCCCGCGTCCACGCTCTGGCTGATAATCTGGCCTGCTTCATATTCGTCGGAAGAGCGTGTCTCACCCACGTCAATACCCAGTCCCAACTCATTCAGCGCTTCTTTTGCCTCCGCGTAGCTCTTGCCCAGAAGATTCGGAACCTCGACATTTTCCTCAAGGACATCCTCTATCTCTGTATTTTCACTGTTATTATCGCTGCTGCCGGAACCGCCTCTGCCTCCAAATACCTGCACGAGAATTACAATAATAATAATCACAATAATGACTCCGGCCGCGATGCCGCCGATCATCATGATCTTTTCCAGCTTCGGATCGAGAATTCCGCCTTCTTCATCGTCGTCCTCGTCATCGTCCTTATCGTCATCCTCGTCATCCGGATCATATTCGTCGTCATCGTAATCGTCGTCATCATATTCATCATCGTCATACTCATCATCGTAATCGTCGTCGTCATCCTCGCCGTCATTCATATGATCCAGATAAGCATAACGGGATTCGGCATCATCCTCATCCTGAGGAATCCTGCCGGTCTCTCTTTTGATCCTGGAAATCTCATCCCTGGTGATGGCCACTGTCTTGGCTCCGTCAGGCACAACCTCTTTCACAAAGTTGACGTCCGGGGTCAGCAGAGACTGCTTCAGATCCGCAATCAGCTCCGTCACGTTGGCATACCGGCGGTCCGGACTCTTTTCCGTACATTTCAGAATGATATGCTCCAGGCTTACGGGAATATCAGACGCATAGACCCGGGGCGACACAATATCCTCCTGCAGATGCTTCACCGCCACGACCACTGTCGTCTCTCCGTCAAAAGGCACACGTCCGGTCACCATCTCATACATGACGATACCCAGAGAATAGATATCGCTCTTGGCATCACTGTAGCCGCCTCTGGCCTGCTCCGGAGACGTGTAGTGCACGGAACCCATGGCGTCCGCCGTGTTGGTATTGGAAGATACAGACTTTGCGATTCCAAAATCTGTCACTTTTACTTTCCCCTCACGGGAAATAATGATGTTCTGAGGCTTGATATCCCGGTGTACGATCTGATTGTTGTGCGCAACCTCCAGACCGGACGCCACCTGAATGGCAATGCTGGTAGCTTCTTTTACCGTCAGCCTGCCTTTTTTCTCAATATAAGTCTTCAGGGTGATGCCTTCCACCAGCTCCATCACAATATAATTGATGTTCTGCTCATCACCCACATCATACACATTTACAATATTCGGATGAGCCAGGGCGGCAGCCGCCTGGGCCTCCTCCTTAAACTTGCGGACAAAATTTCTGTCCTCTACAAACTCATCCTTCAAAACCTTCACCGCCACAAAACGGTTCAGCTTATGATCCTTTCCCTTAAAGACCTCTGCCATGCCGCCGGAGCCTATTTTCTCCAGAATTTCATAGCGATCTCCTAAAAACATTCCTATTCTAACCATTTCTTCACCTCATCATCCCTGATCCTGTTCTATATCCACGGGCTTCAAGCTTAAGACCATCTGTGCCTGCCTGGCTTATGCCGATTCAATCAGCACAACGGCGATATTGTCTTTTCCGCCGTTCCGGTTTGCCTCTCTCACCAGTTCCTCGGCGCCTGAACGGAGATCTGTTCTCCGATCCAGAATTTCCTTAATCTGTGCGTCTTCCAGCATATTGCTCAGCCCATCCGAGCACAGCAGCAGGCATTCGCCTTTTTCCAGCTTTGTATCGAAGTAATCCGGCTCTACCGTCTCGGATACCCCGATGGCCCTTGTAATAATGTTTTTCTCGGGATGATTCCGGGCTTCCTCTTTTGAAATCTCTCCCATGCGGACCATCTCTTCCACCAGAGAATGATCCTCTGTAATCTGCTCAATCGTTCCGCCGATTTTATAGAGACGGCTGTCTCCCACGTTGGCAACATACGCGGTGTCATCCTGCACCGTAACGGCCACCAGCGTCGTTCCCATGCCTGCGTAAGCCGGCGATTCCCCCGCCTTCTCTATCAGCTTCTGATTCGCATACTGAAATGCGCCTTTTAAAATCTGAAACGGAATCTTCTGCATACTTTTTGTGACTGCTTCGCAGACCCGCGAAACCGTATACTCGGAGGCCAGATCGCCTGCCCTGTGACCGCCCATACCATCTGCCACCAGAAACAGATTCGGCAGATTTCCCATGGGTTCTTCTGATAAAAAAATATAATCCTGATTGATGTCCCGGCATCGGCCGACATCTTTCATGCCCCAGGCTCTCAGCATTCGTCTCCTCCTTTCTTTGGTTTGGCGTGTTCTTCATCCAGATATCTCCGGCGCAGCTGCCCGCAGGCACCATCGATATCCCGGCCCATTTCTCTTCTAATAGTAACATTAATTCCGTATTTTTCAAGTTCCTTTTTGAAATTGCCGATAACTTTTTTGTCCGGCTGCACGTACTTTCGCTCCGTCACAGGGTTCACCGGAATCAGATTTATGTGGCTGTGAAGGGGCCTGGCAAGAGCCGCGAGACGCTCCGCGTCCTCTGGATGATCGTTGACTCCGCCCACCAGGCTGTACTCAAAAGTCAGCCGCCTTCCTGTCTTTTCAAAATAATACGCGCAGGCGTCCAGTACCTCGGGCAGGCTGTATTTCCGGGCAATGGGCATCAGCTCCTCCCGTTTTTCCTGCTCAGCCGCATGCAGAGACAGGGCCAGAGTAATGGAAAGATCCTCGTCTGCCAGCTCCCGAATCCGCGGAACGATTCCGCAGGTGGACACGGTAATGTTTCTCTGGCTGATGTGCAGGCCGTGCTCATCAGACAAAATCCGGATAAACCGCAGCAGATTCTCATAGTTATCCAGCGGTTCCCCGGTCCCCATAACCACCACATTGGATACCCGCTCGCCCGTGTCCTTCTGAATCTGATAAATCTGGTCCAGCATTTCCGATGCCTTCAGATTTCTTACCAGGCCGCCTATGGTAGAGGCGCAGAACCGGCAGCCCATCCGGCAGCCGGCCTGTGAGGAAATACAGACCGAGTTTCCATGATGATACCGCATCAGCACACTCTCGATTACATTTCCGTCCGCCAGGCGAAACAGATATTTGCAGGTTCCATCCAGCTTCGATCTCTGTACTTCTACGATCTCCAGATTTGTATAATCATATTCTGATCCCAGCGCTTCCCTCAGGCTCTTTGAAATATTTGTCATTTCCTCAAAGCCCCCGGCCAGCCGCTGATGCATCCAGCCGTAAATCTGATCGGCCCGGAATGCTTTTTCTCCTCTGTCAAGGAGTTCTTTTCGAAGCTCCTCTCTGGTGAGAGATTTGATATCTCTGTCTTCCATAACCATTGCTACCCATGTTTTCTTAATCTAGCAGTCTTCCCGCCGCGCCGGATGCTCCGCAAAAGGTTTCCTTCTGAATTTTGCGATAAAAAAACCGTCGCACCGGTGAATTCCCGGCAGAAGCTGCAGATATCCTTTATGTATGCTTCCGCCGGCCGCCTTTTCTGCCAGCTCCTCCGGCAGACAATCTTCCAGAGAAATCGCCTCATAGGGAAACCGCTCCAGAAACCAGCGGACATTTTCCTCATTCTCCGCCTGACTGATTGTACAGGTGCTGTAAAGAAGGATTCCGCCCGGCTTCACATAAGACTGAACTGTTCCGAGAATGTTTCTCTGCAAAGCTGCCAGCTCTTCCTGCTGCTCCCGGCTCACTCTGTATTTCAAATCCGTCTTTTTACCCAGAACTCCCAGCCCTGAGCATGGCAGATCCGCAATCAGCACATCCGCCTTATTTTCCGAATCTTCATCAGGCACGCAGGCGTCCCGGACAGAAATCTGCACATTCTCCGCCCGCATACGTTCCACATTTTCCCGAATCAGCTCCGCCTTATAGTCCGTCAAATCCCGGGCGTCCACAAAACCGTCTTTTCCGGTCTTTTCCGAAAGAAACAGACTCTTCCCCCCGGGAGCGGCGCATACATCCATGCAGTAATCTCCCGGTCTTACGCCTGCTGCTTCCACAGCCAGCATGGAACTGACATCCTGTACCTGAAACAGGCCTTCCCGGAATTCCGGCAGGGCTCCCAGATAATCATAACCTTCTATCTGAAGGGCACAGGAAAGATAAGGCGCGCTGCACACGGAGACGCCCCGCTCCTCAAGCCGCCGTGTCAGTTCCTCCGGTGTAATCCGGTTTCTGTTTACTCGGATGACCGTAGGACGTTCCTCATAAAAAGCAGCCAGCATCTTTTCTGCCGTCTCTCTGCCATAAATCTTCAGCCAGTCTTCCACAATCCATTCCGGCATGGAATACCGGACCGAAAGATACCGGACAGGCTGCTCTTTGGAGGGATATTCTATCTCCTGCAGGTGCCTTGCGATATTCCGGAGAACCCCGTTTACAAAGCCTTTCAGCTGCCGGAACCCTTTCTTCTGGGCCAGCTTTACCGCCTCGTTGCAGACCGCCGCGTCCGGCACGCTGTCCATAAACCGCAGCTGATAGACAGACATCCGCAGAATCTCCCGAATCACCGGCTTCTGCTTTCGGACCTTGACGCTGGAAAACTGATCAATCACATAATCCAGCCAGATACGCCGCTCCAGCGTTCCTTCCACCAGTCTTGTCAGAAATGAGCGCTCCTGCTTTTCCAGATACTGATATTTTTCCAGTACATTCCGAAGGGCGACATGGCTGTACTCCACGCCGCCCGATACCTCCAGCAGTATGCCAAGGGCCAGTTCCCGGACGTCTGTTCCTTTAGTCACGATCCCTTCCTCCAAAAAGCAGAATCAGACGGAGCAGAGACAGAATGGACGCCGCCGCTGCCGCCACATAAGTCATGGCCGCCGCGTTCAGGACCTTTCTGGTCTGCCTGATTTCATCCCCGTAAAGAATTCCTGTATTGCCAAGGATCTGGATCGCGCGGCTGGAGGCGTCAAACTCCACCGGCAGCGTCACCAGCTGAAACAGCACGCCCAGAGAAAACAGCAGAATTCCCAGGTTTACCAGGAAATGACTGCTTCCGAAAATCAGTCCGATGATAATAATCGGCCAGGCCGCCATCGTTCCGAAATTTGCCACCGGAACCAGGGAATTACGGATGCGCAGAGGCGCGTAATCCTTCTGGTCCTGAACCGCATGGCCGCACTCGTGGGCCGCCACGCCCACGGCCGCCACCGACGCGGAACCGTAGACCGTATCCGACAGGCGCAGCACACGGTTTTTGGGATCGTAATGATCCGTCAAATCCCCGGAAATATGCTCAATTCTCACATCGTACAGTCCTGCGGAATGCAGAATTCTCTCTGCTGCCTGTGCTCCTGTAAGACCCGACATGCTGCGCACCCGGCTGTATTTTGAATAGGTCGTCTTTACCTTTGCCGAAGCCCACAGAGAAATAATTACACCGATAATCACCAGAATATAAGTCGGGTCCCAATACCGATAATAATAACCATATGGCATATACGTTCATCTCCTTGCTTTTTTCGCAGAACTGCCGTCCGGCGGTTCTGTCTCCCGTATGGCAGATGCTCTTTTTCCGCATCTGTGTTATTGTGTCCCAAAATCTATCATATCCGGATAGAAGAATGTACCGTTTTATATTCTTCCCTCCGGCATCTTTCTTCTGTCAGCCCAGCCGCTGTCCCGGCTCAAGATGATACCCCCGCAGGAACGCGGCCGCATCCATCCTTTTTTTACCCTGAAGCTGAAGCTCTGTGATTTTCAGAGTTCCTTCCCCGCAGGCCACATAAAAGGCGTCTTTCGCCACCTCTGTAATCTCTCCGCAGGCAGCTCCTTCGTCTTTCTTTCCGCATACATCTGCGGCCCAGATTTTCAAAGTTTTGTCTCCAAGCCGTGTGTAGGCGCTGGGCCAGGGATTCAGACCCCGAATCAGCCTCTCCAGCTCCGCAGCGCTTCTGCGGAAGTCCAGCTCTCCCATTTCCTTGGTCAGCATCTTTGCGTATTCCGTCGTGGACTCGCCCTGCTTTTCCGGCTTTAATTCACCCTTTTCCAGCTTCTCCAGCGCTTCCACGCACAGAGACGCTCCCAGGGCGCTGATTTTCTCAAACAGGCTGCCGCTGGTCTCTTTTTCTTCCAGCGCCACCGTTCCTTTCAGCAGCATATCGCCCGTATCCAGGCCCTCGTCCATCTGCATGATGGTCACGCCGCTCTCCTTTTCTCCATCGATAACAGCCCACTGGATGGGGGCCGCTCCCCGGTATTTCGGCAGAAGAGAGCCGTGCACATTGATGCAGCCGTATTTTTTCATATGAAGAACCGCCGGCGGCACAATCTGCCCATAGGCGATTACTACAATCACATCTGCCGGCGTATCCTCCAGCACCTTTACTGTCTCCGGGTCCCGGAGCTTTTTCGGCTGAAAAACCTTCAGACCATGCCGCAGAGCCGCCGTCTTCACTGCCGTGGGAGCCAGCTCATGCCCCCGCCCTTTGGGTTTATCCGGCTGAGAAACCACCAGTGTAATCTCGTGGCCGGCCCGGACCAGCGCGTCCAGCGTTCCCACAGAAAAATCCGGCGTTCCCATAAAAATAATCTTCATGCAATCACTCCTCGTCTTCGTCGTCAGCAGCCCCCACCTCATAGAGGTCGCCTTCCACCAGGTCCACATACATCACGCCGTCCAGATGATCCAGCTCATGGCAGATGGCCCGGGCCAGAAGCCCTTCTCCTTCCACCTCATACCGTTCCATCTTTTCATTCCACGCCTCAGCCTTCACATAATTCGGCCGTTTCACGATTCCGGCCTTGCCAGGCACGCTTAAGCAGCCTTCGCTTCCGCTCTGCTCATCCCGGGTCTCCAGAATCTTCGGATTTATCATGGTATATGGAGTTCCATCCACATCGATGACCACAATCCGCTTCAGGATGCCCACCTGCGGAGCCGCAAGTCCTACGCCCTGGGCTTCATACATGGTGTCATACATGTCGTGAATCAGCTCCTCAAGCCTCGGAGTCATCTCCTTTACCTCCCGGCATTTTTTACGGAGAATGTCGTCTCCCAGTTCTCTGATATTTCTGATAGCCATACTTTTCTTCCTCCCACAGTTAAAATGGATTCACAGGGTCCATATCAAATTGTATATTCAAAGCCCGGAGCCTCTCCTCCCGGCCAAGCTCCGTCTCCAGCTTTTCTTTCCAGGCAAGCAGCAGGGCCAGATTCCCGCATTTTACATACAGCACTCTGCGGTACACATCCTTCAGCTTTGCCAGTCCGGCCTCTGCCGGGCCAATCATATGAATCACGTTTCTCTCTGTCTGGCGCATCTCCCGCCGCGTCTCTTCCGCCGTCCGCGCAGCCAGTTCTTTCAGGATTCCGGCGCCCGTATCCAGCTCCTCTTCCTTCTCTGACATCAGGTACAGCGCCAGCAGATGGGATGCCGGCGGATAGTGCATCAGCTGCCGGTAAGCCATCTCCTGCCGGAAGAAGCTCTCATAATCCTGGGCCGCGGCAGCCGTTACGCTGTAATGGTCCGGGCTGTACGTCTGTATCACGGCGACGCCCTTCTCCGTTCCCCGGCCGGCTCTTCCCGCCGCCTGGGTCAGCAGCTGGAAGGTTCTCTCCGAAGCCCGGTAGTCTCCCGCGTAGAGCGAAAGATCCGCCGCCAGAATCCCCACCAGCGTCACGCCCGGAAAATCATGTCCCTTCACAATCATCTGGGTGCCCACCAGAATATCCGCCTCGCGGCGGGAAAAGGCCTCAAGAATCTTCTCGTGGCCTCCCTTTTGCTTTGTGGTATCAAAATCCATGCGCAGAACCCGCGCGCCGGGAAATTCTTTCCCGGCCTGCTCTGCCACCTGCTGGGTCCCTGCCCGAAAAGCTCCGATGTAGGCAGACCCGCAGGAAGGACATTTTTTCACAGCCGCGCTCTGATATCCGCAGTAATGGCAGATCATACGCCCGCCTGTGTGCAGGGACAAAGAGATATCGCAATGTGGACATTTTATCACATGTCCGCAGGCTCTGCAAGAAACAAAGCCCGCATAACCCCGGCGGTTCAGAAACAGCATTATCTGCTGTCCCTTTGAAAGCCTGTCTTCCATCAGTTCTCTCAGCCTTGCGCTGAAGATGGAACGGTTCCCTGCCTTAAGTTCTTCTCTTAAATCTATAATCTCCGTGTCGGGAAGCATTCTTCCCGGCACGCGCATGGAAAGCTGATAGAGCTGATACTCCCCGGTCCGCGCTCTTTCATACGAATCCACCGAAGGCGTCGCTGACCCCAGCACCACAAAGGCCCCGCTCATGCGGGCCCGCTCTATGGCTGTCTCTCTGGCATGATACCGCGGCACAGTCTCGCTCTTATAGCTTCCCTCATGCTCTTCGTCTATCACAACAATCCCCAGCCGGTCAAAGGGTGTGAACAGGGCCGAACGGGGTCCGATCATCACCCGGGCTTCTCCCTTTCTGGCCCGCTCAAACTGGTCATAGCGTTCTCCGGCTGAAAGCCGGGAATGCATAATCGAAACCAAATCGCCGAATCTTTTATAAAACCGAAGCACGGTCTGGAAGGTCAGCGCAATCTCCGGAATCAGGACAATGGCCTGTTTTCCTTCCTTCAGCACGGCGGCAATCAGTTCCATGTAGATCTCCGTCTTGCCGCTTCCCGTGACCCCGTGAATCAGCGATGGTCTTCTGTCTCCGGCCGCCGCCCGCGAAAGAATCCCATCCACAATTTCCTGCTGTCCGGGATACAGGGACACAGGATGGGGCTCCACCTCCGAAGGCTTTACCGGATTCCGGAAAACCGTATCCGTCTCCACCCGCACCAGTCCCATCTCCGTCAGAGGCTTTATGGTCTGCGCCGTAACTCCCAGATCCTTCAAAGCGTTTCCATAATCAAGGGATTCTCCCCTGTCTTCCGCCTGAAGCAGCGCTTCCATGATCCGAAGCCTTGCCTTCTGGTTCTTTTTCTCAAACAGCCGGCAGGCTTCCTCTGCTTTTTCTTTCGGCACAGCCAGAACAAGATTTCTTTTCACCTTTTCCTGAACCGCCCTGCGCACCGGAAGCACCGTCTTCAGCGCCTGGTTCATGGTGGAACCGTACATACGGCGCATCCAGGCCGCCAGGGCAATCATCTGTCCCTCCAGCCGGATTCCCTTTTCTGCGATTCCGATGATATCCTTCACCCGCTCCGGGTCCCATTCACACTGGTCTGTCAGCTCCACCACATAGGCTGTAAGCCTGCGGCTGCCGTTTCCAAAAGGAACTACCACCTGCATTCCGACACTCAAGCCGTCTTCCAGCTCTGCCGGCACCCGGTACTGAAAGGTCCGGTCCAGCTTTTCCAGGGAAATATCCACGATCACATTGGCATATTTCACTTTCTTCCAAGCTCCTCCAGCACTTCCCGAATCAGCACACGCTCATCCATCGGGTACTTGACGCCCCGAATCTCCTGGTAATCCTCATGGCCCTTCCCGGCCAGCACAATCACGTCTCCCGGCTGGCCATGCTCTATCACATAACGGATCGCTTCCTTGCGATCGATAATCTCAATATACTTTCCGTCTGTCTTCTCGATTCCGGTCCGGATATCGTCGATGATCGCCTGGGGCTCCTCAAAGCGGGGATTATCCGAGGTAATCACGGTCAGATCCGCCAGCCGTCCGGATACTTCGCCCATCTCAAACCGGCGCATCCGGGAACGGTTTCCTCCGCAGCCGAACAGACATACCAGGCGCTTCGGGTGGTATTCCTTCAGCGTCGTCAGAAGGCTTTCCAGACTCATGGCATTGTGCGCATAGTCAATCATCAGCGTAAAATCATCCGATACCTTTATCTTCTCGATGCGCCCCTTGGTCTGCGCCGTCTCCAGGGCCTCCAGCACATCCTCTCTGGAAATATCGAAATGGCGGCAGACTGCGATGGCCACCAGGGAATTGTAGACGCTGAACCGTCCGGGCATATCGATCTCCACATCGAAATCCGCCAGCCCGGACACATGATAAGCCACACCCAGAAATCCCGGGCGGCTTACCAGCTTCACATCCGAAGCCCGCAGATCAGCTTTTTCTGAGAAGCCATAGGTCTCCACCTGGCAGGTGTGCCCCTCCAGAATCTGCCCACAATGCTCATCGTCCGCATTCACGATGCCCACGCGGCACTGGCGGAACAGACGGCTCTTACATTCCAGATACTCCTCAAAGCTCTCATGCTCGTTGGGACCGATATGATCCGGCGCCAGGTTCGTAAAGATTCCGATGTCAAACAGAATTCCCGCCGTCCGGTGAAGCTTCAGTCCCTGGGAAGACACCTCCATAACCGCCACCTGGCAGCCCGCTTCCACCATGGCCGCGAAATACGCCTGAATCGTGTAGGATTCCGGCGTCGTATTGCTGGCCGGAATATGACGGTCCCCGATAATCGTCTCAATCGTTCCAATCAGGCCCGTGCGGATTCCCGCGTGCTCCAGAATGGAACGGATCATGAATGTCGTCGTGGTCTTTCCCTTCGTTCCGGTGATTCCGATCACCTTCAGCTTTCTTGCCGGATAATCGAAGTACGCCGCCGAAATCAGTGCCAGCGCATAGCGGGTATCTTTTACCAGAACCACGCAGATTCCCTCCGGCACCTCCACCGGGCGCTCCGCCACGATCACGATGGCACCGCTTTTCGCGGCGTCCGCCGCCGCGTCATGGCTGTCAAAAGCTGCGCCTTTGATGCAGACAAACATGCTCTCTTTCGTGACTTTCTTCGTATTATATACCAGTTCGTTTACATTTACGTCTATGCTGCCGCTTAAGACCTGATATTCCAGATCTTTCAGCAGTTCCCTTGCTGCTCTCATCTGTCTATTCTCCAATCAGAATTTTATAAGCTGTCCGGAAGCTTTCTCCCGGCTCCAGGCTCTGCTCGTCAAACTTATCCGGAAGCTCTCCCTCAAAGCCCATATTGTCGCATCTGCCGATCCAGGGCTCCAGGCAGATGAAGGGCGCATTTCCGCCTGCCGGCGCCCAGATTCCCACACTCAGGGCGTCCGGACAGAAAAGCGTCACCAGCTTTGTTCCGTCCGAGTCCACAAGGCCCACCTTCTTCACCTGGCCGTGATCAAAAATCAGGGCATCTTTATCAAAGGTATGAGCGTCCACGGGATACGTTCCATTTTCAAGCTTCAGAGTTTCCGGATGCTCCGCGTCCACAGCCGCCGCGTCCAGATTGATGGATACCCGTTCCAGACTCTCCTGCCCGTCAAAGACAAGGGTGCAGCCCTCCTGCTGCGTCACGCAGAAGCCCGGATGGCCTCCGATAGAAAAATACATCCGCTTTTCTCCAGGATTTTCTACCTTCCATTCTACTGTTACACAGTTTCCTTCTATTTTATGCGTAATCTCCAGCACAAAGTCAAACGGATAGACTTCCCGGCTTTCTTTATCGGAAACCAGGCGGTGCGTCACATGGGACTCTCCTGTCTCCACACACTCAAACCTTCTGTCCCTGGCAAAACCATGCTGGCCCATCGGATATTTCTTTCCTTCATATGTATAGAAGCCGCCGTTTACCTTTCCCACAAACGGGAACAGCACCGGCGCGTGGCGCGCCCAAACTTTCGGATCTGCCGTCCACAGAGCCTCGCGTCCCTTTTTCTTGTCATAGACGCTGCAAAGCTCCGCTCCCTCGTCGCTCACCTGAATTTTCAGTTCTTCATTTTCCAACACCCGCATCTGCGCCATACCTGTTCCTCCTCCTGCCGGTTTCCGCCCGGCGCGCTATAATACCGTAAAGTATTATACCATGCCTGTCCTTTTTTTCCAATTCCCTGCGGGTGATTTTCGATTCTCTTAAGGTTTTTTTAAGTTTTGAGCTATTTTTTTATGGTTAATTTAGAAAATGGACATACTTTGAACACATTTGGACATTATAATAAAGCACAGATAGTTGATAAGACATCACTATCTCCCCCCTCATAAGAAAAGGAAAACCGTCCGGGCAGCCGGACGGTTTTTCTTTTCTCTTTTCCTTCTTCAGCGTCGGTATACAGGAGCAATACGCCCTTGGTACACCGACGCTGCTATAACTATATGCTGCCATCATTTACTGTGTCTCTTTCTCTATCTCCAGTTCCATCGTCCATAACGTTTCGTGACGGCTCCAATCAGTTCCACCACTTCATCAGACATCTGCCCCGGAAGAAGTCTCCACTTCCAGTTTTTCCCCACCGTAGAAGGAGTATTCATTCTGCACCGGTTGTCCAGCCCGAGATAGTCCTGCATGGGGATAATGCAGATCCGCGCGGAACTGCGCATAATCAGGCTGATGAGGGGAAGATACAGATTCTTTCTGGCTGTACGCATGTCACAGAGATATTCTCTGACAAGCGTTCTCTCCTCCTCTGTGATGCTGTCATACCATCCGGTAATCGTCTCGTTGTCATGGGTTCCCGTATAGGCCACACTGTTTTCCGGATAATTGTGGGGCAGATAGTCGCTGGCACACCCGGAATCGCGGGAATCAAACGCGAATTCCAGCACCTTCATGCCGGGATACCCGCTCTCCCATACAAGCCGGCGGACGGAATCTGTAATGTATCCCAGATCCTCCGCGATAATTTCCTTTTCGCCCAGCGCGGCCTTCACGGTGCGGAACAGTTCCATCCCAGGACCTTTCTCCCAGTGCCCTCTGGTGGCGTCCTCATCCCCAAAAGGGATCGAATAATACTCGTCAAATCCCCGGAAATGATCGATCCGCACCACGTCATAGAGCTGATAGCAGTAGGACAGCCTCTGAAGCCACCACTGATAGCCTGTCTGCCGGTGGTAATCCCAACGGTACAGCGGATTTCCCCACAGCTGTCCGGAAGCAGAAAATCCATCGGGCGGACAGCCTGCCACGGCCGTCGGCCTGTTGTTCTCATCCAGCTGAAACAGCTCCGGATGCGCCCAGGCGTCCGCGCTGTCCATGGCTACATAAATGGGGATATCCCCGATAATACGGATTCCCTTTCCATTGGCATAAGCCTTCAGTTCTCTCCACTGCCGGATAAACTGGTACTGCAGATACTCCTGAAACTCTATGTCAAAATAATATTCCCGCTGATAATAGTCCATGGCATTGTTCCAGCGCAGCCGGATATCCTCCGCCCATTTCGTCCATTCCTGTCCGCCGAACACTCCCTTGACTGCCATGAAAACCGCATAGTCCCGCAGCCACCAGCTGTTTTCATATTTGAATCTCTGAAATTCCGGGTCCTCCGCAATATGGCTGCGTTCATAAGCTTTCCGAAGCAGCCTGAAGCGGGCCCTGTATATCTTTTCATAGTCTACGGCCCCGGGCCTTTTTCCCCAATCCTCCGCGCCGCATTCTTCTTCTGTCAGCACGCCTTCTTCCACCAGTCTTTCCAGACTGATCAGGTACGGATTTCCCGCAAACGTAGAAAAAGACTGGTAAGGAGAATCTCCATAGCTGGCGGGTCCAAGAGGAAGAATCTGCCAGTAGCTCTGTCCGCAGGCTTCCAGCCGGTCCACAAAGTCATATGCTTCTTTTGAAAAACAGCCAATGCCATACCGTGACGGCAGGCTGGTAACAGACAGCAGAATCCCGCTTTCCCGTCTCATCTTTCCCTTTCTTTCCTTTCTTCGCTTTATTTTAAATTTCTGTCACAAGCCCGTAGTGATCCGATACCAGGGGGCCGTTTATCCCATTGCAGATCACCCGGGACACTGCTGCCGGGACTCTCTCGCTGCACCAGACATAATCAATGCGCATTCCCGGGGCCGAACCTTCTTCCTTCCAGCCGTCGATGGGTCCGCTGGCCGTATCGCCCTGATCCTTGATCCGGGCCATTTCATACATATCATACCAGCCCGACGAGCGGATCAGGTCATACCCTTCCCCCCGGATATCTGCTCTGGAATTACAGTCTCCCATCAGCCATATGGGGCTCTTTACAGCCTCCTGTTCCTGCCCCGGCTCCGCTTTCATCCAGTTCTTCTCCAGCTCTGCGCACAGGCGGGCCCATTGTTCCCGGAAAGGCTCTTCCTCATCCTGCCACCAGCCCATATGGACACAGCCGAACCACCGGGGGCCGGAAGGCGTGAGGATATTCATCCCCAGTACCCTCCGTGTCTTCCAGTTCTGATAATCATGGCTTTCTGAGATAAAGAACTGATCCGTCTTCTCCACCGGCCAGACCGTAAAGAGAGCCAGGCCTTCGTCATACCGGCCGTATCCTACTTTGGCGGGAATCCATGTCCAGGCCATGGAATATCCGCCTTCCTTCAGGAGCCAGGCCAGACGAAAGGCATGATTATCCATACGCACTGTCGCCGGCTCCATCCCTTCTCTTCTCCCGCAGGGGAGGTAGCCCGTCTCTTCCAGCCAGATCTCCGGCGCCGGTTCCGCGCTGACGGTCTGGTTTACCTCCTGGAGAGCCAGGATCTCAGGCCGCTCCTCCAGGACAACCCGGCTGAAGCTGTACAGTTTTTCTTCATAATCCGGTTCTACGATACTGTGAGTGTTCAACGTAATCAGTTTCATTCAGACCGCCTGCCTTATAAAATGTCGTTGATATCAGATTTCAGCACATCCGCCTTCGGTCCGTAGACTGCCTGGATGCCGCCGTCCTTCTTGATAAGTCCCATAGCTCCTTCTGCCTTCCATGCCGGAAGCTCGGCTACTTTCTCCAGATCCTTTACCGTCACCCGCAGCCGGGTCATGCAGGCGTCCACCAGTACGATATTCTCTCTTCCGCCCAGAAGGCCGATAATCCGCTCCGCCTGTCCGTTTCCACCTGCCGCGGTTTTCGCCGCGTTTCCTTCCTCTGTGTTCTCTGCGTTCTCGTCTGTGTAATTGCCCAGACGTCCAGGTGTGGCGAATTTGAATTTTCCGATCATGTAATAAGCCACAAAATATCCGATTATAAAGAATGCAACTACTGCAATCACAAAATTAATAATATCTCCGGTCAGTCCCGCGTTCACAGACATGGGAATTCTCGTCAGGAATTCCAGATTTCCGAAAGAATGCAGTCTGAGATGGAAGATTCCCGCCAGGGCAAAGGCGCAGCCCTGCAGCACTGCATAGATCAGATACAGCGGCAGCGCGCAGAACATAAACATGAACTCCAGCGGCTCTGTAACTCCGGTCAGGAATACCGCCAGCGCCGTAGAGACAAACATGGAACGGTAATTCTTTCTCTTATCCGCATCCACACGACGGTACATGGCCAGTGCGATTCCCAGAAGAAGGCCCGTAGCTCCAATCATCTGTCCCACTTTAAATCTTGCGGGGGTAACCGTTGTCAGAAGCTCCTGATATCCGGCCATATCTCCTGCGTTTTTCAGATTAATCAGGTCTGTTACCCATGCCAGCCACAGGGGGTCCTGTCCAAATACCTGTGTTCCGGCATTGGCTCCGGTAAGAATTGTATAGGTTCCTCCAAAGGAAGTGTAGTTCATGGGAATCGTCAGCATATGATGCAGTCCAAAGGGCAGCAGCAGACGTTCCAGTGTACCATAGATAAAAGGCGCCAGCACAGGCGAAGTATCCGAAGAATTGGCAATCCACATACCGAAAGAGTTGATTCCTGTCTGTACCACCGGCCAGATTACCGCCAGAATCAGGGAAACTATCACGGACCACAGAATCACCACCAGCGGCACAAAACGTTTTCCGTTGAAGAACGCCAGCGCGTCAGGAAGTTTTCTGTAATTATAATATTTATTGTAAATCACGCCGCCTACGAAACCGGAAATGATGCCGACGAACACGCCCATATTCAGAGCAGGCGCCCCAAGCACCGATGTAAAGTAGCCGTCTACCGGAATTTCCTGTCCAAACAGCGTATGGGTTACAGCCCCTTCTGTCGTCAGCATCTCTGCGGACACGCCAAAGATCGCTCCGGTAATCGTATTGATCAGAATAAACGCAATGACGGCCGCAAAGGCTCCGCCTGCCCGTTCCTTTGCCCAGGAGCCTCCGATCGCGGCAGCAAAAAGGATATGCAGATTGTTGATGATCGCCCAGCCGATATTCTCCATCGTGCTTCCGATCGTAACAATCATGTTCACATCCACGCCCGCCATCTGTACCAGCTTTCCGATACTGATCATCAGTCCGGCTGCCGGCATGACGGCAATGACAGTCATCAGCACCTTGCCCAGCTTCTGAAGGAAATCAAAATTAATCGGGAATTTCTTCTTTTCCTTTTTGGAAATGGAACCGGATGCTCCCGCCACTTTTTCTGAAGCAGCCTCCGGGACAGCAGCTCCCGCATCCTCAGACGCGCCTGCCGCACAGCACTCGTCCAGTACCAGAAGAAGCTCTGTCTCTCCGGCTTTCATCTCTCCCTCCGCCATATTCAGCGTCCGGTTCTGCAGTCCGTCGCAGACCAGCACCGGAGTCACGGGATTCAGCCCTTTTTCTTTCAGCGCATCCAAATCCACTTCCGCCAGCAGATCTCCCGCGCTGACCCTGTCTCCCTCTTTCACATGGACATGGAAGCACTCGCCTTTCAGCTGTACAGTATCCAGCCCCACATGGATCAGGAGCTCCAGTCCTTCATCTGTCCTAAGGCCATAGGCATGCAGGGTTTCTGCCAAAGAAACCACTTCACCGTCCACAGGGCTTAAGATCTTTCCCTCCGATGGAATCACCGCTGCTCCGTCTCCCAAAATCTTCCCGGAAAACACCGGGTCCGGCACGTCGTCCAGCTTTACAGCCTGCCCGGTCACCGGAGACAGAATCCGGATTCCCATGCATCCGTCCTCTTTCATGTTCATAACATATTACCTCCCAATGCTTGATTATCTTTTGCACTCTTAATGCAACCGCTTGCATTAAATATATACAATCCTCCGAATTTTCTCAATACCTTTTTGCTGTTTTATTTGCATTTCTCCGTTTTGCATAAAATTTGCCGGGTATTTTTGTGCAATATTGCATGTACATTGTGCAATCGTTTGCATTATTTTGCATTATTTTATTGACATCCGCCCTTTCAGTATATAAAATGAAGATGACGGCGGCGCGCGGATAAACATTTCTCCGCCATCTGCCGCTTCCAAAACTTTTTATATTGTTATATGAATATTCTTATACAAGGAGCGATTTTATGCCTGTAACGATTAAAGACGTGGCTGCACTGGCGGGCGTATCCCCTTCTACTGTATCGCGCACATGCAAAGATCATCCATCCATCAGCAGACAGACAAAAGAAAAAGTGCGCCGGGCTATGGCGCAGCTTGGCTATGAACCCAATTTTCAGGCAAGCAACCTGGCCTCACAAAATTCACGCACCATCGGTATCATCCTTCCGGTTTCCGAGCAGGAAGCTTACCAGAACTCATTTTATCTGGAAACAATCCGCGGCATCAGCCAGCTCTGCAATCAGAAGCAATATATCAATACGGTTATTACAGGAGAAAATGAAGAAGAAATTCTTGATGGAATCCGGGCCATGGCGCGAAGCGGCCAGGCAGAAGGTTTTATTGTCCTTTACTCCCGAAAACACGATCCGATCGTCGAATACCTCTGCGAAGAAGGACTTCTCTATGTCTTGATCGGGAAAGCGTACCACAATGCCAATCAGACCATCTATGTGGATAACGATAATGTTCTGGCCGGACGGGAAGCCGCTTCCTATCTGATCGAAATGGGCCACCGGAGAATCGCCTATATTTCAGCAGATAATACCCTGCTCTTTGCCGAAGACCGGAAAACAGGCTACGCCGCTGCTCTTCTGGAGCATCAGCTTCCCATACGGCCGGAATACTGCATCGAAATGAACTGCCGGCCCGAGCAGAGAAGCGCTGTTCTGGAAAACCTTCTTTCCTCACCTGACCGTCCCACCGCAATTCTGGTCAGCGATGACATCCTGGCCATGTTTGTGGCCGGCGCCTGCGGAAACTTAAGGCTTTCCATTCCGAAGGATCTCTCCATCCTTTCCTTCAACAATTCTCTGTTCGCCCAGCTCAGTTTTCCACAGCTGACCTCCGTGGATGTGAACGCCCGGCAGCTTGGAATCGAAGCAGCCGCCCAGATGATCAGCCACATCGAGAATCCCGGACTTCCGGCCACCAAGATCATCGTACCTCATGTACTGGTGGAGCGGAAAAGCTGCGCGCCTCCATCTTCGGAGTGTTAAATACCAGAGAATCCGTGGTTCTTACCTGCCCCGTGATATTCCATGATTCCATGAAACTTCAGCCGGAAATTCCCGTTCGGAATTTCCGGGGAGTTCCCGGCCTTTCACATTTCCGGGTTTTCGCATTTCCGGGTTTTCGCATTTCCGGGTTTTCGCTCTTGATTTCTCCGGGGGGTATGCTATAATATTGTCATTGGCGCAGGAAACAAGGCCCTTTTCGCAGATATAGTTCATCGGTAGAACGCCAGCTTCCCAAGCTGGAGAGGCGGGTTCGATTCCCGTTATCTGCTCTCAAAAACCCAGTATTTATGCGGGTTCCAGGCCCTCACTAAATCTTAGGGAATCAAGCGCGGAATCAGAACGTACGTTCTGATTCCTTTTATTTTGCCATAAAATCAGGGATATTGCTCAATATCTCTGTCTTTTTTTCTATACTTTTACGATTTCTATGATAATGCTTTTCAGAGCAAGTGATATCTGTATGCCCCATCTGTTCAGTAATCAAGCGATTGTCAATGTGATTATCCATGAGGATAGTCCCGTATGTTTTCCGGTCTTTATGGGGTGATTTGGGGTAAATATTAAGTTTTTTGCAGATTCTCTTTTGCCTCATACGGATTGACTGTGTACTGATTCTATTCCCATCCTTAACAAATATGTAATCCTGAAACGGATTAAGCTTTTGAATTTCCTTTACAAGCCAGGAATAAGCATCCGGTATAATCGCCGTCCGAATCCCCGCAGCTGTCTTAGGATAATCCTTTACCTCCCGAACATACTTTCCATCCTCATTTTTATACCTGGTTTCCGTTCTCCGGATATTAAATGTATTATAGGTAAAATCTGTATGTTTTAAAGCAACCACTTCTCCTATCCTCGCACCCGTAAGAAACATCAAAAAAATTCCTATATTCATCATATCAAGATTATTTTGCAGATAATTTAACATGACTTCCGTTTCTTCTTCGTCAAAAACTTCTTCATAATCCTCTTTAATCGTTATATCAAAGTCTTTTTCTGACACATCCAGCTCTTCAAACACGGATTCAATACGAAAGTCAATCATTTTTTTTCTTTTTGCACTTTTTAAGATGCCACGGGTAACTGTCTTTAAATTAGCAAACGCTTTAACCTTTAAATTATGTTCCGGTATCTGCTCTTCTAAAAATTCTATAATCTCTTCCGGCTTAATGTCTTTGATCCTCTTTTTCCCAAACTCGCTGAAATGTCTTTTAAATGTCTGCGAATCTCTCAAATGGGTTGACGGAGCTTTTTTCTTCATTTTAAGCTTTCGATCGTTCCATTCCTCAAAAACCTCCTGAATTGTTGGATTTTCTGACTGTTCTTTCCAATAATCAATAACCGCCTGTTCTACATTATCTTTTTCTAAACTTCTTTTTGGAATCCTTCCCTTCTCTTTATCAGGCAAATATGTACGCCAGTACCCATCTGCTCCCTGCCATATTTTATATGGATGTTTTTCCAACAGTTCCTTCCTTTTACTCATCTCAATCTGTTCCTGAACATATAACATATCGATCATACCATTCTCAATGGCGTATTTCAATAATTCGGATTCTTCCATAGGCATACAGTTTTCCTCCTTGGTTTTTTTCCGAATTAACCTCAGACGAAAAAAGCCTATAAAAAAGGGGGATTTTTACAGTCCTCAATTCAAAAAATTTCTCCTATTGAACAACTGCCCAGCTATGTCTGTGGAGTTACTCCAATAAAACATATTTTAAAGGACCGCCTTACTCACGGCTGAAGCCGTACATATGCGGCGGCCCATTTGTCAATTAAGCTCATCCAGTATCTTTTCCCTTATCTGGTCTCCTGTCAGACGCCCGCTCTTATAAACCTTGAGCAATTCAATATCATCATCTGACAATGGCATACCTTCCATACGCATTGTCGCGTCTACCTCGTCTATTGCCTCCTGCATAGTATAATTTCCTGCATCTGATTTCACCGGGGAAGAAAGTACTTTCCTTGTTCTCATGTCTTCTAATCTGCTCATAATTCAACGTTTTCTTTATATTCTCTGGTCCAAGGCCGAAAATTACTGGTCTAAAAATCTTGTAAGTCCGCTCTTCTCACAAAATTCTTCTAACGAACTGCACTCCATTGCTATTTCAGCCCAGCTGTATAGCTCGTCCGGATCCTTTTCATACTGTATTCTTTTCCTTAAGACATATGGAATCTCTCCGCATTTTGACCTCAGGGATTCACACGTCAGCCTGGCAAACATGCTTAACTGAACCTCCAGTCTCCCCTCAAGGTAACCCTGCGCATAATTTCGCAACGCCTTAGCCGGCCATTTATCTGTCATTCAGTCCTCCTTTTGCGTCTGCCGGATACAATAACAGCCACTTTTCATTGTACTCACTAATGATATCATGCTGCTGCATTAAGATTTCCATCGCACGGGTCAGAGCCAGGCTGAATGCGTTAGACGCGTCACCGCCAAAGATGTGGCACATCTCATGTATATAAGTTGCCAACGCTTTATAAAAAGTATCTTTTTGAAAAAGATTCCGCTTCAAATAAAGCTTCGAGATATCATAACGCACAGGAACTCCTGCGTCCGTCACAAGCTGTCTCCTGGTCTTTTTCAGTTCTGCCATACCGCTGCAAGACGCCCTGTAATTTCTGATAATCTTACGTTCCGGAAACCCATTATCCAGCACAAAATAATCTGCGTATATCTGTTTTACTATATCTTCCAGCAGTTCAAACCCTTTATCCTCCAGCTCTGTCGGGCTGTCATTGACAGCAAAGCCTCCCGCCCGCTCGCAGACCTCTTCCAGGCTGGGATACCCCAGCCTGACAAATGCTTCCTGTACGAGAAGATAGGAATGGTCTTGTGAAGACAGCCATGCCCTCGCCTGGTTTCTCATATTTTTGGCAGCATTTGTAAAAACAGGGTCCAGATACAGCAAATCAGGATATCTTTCACGGAATAACCGGGTCACCTCCGAAGACCTTGATATCTGGGATATCAGCCGTTTGATGGTTACACTCCAGCTGTGTATGTCTACCCGCTTTGATGGAACAGAATTCCAGTAACGCCTCATTTTTACCAGCATTTCCATAGCGGCCTCCGGAGAAACGCAATGCGCAATCTTCTCGAATACCCGGATAATATCAAAGTCATA
>ERZ1643249.1668-NODE-1668-length-21926-cov-8.092588_pt1 | contig 21926 bp, 23 predicted proteins | sample MGYA00579263_ERZ1643249 | MGnify/ENA primary metagenome ERZ1643249 (study PRJEB29033, sample SAMEA4952264) | chicken gut metagenome | biome: Broiler Chicken; feature: Gastrointestinal Tract; material: Caecum | place: Ireland | collected 2018 | study: Broiler... | reverse complement strand
CGTCCGCGCCGAGGTTCAGCCCGCGCACCTTGTCCGTCTCCTGCCCGAGCGCGGAGAGCATGAGCACCCCCGTCGAGGGGTATTTCTGTTTGAGCCACGCGAGCACGTCCAGCCCGTTGCCGTCGGGCAGCATGATGTCGAGCAGCGCCGCCGCGGGCGCGCGCCGCTGCGCGGCCGCCTCGAACTCCGCGACCGTGCCGTAGCATTCGACCGCGATGCCGGACATCTCCAGCGCGCAGGTCACCAGTTCGCCGATGCTCTTGTCGTCTTCCAATACATACACGAGTTTGTCCACGGTGTACTCCTTCGGTGTCTTGTTTGCCTCTTCAGTATAGCACAGCCGCGGGGCGGAAGGCAAGCGCCCGAGGCAAAAAAAACGCCGCCCGCCCGTTCGGGGCGCAGGCGGCGAAGGTCCGTCTCAGTCAAAGGCGTGCGCGACGTAGGTCAGATGGTCTGCCGCACGCTCGAGATTTCCGACAAGATTGATGTAGATACTGCTCGAACTGGGCTTGCACTTGCCCTCGTTGAGCCTGCGGATGTGGTCGGCGATCATCGCCTTGCGCGCGGCGTCGATCTCGTCCTCCACGCGGTCCACCGCCTTGATCGCCGTGATGTCCTTGCGGTCAAACACGTCGAGCGTGTTCTTGTAAAGCTCGTCGATCTTCGCGTACATGTCCTCGAGCGAGCGGAGCACGCCCTGCGAGAACTCTATGCCGTCGCGCTTGCAGTTGCGCGTGTATTTCGTGAGATTGTCCGCCAGCTCGCTGATGCGGATGATGTCGCTCGTCGAGTGATGGATGGCGGAGATGATGCGCTCGTCATTGAGCGAGAGGTCGGATGCCGAGATCTTGATCAGGTAGGAAACGATGCGCTTTTCCATGTCCGCGACGCGGGTATTGAGCTCGTCCACCTTTTCCTTTGCGCTCTCGTCGCCTGCGATGAATCCCGCAAACGCCGTGTGCAGCGATTCCATCGCGATGTCCGCCATGCGCGCCGCCGCCTTGTTCGCCTGGTTGACCGCGACGGAGGGCGTCGTGATGAAGCGGTCGTCGAGCAGGAGCATGTCCCCCGCAGGCGCGCCGCCCTTCTTGTCGCGGATGAGCTTGGTCGCGATCTTGACAAAGACATTTGCGAGCGGGAGGAACAGGCAGGTACACACCACGTTGAAGAAGGTGTGGAAGAGCGCGATCTGCAGGCCCGCCGCGCCGGGGAACCAGCTCATGAGGGTGTCCTGCATAAAGCTCGGCCACAGCAGCAAAAAGACGGTGAAGATCACAGAGCCGAACACGTTGAACATCAGATGGATGAGGCTGGCGCGCTTCGCGTTGGTGTTCGCGCCGATGGATGAGAGGATGGCGGTGATGCAGGTGCCGATGTTGCTGCCGAGAACGAGAAAGAGCACGTCGTTGCCGCCGTTCCCGATAATGAGCCCCTGCGACACCATGACGATGATGAGCGAAGTGACCGCCGAGCTGGACTGCACGATCGCCGTGAACACCACGCCGATCAGAAGCAGAAGGAAGGGATTGCTCACCGTCTGCAAAAAGTCCTTGAACGCGGCGCTCTCGCGGTAGATGCTCATCGCGCCCGACATGTATTCCAGCCCCAGAAAGACAAGCCCGAGTCCCGCGAGCATCAGGCCGATCGTCTTGACCTTCTCGCGTTTGGAGAGCATGTTCATGAAGACGCCGATACAGGTGAATATCGTCACGAACTCGATGAGCGGGATCTCCGCCATCGAGGCGATGTACGCCGTGATCGTGGTGCCGATGTTCGCACCCATGATCACCGTCGTCGCCTGGAACAGCGACATCAGCCCCGCGTTGACAAAGCCGACGACCATGACCGTGGTCGCCGAGGAGCTCTGGATGATCGCCGTGACCGCCGTGCCGATGCCCACGCCCGCAAGACGGCTCTTGCCCGTCTTGTCGAACCAGCTGCGCAGACGGTTGGTCGCCAGCTTTTCGATGTTGTCGGACAATACCTTGAACCCGAACAAAAAGGCGCCCAGCCCCGCGAGCAACGATACGACCGAGAGGACATAGTCCATCGCCCCGAGCGCACCGGCTGACGCGAGAAGTCCCGATAAGGGTGTCAGATCCATAAACACTCTCCTTGTGAGATCTTTTACCCTTTTAGTATAACCGTTTTTCGCGCGTCTTGTAAAGTAAAACTTGTATAATATACTTGTAAAATTTGTAATAAATTTGTAATAAATTGCCTGATTCGACAAAATCAGACACCTTTTTTGCCATATTTATAGACATATCATTGCGATATGTCTATTATTTATCCTTTTAATTCAATTTTTTGTGTTCGCCCGTGAGCATGAAGAGCACCCACTCGGCGATGTTGGAGGCGTGGTCGCCGATCTTTTCGAGGTACTTTGCGACCATCAGCATGTCCAGCGCCTGTTCGCCGTTGTCGTCCTCTTCGATGTCCTTGTGCACGATGCCCGTGAGCTTTTTGCGCACGGCGTCAAACAGGTCGTCGACGGCGTCGTCCGCGCGGCAGACCGCCTTTGCGAGCTCGCCGTCGCGCTCGACGAAGGAGCGCGCGGCGCCGCGCACCATCTCCTGCACCCGCTCCGCCATCGCGGGGATCTCCTCCACCGCGTCCGCGTAGGGCAGGCGGCTCATCTTGACGACGAGTTCGGAGATGTCCGCCGCCTGGTCGGCGATGCGCTCCATGTCCGTGATCATCTTCATCGCGCCGGTCACGAACAGAAGATCGCTCGCGACGGGCTGCTGTTTGAGGATGATCTTCAGGCAAAGACGCTCGATCTGCTGTTCCTTTTCGTCCACCAGCCGCTCGACGCCGCGCGTCTTTTTCGCGAGCTCGACGTCCTGTTCGCACAGCGCCGTGACCGCGTCCGCGATCGCCTCGCAGTTGAGCTCGCCCATGCGGGTGAGCAGTTCCTTCAGCTCTCTGAGCTGTTCTTCAAAGATCTTTCGCGTCATATCAACCGAACCTCCCCGTGATGTAGTCTTCCGTCCTCTTGTCGCGCGGGCGGTCGAAGATGTCGTCCGTCTTGCCGTATTCGACGAGATCGCCGAGCAGGAAAAACGCCGTCTTGTCCGAGATGCGCGCCGCCTGCTGCATGTTGTGCGTGACGATGACGATGGTGTATTTGTCCCGCAGCTCCTGCGCAAGATCCTCGATCTTGGAGGTGGAGATGGGGTCGAGCGCGCTCGTCGGCTCGTCCATGAGGATGACGTCCGGCTCGACGGCGAGCGTGCGCGCGATGCACAGGCGCTGCTGCTGGCCGCCCGAGAGCCCGAGCGCGGATTTTTTGAGGCGGTCTTTGAGTTCGTCCCAGATCGCCGCCTGACGGAGGGAGCGCTCGACGATCTCGTCCAGGTCCGCCTTTTTGCGCACGCCGTGCGTGCGCGGGCCGTAGGCGATGTTGTCGTACACGCTCATCGGGAAGGGATTGGGCTTCTGAAAGACCATCCCCACCCGCTTGCGCAGTTCGTTGATGTCGACCGCGCCGTACAGGTCGACGCCGTCGATGAGCACCTCGCCCGTGATCTTGCAGTCGGGGATGAGGTCGTTCATGCGGTTGAGCGTCTTCAAAAAGGTGGATTTGCCGCAGCCCGAAGGGCCGATGAACGCGGTGATCTCCTTTTCTTTGATGTCCATCGAGATATTTTTGAGCGCATGGAAGTTCCCGTACCAGAGGTTGAGATCGGTCACGTTGAACTTATCCGCGCGCGGTGCGTTGTCTTTTTCCACCTTTTAATACTCCTTTTTCAGTTTGTTTCCGATGAATTCCGCGAGACCGTTGATGAGGACGACGAGCACGATCAGAACGACGGCGACCGCCCATGCCTGCCCTGCGTATTTGTTCCCCTCCGTGATCAGCGAATACAGATAAACGGTGAGGGTGCAGCCCTGCGACATCAGTCCCGCAGGATAGCGCACGTTGATCGCCGAGCCCGCAGTGTACACGAGCGCCATCGTCTCGCCGACCACGCGGCCCAGCCCCAGGATGATGCCCGAGATGATGCCCGGCATCGCCGCGGGCAGGATGATGACGAAGATGGTGCGAAGTTTCCCCGCGCCCAGCGCGAAGGAGCCTTCGCGGAAGGAATTCGGCACCGCGAGCAGCGCCTCTTCCGTCGTGCGCATGATGAGCGGGAGCATCATCATCGCCATCGTGATGATGCCCGCGAGCAGACAGTAACCCCAGCCGAGAAGGACGACGAAGAAGGTCATGCCGAAGATGCCGTAGACGATGGACGGGATGCCCGAAAGCGTCTCCGCCGCGACGCGCACCGCCTTGACGAACGGGTTGGTCGACTTGGCGTATTCCACCATGAAGATGGCGGCAAAGATGCCGATCACGCCCGCAATGAGCAGGGAGAGCGCCGCGATGACCAGCGTGTTGATCAGCGAGGGCATCATGGACAGGTTGTCGTACGTCCAGCGCCACGCGAAGATCTCCGGCTTCAGATAGGGAATGCCCTGGATGAAAACATAGACGATGATCCACCCAACGGCGAGCGCCGTGAGGCAGGAAGCGGCCAGGATGAGGAGAAGCGCGATCAGCGAAAAGGGCTTTCTGACATACCCTCTGAACTTGTCGCGCAGGCTCTGACGGTTGATGGGCACGACGGACCGGACGTCGATCTCCCCTTCTTTCAAAACAAGTGCTTTTGCCATATCATCTCTCCTTTTTGCGCAAGAACATGACGATGACCGTGATGATCAGGATGAATACGAACAGCACCGCCGCACAGGCAATGAGCGCCTCGCGCTGAAGGTCTTCCGCATAACCGAGCTGGTTTGCGATGAGCGAAGACAGCGTGCTGAACGGATCGAACAGGCTGGTCGGGAACTGGGACTTGTTGCCGCAGATGATGACCACCGCCGCCGTCTCGCCGAATGCGCGCCCGAGCGCGAGGATGATCGCGGTCAGAACGCCCGATCCCGCCGCGGGAAAGACGGTGCGGAAGATGGCGCGCTCCTTGGTCGCTCCGAGGGCGACGGCGCCTTCAAAATAGCTCTTGGGCACCGCGCGCAGCGAGTTCTCGGTGATGCTGATGACGGTGGGCAGGATCATGACGCCGAGGATAAGGGCGGTGGTGAGAAGACACATGCCCGTTCCTTCGCCCGCAAGAGAGTAAACAAAGGGCACGATGACCTTGAGTCCGAAATAGCCGTAGACGATGGACGGGATGCCCGCCAGGATGTTGGTCATCGGCTTTAAGATCCTGTACAGCCACGCGGGGCAGTAGAACGCCATGAACATCGCCGTCAGAAGCCCGATCGGCACCCCGACGATGAGCGCGCCCGCCGTCGCATATGCGGTGCCGACGATCATCGTGCCGATGCCGTACAGCCCCGCCGAAGGGATCCATTCGGTGCCGAAAAGAAATTCGACGAACCCGATCTCCGCGATCGTGGGGACCGCGAGGATGAAGAGGTAGATACAGACGGTGGCGACGACGATGATGAAGAGCGTCGCCGCGATGATGAAGAGACACTTCATCCCCGTCTCTTTGATTGCCTTTTTGCGGTCAGCGCGTGCGATCGCGACACACGCCCCTGCCGTTGCGTTTTTCTCGATGTCCATTCTCTTGCCTCTCACAGACGGAAAGCGGGTCGTTCTTCCGACCCGCTCTGTCCGTTTTTCTTTTGGTTATGCGTTGAGCAGATCTTCGTATGCGATCGCCAGTTTTGCCATCAGGGGCTGAACGGAAGTGGAGCCGCCGACGTTGAGTTTAGTCGTCTCGGGCAGGGTCTCAGGCTTTGCGTACGCCTTCGCGTCCGCATAGATGCTGATGTAACCCTCCTTTTCTATCATTTCCTGTGCCTCTTTGCTCTGCAGAAACTTGAGGAAATCCGCAAGAAGATCGTTCTCTTTTTCGGTCGCTTCAAGATACATCACGTTGAAGGGACGGGAGATCGCGTAGCTGCCGTCCAGCACGTTTTCCGTCGTCGGCGCTACTCCGCCGATCTTGACGGCGCTGACGGTGTCGTCGAGCGAGCCGAGCGAAATGTATCCGATCGCGTTTTTATTGCCTGCAACGGTGGACAGCACGACGCTCGTGGAAGAGAGCTCCGAGTCCGCATCGAGGTCCGCATCTTCAAAACCGACCAGCTCCTGGAAAGCATCTCTCGTACCGGAACCGGGCTCACGGGCAACGACGGTGATGGCCGCATCCGCGCCGCCGACTTCGCTCCAGTTTGAAGTCTCGCCCGTATAGATCGCCTTCAGCTCCTCCATCGTGAGGTCGTCGACCGCATTGTCGTTGTGAACGATGACCGCGATGCCGTCTTTGCACAGAGTATAAACAGACAGCCCTTCCTTCGCGCCGTCGACTTCTTTGGAAGCCATGCCGAGGTCAAGGGACCCGTCTTTTGCGCCGGAGATGCCGACGCCCGAGCCGCCTCCGCCGACTTCGATGGAATAACCGCCCGCGCAGCCGACCGCTGCGATGCCGATGCCGCAAGCCATTGCGACACTCAGGATTGCCGTAAGGATCTTTTTCATTTTTTTTCTCCTTTCAAAAAATCTTTTTTTCCTTGGTTAGCACCCTTAGTATAGCGGCTTCTTGTATAAATCTTTCGGAAATTTTGTCACAAAATTGTAATAAAATACAAAGCGCGGCGCACCCCTCTTTCTTTTCCTCCCCTCTTTCTTTTCCTCCCCCCTTCTCTTTTTCTCCCTTTTTCTCCTCTTTTGCCGAAAATGAGCCGATTTTAGGGTCATCTTTATGATCTTTATAAAAAGGCGCGCGCCCGCGCAACAAAATTTGCGCGGGCGCGCGTCCGTATCGGAAGCAAAAAGCGGCGGGGCGTTTCAGGGCGCCCCGCCGAAAAATTTTTTATTTTAAGAGGTCCGCGCCTCCCCTTTTCTTTGCGCGCAGTTCGCGGCGGCAAAACCAATAGGAGAGCGCCGTGCCCGCGGCAAACAGCGCGATGCCGAGCGGAAGATCGGGCAGAAAGGGCGCGCCGTTTGCCCATCTTTCATACACCGCGAGCATCTCGGGGTTGAAAAAGAGGGTCGCGACCGAGCCGAGCGCAAGCCCCGCGATGACGAAAAAAGCGGGCGTGCGCGCGCGGGAAAGCAGGGCGTTCATGCCCTTGGACAGGAACACGAGCCCGAGCAAAAACCCCGCGGCAAGGCACAGATACACGAGAAAGACGAGCGGCGTCTGCGCCCAGAAAGAGAGGGAGACGGAGTCGAGCAGCGGCTGAAAACAGCCGAGCGCGAGCAAAAGCGCGGTGGCGGAAAGCCCCGGCACCAGCTGTGTGAGCGCGACCGCCGCGCCGAGTGGGAGAAAGGCGAAACAGGCGTACCACGGCAGCGCGGAGAGATCGACGCTCCCGCCCGCCGCGAACACGGACACGCACGCCATCGCGGGCGGGAAGAGAAGCCCCGCGGCAAACAGCGCGGCGCGCGGCGGCGTGACGCAGGCGCCCGAAAGCTCGCCGCGCACGGCGGGCCATGCGCCCAGCATCAGCCCCGCGAAGAGCCCGACCAGCGCAAAGGGGCTGACGTCGAGCAGGGCGCGCACGCCGAAAAATCCGACGAGAAGCCCCGCCGCCGCGCCGATCGCCACGGGCAGCAGATAGCGCACGCACCTTCCGAACGCGGAAAACAGGTTCCCGAAGGCGCAAAGCAGCTTTTCGTACAGCCCGAACAGGATCGCGACGGCGGACCCGCTCACCCCCGGCACGATGATCGCAAGCCCGAGAAAGACCCCGAGCACGCCGCCGCGGCAAACCTCTTTTTTGTCCGCGTAGCGAAGCGAGGCGAGCGCCTCCCCTTCGTGCGTTTTCTCTTCGGGCGTTACCCCTTCGGGGCGCTCTGTTTCGGGTGCGGGCGTCTTTTCTTCCATCCTTTTTCCCCCTTACGCGCGCGAAGAAAACGCGCGGATCTTTGCGGCGAGGTCTGAAGCGGTCAGGCGGCACTGCTCCGCCTGTTCGTCGGCGGTGGCGTGCGCCACGACGCACTCGGGCGCCGCGACGGTCAGAAGGCGCACCCCTTCGCCGCGGCAGGCGTAAAACTCGGCGACTGCGGAGCCGAAGCCGCAGGCGGCGTATCCCTCTTCATAGGTCAGGATGTCGCGCCCCGCGATCTCCTTCAAAAGGCCCTCGTCCAGCGGCTTGACGGAGCGGCAGTTGACGACCATCACGTCCTCGCCCGAGAGTTTTTTCGCCTCGAGCGCACGGGCGACGGAGCGCGCGCCCGACGCGAGCACGACGGCGCCCTTCCCCTCCGAGAGCACCTCCCAAAGGCGGTGCGCGGAGATCTTGCGGCGGGAGCCGAGGTTGGGGCTGTACCCGTTCGGGTAGCGGATGAGCGCGGGCCCGCCCGGCGAGCGCGCATAGTCGAACACGTCCGCGAGCTCCTCGGCGTCCTTGGGCTGGAACACGCTGAGGTTGGGCACGGCGCGCAGGAGCACGTCGAGCAGCCCCTGGTGCGTCTTTCCGTCCGCGCCGACAAAGCCCGCCCTGTCCGCGCAGAAGATGACGTGAAGGTTTTGCAGGCAGACGTCGTGCACGATCTCGTCGAACGCGCGCTGCAAGAAGGTGGAATACACGCACACGACGGGCGAGAGCCCGCCCTTTGCCATGCCCGCCGCCATCGTCACCGCGTATTCCTCGCAGATGCCGACGTCATAGAGGCGGTCGGGGTATTTTTCGGCGAACGCGGACAGCCCGACGCCGTCCGTCATCGCCGCGGTGACCGCGACGAGCGAAGGGTCCGACTCGGCGCGCGCGAGCAGAAGCCTGCCCAGCGCGGTGGAAAAGGTGTTCTCGGAGACGGCGAAGTTCTTGCCCACGCCGTGGTAGCGCGACGGGTCCGCCTCGGCGGGGGCGTATCCCCTGCCCTTCTGCGTGACGACGTGCAAAAACACGGGACGGTCCAGCTTTTTTACGTCGGCGAGGACGCCGCACAGCTCGTGCAGGTCGTGCCCGTCGACGGGGCCGATGTACTTGAACCCGCACCGCTCGAAGAAGTCGTTTTTGTTGAGCCAGCCCTTGATGCTGTATTTGATGCGGCGCAGCTGCCTGCCGAAGGCGCTGGTCGTCTTGAACGTGCGGTCGAGGAAGCGGTCGACGCGGCGGTAGCCCGCCTTTGCGGTCGCCTTGGAGAGGGCGCGGTAGAGCGCGGAGGTGTTCTTGCCGATGCTCATGCCGTTGTCGTTGAGCACGACGACGAATTTTTTGGGCTTGTTCTCGGAGGAGAACACCGCCTCGAGCGCCAGCCCGTTGCCGAGGGAGGCGTCGCCGATGACGGACACGACGTAAAAGTCCTCGCCGCGCGCGTCGCGCGCGTTGCACAGCCCGATGCCCGCCGCGACGGACGTGCCGCTGTGGCCCGCGAGGAAGCAGTCGTCTTCGCTCTCCTGCGGGTCGGGGAAGCCGCTCTCGCCCCCCTTGCGGCGCAGGCGGTCGAGGTCCCTGCCCGAGAGGAGCTTGTAGACGTAGCTCTGGTGCCCGACGTCGAAGACGATCTTGTCTTTCGGGAAATCGAAGGCGCGGCAGAGCGCGAGCGTGAGCTCGACGGCGCCGAGGTTGGAGGAGAGGTGTCCGCCGTTTCGGCGCACCGTTTCGACCAGCCTCTCGCGCAGTTTTTCCGCGACGGGCACGAGGTCCCCGATCTTTGTGTTTTTCAATTCTTCCGCTATCATACCGGCACCTGCCCTGTTTGTTTCTGTTTCCTATATATACGCACCAAACTGCGCGGAAAATCACCGTTTGTCCCACATCGCTCCCATTTTTCGAAAACGACGTTTTTATTTTATATTTTTTCCGCCTTTTTGTCAAGGCGTTTGCCGAATGCGGGCGGGGCGGTTGCTTTTTTGCGCCGCTTTTGCTATACTGTAAAAAATGTAAAAAAAGTTTTCGGAGGTCGGCGATGGGTTATCGCGTATTTTTGAAAAAGGGCGAGGAGCGGCGCATCCTCGCGGGACACAGCTGGGTGTACGCGAACGAAGTCGCGCGCATCGAGGGAAAGGACAAGAACGGCGCGCTCGCCGAGGTGCTCGCCGCCGACGGGCGCTTTCTCGGGAAGGGGTACATCAACCACCTCTCCAAGATACTCGTGCGCATCTTCCTGCGCGGCGAGGGGGAGGACGACCTCGCCTTTTACAAGGAGCGCATCTCGCGCGCCGTCGCCCTGCGCGAGCGGCTGTTCGAGGGGAGCGACGCATACCGCGCCGTGTTCGCCGAGGCGGACGATCTGCCCGCGCTCATCGTGGACCGCTACGCCGACGTGTTCGTGCTGCAATGCCTCTCGCTGGGCGTGGACCAACGGAAAGAGCGCATCGCGCAGGCGATCGCCGAGCTGTACGCGCCGCGCGCGATCTACATGCGCGGGGACGTCGCCGTGCGCAAAAAGGAGGGACTGCCCCTCGAAAATCAGCTCCTGTACGGTCAGCTGCCCGAAGAGGCGATCATCCGCGAGAACGGGCTGAAGATGAGCGTGGACGTCGTGCACGGGCAAAAGACTGGGTATTTTCTCGACCAAAAAGAAAACCGCTTTGCGCTGCGCCGCTACTGCCGCGGCGCGAAGGTACTGGACGTGTTCTGCAACAGCGGCGGGTTTTCGCTCAACGCGGCGACCTGCGCAAAGGAGGTGACGGCGCTGGACGTATCGCCGCTCGCGCTGGAAAACGTTGAGCGCAACGCCGCGCTCAACGGGATGACCAACGTGCGCACGATGTGCGCGGACGCATTCGACGCACTGCGCGCGCTCCGCGCCGCGGGCGAGAGCTACGACGTGGTCGTGCTCGACCCGCCCGCCTTCTGCAAGAGCGCCGACCAGGTCAAGGACGCCTACCGCGGATACAAGGACGTGAACGTCTCGGCGATGAAGCTGGTCAGACGGGGCGGGATCCTGTTCACCTGCTCCTGCTCGCACTACATGGGCATGCCGCTCTTTGAAAAGATGCTCGCGGAGAGCGCGCGGGACTGCGGGCGGCGCGCGAAGGTGCTCGAAGTGCGCGTGCAGGCGCCCGACCACCCCGCCCTGCTCGCCGCCGAGGAAACTTCCTATTTGAAGGCGTTCGCGCTCTGTCTCGATTGAAAAATTTTCCTCGCCGCGCGGCGCGCGGCGGGCATTTTTTGTCTTTTTGACCTTTTTTCGGGGAAAAATACCCTTTTTTTCGGCTATTTTTGCAAAAGGATTGCGAAGGGGCGCGGGGCATGGTATAATGAAAAGAGGAGGAAAACGATGATGATCGAACTCAAAAACGAAAAACTGACCGTGCTCGTCAACGAAAAGGGCGCGGAGCTCACCAGCGTGAAAAATACGGCGGGCAGAGAATACATATGGGGCGCGGACCCCAAATTCTGGGCGAAGCACTGCCCCGTGCTCTTCCCCGTGTGCGGACGCCTGCTCGACATGCAGTATACGCACGAGGGAAAGACCTATAAAATGGGAAACCACGGCTTCGGACAGCACAAGGTGTACAAGGCGCAGAAGCTGAGCGACACCGAGGCGCTCTTCACCCTGCACGAGGACGAGGAGACGCTCGCGATGTACCCCTTCCGCTTCCTGTTCAGCGTGCACTACAAGCTGGACGGCGACGCGCTCACCATCACCTACCGCGCCGAAAACCCCGACGAAAAGCCGCTGTACTTCAACTTCGGCTCGCACGAGGCGTATGCGACGGACGGGAATTTCGAGGACTGGTCGGTGGAGTTCGAGCGCACCGAGAACCTCGCGATCAAAGAGACGCCCGTGCTCGGGTACCTGAGCGACAACGTCATCCCCTTCCGCGAGAACGTCAAGGAGCTCCCCCTCTCGCACAAGCTGTTCGAGAACGACTCCCTGCTCTTCGACGGGCTGAAATCCCGCCGCGTAACGCTCAAACACAACGGAAAGCCCGTCGTCGAGGTGCGCTTTGCGGGATTCGACCATCTCCTGCTCTGGACAAAGGTGGGCGCGCCCTACCTGTGCATCGAGCCGTGGAACGGTCTGCCCGATTATGTGTACGCGAGCGGCGAGCTGTCCGCGAAAAAGGGCATCCTGCGCCTCAACAAGGGACGCTCCATCGCGATGCCTCACACCATCCGATTCCTGTGACCCGAAAAATAGTTTTTATGACAAACGCCCGCGCAAGAACTTGCGCGGGCGTCCGTGTCTGAAAAGCCGCCCGCGCGAAAATTCGCGCGGGCGGCAAAGACACAAGCGGCTCCGCTTTTGCGGAGCCGCCTTTTTTATCGGACGTTGCCGTCCTTTTTCTCTTTGCCTTTCGGGCGGCAGGAAGAGCAGGCGGAACAGCAGCCGCAGTCGCAGCCGCAGTCGCAGCCCCCTTCGCCGCGGCTCTTGCGCACGAAGTGCCGCACGAGCGTGAACAGGACGATAAACACCGCAAACGCGCCGATCAGGACGGTGACCGCGATGCCCGCGGCACCCGCGGCGCTCATCATGCAACCGCCTCCCATTTTCTTTTCCTCCTTTTTTTATTCTCTGTCCTTTGCGCCCGTCCTGCGGCGGAAGGGGCGGAACGCGATGATACCGCGGTTGCGCAGGACGAAGAACACGACGACGAGCGCGATCAGCGCCGCGACGATGAACGCCGTCCACCACCAGCTGAGCACGACGTACACGAGCGAGGCGGTGATGTAGGAAGTGAGCATCCAGAACAGCACGGTGTAGCGGAATTTGCCCTCGGGCGTCTCGCCGCGCACCGTCGCCGCCGCCGCAAAGCAGGGGATGGTCAGCATGTTGAACACAGTGAAGGCGAGCAGGCCCTGCCAGGTGATGCCCGTCGACTGCATGAGCGCGACCACCGCGCCGATGCCGTCCTCGCCGTTGTCCCACGCGGGGATGACCGCGCCGATCGCGGGGGCGAGCACGTAGAAAGTCGTGATGACGTTCTCCTTTGCGATGAGTCCCGTCACCGCCGCGACGACGAACACCCAGCCGAACGCGCCCAGCTGCGAGCCGAAGCCCATCGGCGTGCAGATCCACTGCACGAACGCGCCGATATCGTAGAGGATGCTCTGATCGATGTCCACCATGCGCCAGTTCCACGAAAAGCTCGAGAGGAACCAGATGACGATGGAAGAGGCGAGGATGATGGTGAACGCCTTTTTGATATAGTGCTTGAGCTTATCCCACAGGTGCGCCATCAGGTTGCGCAGCTGCGGCGCATGATAGGCGGGCAGCTCCATGATGAAGGGCGCCACTTCGCCGCGCATGGAGGTCTGCCGCATGAACGCGACCATGACGATCGCCATGATCATGCCGAACACATACAGCGCGAACACGAGCAGGTCTGCGTTCACGCCCGTGTATGCCGAGGCGATCGCCCCGCAGACCGCCGCGAGGATGGGAGCCTTCGCGCCGCAGGTGAAGAAGGGTATGACGCGGTTGGTCATGATCCGCTCCTTGTCGTCGGCGAGCGTCCTCGTATTGATCGCCGCGGGAACGGAGCAGCCGAAGCCCATGATCATGGGGATGAACGCCCTGCCCGAAAGCCCGAAGCGGCGGAACGCGCGGTCGAGGATGAAGGCGACGCGCGCCATGTAGCCGGAATCTTCGAGGATGGAGATGAAGAGGAAGAGCACGAGGATCTGCGGGATAAAGGACAGGATGCCCGCAAGACCGCCCCAGATGCCGTCGTTGACCAGCCCCTGCGCCCATTCGTAGGCGCCGGCGCTTTCCAGCCCGGTGGCGATGCCGTTGCCTATCTGATCGGTGACAAAGCCCATCAGGTTAAAGACGATGGCGCCCGGCGTGGATATGCCCGCCGTACTGTAAAACACGGCAATGAAGTCGTTGAGCACGTCGCTGCCCGTCAGCACGGCATAGCCGGAACCTTCCACGTCCTTCGCAAAGCCGAAAATGGCGTTGAGATACAGCAGGTCTTCCCCGAAGGTGAGGTGGAACATCGCCAGAAGGATGACGAGGAAGATGGGGATGCCCCAGATGCGGTGGGTGAGCACCCTGTCCGCCTTGTCGGATCTGGAAAGTTTTTCGTCCTTTTTTGCGCGGACGTATGCGGTGGAGAAGTTCGCAGATATGTACTTGTAGCGCGCGTCGGCGACCATCGCCTCGAAGTCGCCGCCGAACACGTCGTCCGAGTGCTGTTTTTTGAACTCTTCCACCATCGCGACCTCGTCGGGATGGTTTTTGACTTCGAGTTCGTCCCCTTCCACCAGCTTGACGGCGTGGAACAGGGGACTGGGCACGCCCTTGCCCTTTAAGGCGATCTTCACGTCGTCGATGACGTGATAGAGGGAGGAGGAGCGCAGCACCGTGCTGCCCTCGCGCGCATTGCCCGCCGTTTTATAGGCGCACTCCATCAGCTCCTGTATGCCCTCGCTGCGCAGGGCGGAGATCTCCACCACCGGCACGCCGAGCGACTTCTCCAGCTTTTTCGCGTCCAGCCTGTCGCCGTTCTTTTTGACGGCGTCCATCATGTTCAGGGCGACGACGATGGGGACGTCTATCTCCATGATCTGCGTCGTGAGATAGAGGTTGCGTTCGAGGTTGGTCGCGTCGACGATATTGATGACGCAGTCCGGCTTTTCGTCGATGACGTAGTTGCGGGAGATGACCTCTTCCGGCGTATAGGGCGAGAGGGAATAGATGCCGGGCAGGTCTACGATCTCGACCTGTTCGGGCAGCTTTTTATAGACGCCCTCCCGCTTGTCGACGGTGACGCCCGGCCAGTTGCCGACGTGCGCCGTGCTGCCCGTCAGCGTGTTGAACAGCGTCGTCTTGCCGCAGTTGGGATTGCCTGCAAGTGCGAATTTCAGCATTTACTTCACCTCCATGACGACGCATGCCGCCTCGCTCTTGCGCAGGGTGAGCTCGTAGCCGCGCAGGTTGACCTCCACGGGGTCGCCCAAGGGCGCGAGCTTGCGCAGTTCGATGTCCGCGCCCGGCGTCACGCCCATGTCGAACAGCCGCCTGCGGATCTTGCCCTCCCCTTCGATGCGGAGGACCACCCCCCGCTCCTTGGGTTTAAATTCGTTGAGTCTTTTCTCCATGATTCTCCTTGTCGGCGCCCTTCGCGCCCTCTTTTTTTTCAGACGAGTATCTTCATCGCGAGCGAACGGTCCAGCGCGAGTTTTGCCTCCCGCACCAGGATGATCACGTTCCCGCCCACCGACGAGAGCACTTTGATCTTGGTGCCGATGGTGATGCCGAGGCTCTCGAAATGCCTCTTGTTCTTTTCGTCCGCCAGAACTTTGCGCACGGTGAGTTCCTCTCCCGTCGGCGCGATCGGCAACGGCATGCTTGTGCCTCCTTTTTGCTTTTTTCCGCGCCCTTTTCCTTTCTTTCATGCGCGGCAAATTTATTAACCTCAGTTAACGAATATAAATTTATCACTTTTGTCTTTTTTTGTCAAGCGAATGAGAGGAAAAAATAAAAAGATTTTTTGTGCGCTTTTTTCGGGTTTTTTGTCTTTTATGCGAAAAAAAGAAAAAATATACGCGGGGGCGAAAACTTGCTCTTTGAGCCGAACCGAAAACGTTGCCGGCCAAAAAATCCCGCACAAAATTCGTTGCGCGAGAAAAAGCCTGCATGACAAAAAATGCCCGCCCGCGCGAAGCATTCGCGCGGGCGGGCGCCTTATTGTCGTTTTTTTACAAAGAGAGATCGCGGACTTTCCGCTCTTTAAAAAATCATGCGGCGAAGAGATCTTCTCTTCGCCGCGCGTCTTTTTACTTCTTTTCGGGCTTGGGAGCGTCCTTTTTCGGCGCCTTTTCCGCGGGAGCTTCGGGCGCCTTTTTCGCGAGGGCGTCTTCCTCTTTTTGCGGCGCGACGAGCTTGGGCAGGGAGAGCCCCGCCATGTTGTACATCTCCTCGAGCGGCGGCAGGCTCTTCAAAAGCCCGCTCAGAAAGCCTGCGGTGGCGTTCTTGCCGTCCTTGTCCGAACCGCCGTCCCAGACGGTGACCTTGTCGATCTTGATGTTCTTGATCGCCTCGACCTGTTCGGCGACGAGCTGTTCGATCTTGTCGGCGACGATCAGGCGCACCGCATCCTCCGCGGCGCCGCCCGCCGCCTGCACGAGCGCCTGCATGCCTTCCGCCTGTTTGGACAGCTTTTCGCGCAAGCCGCGCGCTTCCGCTTCCATCTTCGCAAAGATCGCGTCCGCTTCGCCGCGCGCCTTTCTGCGGATCTGTTCCGCTTCGGCGTCCGCTTCGATCTCCTTGCGGCGCTTTTCGATCTCCGATTTGACGATGACGTCCGCTTCCTGCGTCGCCTTTTCGCGCGAGGCACGGGAGACTTCCGCCTCTTTTTCGGCGATGTAGCTCTCTTCGAGCGCCTTTGCCGCCTGCACCTTTTCGGCGGTGACGGCGAGTTTGAGCGCTTCCGCCTCCTTTTCGCGCAGTTCCGCCTGCGCCTTCGCGATCTCCGCCTTTGCGAGGTTTTCGCCCTTGATCGCCTCGCTGTCCGCCTGTGCAACGCGGATTCGTTCCTCCATCTTGGCGTTCGCCTCGCCGATGGAACCGATCTTGTTCGCCTCGGCGACGGAGATCTTCGCGTCGTTGATCGCCTTCGCTGCAGCCTCTTTGCCGAGCGCGATGATGTAACCCGACTCGTCCGAGATGTCGGTGACGTTGACGTTGATCAGGCGAAGGCCGATCTTCTTGAGCTCGCCCTCGACGTTGCGGGAGATCGCCTCAAGGAACTTGTCTCGGTCGGTGTTGATCTCCTCGATGTTCATGGTCGCGATGACAAGACGCAGCTGACCGAAGATGATGTCCTTGGCGAGCTCCTGGATCTCGTTCATCTTTAAGTTGTGCAGCCTCTCCGCGGCGTTTTCCATGACGGTCGGCTCCGTGGAGATGCCGACGGTGAAGATGGAAGGCACGTCGATGCGGATGTTCTGGCGGGAAAGGGCGCTCTTGAGATCCACCGCGATGGAGAGCGGGGTCAGATCGAGAAAGGTGAACGACTGAAAGAGAGGCACGATGAAGGACGCGCCGCCGTGGATGCACTTGGCGCTGCGCAGGTTCCCGTCCTTGTCCCTTCCGACTTTACCGTATTTGATCATGATCTTGTTGGGCGGGCACTTTTTATAGCGCGTCGCCACCATCAGGAAAAGCATTACGATCACGAGGACCGCGACGACAATGAGCACGACTGCCCAGGGTTGCATAGTTTTATTCTCTCCTTTTTTTTATTTCGCCCTGCGGGCGATGCGGGGAATCCCCCCTTATTCCTGTTTTTGTTCGGGTTTTTCCGCCTTTTCTGCCTTCTCCGCCTTTTCTGCGCTGTCTGCGCGGCGGACGACGAACAGATCCCCCATCGCGCCCACGACGACGACGGGCGTGTCGACGGGGATGCGCTCCTCTTCGTCGGTGACGGCGTCCGCCTCGGTGTAGCGGCCCTGCAGGACGAGGGTGATCTTGCCCCTGCCCCCGCGCGAAGCGGGAACGGAGACATAGACGGTCGCCTGCGTTCCGACGGCGCTGCTGTAGTTCGCGGTGCCGTCCTCCTGCATCTTGAACATCATGCGGATGGCGAGCCAGACGACGATGTATGCCGCGAGGCCCGCGACGACGGAGACGGGCACGGAGATCGCGGCATGGACGCCCGAAGTAAGCATGAGCATGCCCGTCCAGCCGCCGATCGCAAAGAAGGCGGTCAGAGCCTTTGCCGAGAAGAGCGAGAGCCCCGTGTCGGTGTGCGAATCGAACACGCCGTCGCCGTCCGTGTCCGTGTCGAGATCGGCGCCGCCTTCGCCCGCGCCGAGGATCATGAGAACGATCTGGACGAGCAGAAAGACGCTGCCGATGCACGCGATGATAAAGTATGCCTTTTCAAGGCCTGTCAATTCGGTAAACCAGTTCATTTTTCTCCTTTTTTATCAGATCAGATAGATTTTTTTCCCGCGTCTGCGGGCATATTGAACGGTATAGAAGGTGCCGCCGCGCTGTCTTCGCAGGAATGCGACGACCGCTTCGCTGCGGTCCACCATGTAGCGGTTGCGCTCGAACATACACCCGTCGACGTACTTTTCATGCAGGACGACGCGCTCGTCTGCCGCCGCGAGCAGCGCTTCATACCGCCGCTTTTGCGCGGGCGGGTACCGCTTGCTCTGGTCGGCGCAGGGCACGCAGGCGATCAGCCGCACGGGAAACTCTTCTTTGAGTTCGAGCACCGCCGCCGCGCACAGCATGTCGAACCCGAGCGCCATGCCGCAGTAAAAGGTATCGAACCCCTCTTCGGCGAGAGAGGCGATCCTCTCTTTGAGCTTTTCCGCGTCTATCCCTTCAAAGGACGAGCGGTGGCCCGTGAACGCGCACCCCTTCACAGCGGACGCGTGCGCTCCCTCCCCTTTCCGCGGGGATAAAGGACGGGAGTGCGGGAGACCTTTCCGATCACGACGATGGTGCGCCCGCCCGCGCCGTCGGGCAGGGAAAAACTCTCCGCGCTCTGCAGCTGACCGCCGAGCACCTGCATCGCGTTGCGCGCGCCTTCGATCTCCTCCTCTGCGTCGCCCCCCTTATAGGCGACCATACGCCCGCCCACCTTGACGAGCGGCAGGCAGTATTCGCAGAGGGTGTTCAGCTTTGCGACGGCGCGGGCGCAGACGACGTCGAACATCGCGCGAAAGCCGATGTGCCGCGCCGCGTCCTCCGCGCGAAGGGTGAACACCTCGGCGGAAAGGCCGAGCTCCTTTACCGCCGCTTTGAGAAAGTCCGTCTTTTTCCCGACAGATTCGAAGAGGGTGAAACGGAGGTCCGGCCGCACGATCATGAGCGGGACGGAGGGAAACCCCGCGCCCGAGCCGACCTCGGCGCACTTTGCGCCCTGCGGAAACCAGCGCTCCCCCGCGAGCGAATCGTAAAAATGCTTGACGTCGCATTCGCCGCGTTCGGTGATGCGGGTCAGGTTGAATCTTTTGTTGTAATCGGTGAGCATCTCGTAGAAGGCGTCGAACTTTTTTCCAGTTTCGCCCGTGCGGATGCTTTCAAAATAATCCTGCATGCCTATATTTTATCATATCTTTGTGTAAAAATCCACAAAGAGTGAAAACTTTTTTATTTTTCTTGGGTGTGCGTTTGTGTTTTTCTGTGGATAACTCCTGTGATTTTCTTTATAACTTCGCCGTTTTTCCCCTTTTCTTCGGCCGCGGCGGGAAAAGATAAACGGGAAACGGAAAAATTTCTTCACATTTCCACTCTTTCTCAATAAAGCAGTCCACAAAAAAATTTCGAGTTCTCCACAGCCGACAGCGGGAAAAAAACTTGCTTTTTTGTAAGTCTTTTAATATAATGATAGAGACGTTTTCGAAAAAGAGCTTCTCTTTTGCGGAGTTGTCAACATTTCTACACAGCTTATTATTACTTATAACAAAATAATAAAAAAAATATCTTAGTGAATTATTCTCTCTTTCGTCCGCACAGGAATAAAGGGAGCGATCAAGGAGGAGCTATGAAAGTTATCTGCGAAGGGTTGGAACTGTCCGACGCGGTGCTCAAAGTCGTAAAGGCATGCAGCACGAAGACCACGAACCCCATCCTCGAATGCGTGAAGCTGTCCGCGAAAAACGACGGGCTGACTCTGCTCGCGACGGACGGCGAGATCGCCATCCGCAAGTGTATCCGCGCCGAGGTCATCGAAGAGGGAGACATCTGCGTTCCCGGAAAGTTCTTTGCCGACTTCGTCAAAAAGCTGGAAGGCTGGCAGATCACGCTCGCGACCGAGGGGGAAAAGGTGCAGATCCGCTACGGGGATTCGGAGAGCGCGCTGCAGCTGCTCAACGCCGAGGACTTCCCGCGCATCGAGACGGAGATCCGCGAGAGCCGCATCGAGCTTCTCTCCAAAGATCTCAAAGACCTGATCGCGCAGACCACCTTCTGCTGCGCGCAGGACGATTCCCGCCCCGTGCTCAAAGGGGTGCTCATCACCGCGCGCGAGGGCTGCGTCGCCTTTACCGCGCTGGACGGCTACCGCATGGCGGTCTGCCGCAAGAGCATTCTCGGCATGAGCGGAGAGGTGCGCATCATCTGCCCCGGAAGGACGCTCAACGAGATCGGCAGGATGCTCGGCGCCGACGACGAAAAGATCGAGCTGTATGTGCAGAAAAACCGACTTCTGGTCAGCATCGACGACACCGTGCTGACTTCCCGCCTGTACGAGGGCGAGTTCGTCAACGTGTCCAACATCGTGCCCCGCGAGTTCACGAGCGAGATGATCGCCGACCGCGCGGCGCTCGAAGAGAGCGTGGAGCGCGCCGCCGTGCTCGCCCGCACGGACAAAAACAGCATCGTGACCTTCGACATCCGCGAGGATCAGATGAACGTCTCCTCCAATACCGCCGTGGGGCGTGTGGACGAGAGCGTCAAGATCCTGCTCTCGGGCAAGGACGTGAACATTGCGCTCAACTGCAAATACGTGACCGAGTGCCTGGGCGCGGTCTCCGACGAAAAGATCCGCATCGGGTTCAACGGGGCGGTCTCCCCCTGCGTCGTGACCCCCGTGGACGGAGATTCTTTCCTCTATTTGATACTTCCCGTCCGCACAACGGCGTAAAAGGCATAAAAACGGTTGACAGCCGCGCCGATTTTTATGTATAATGGAATGAGACAATGCTAAAATAGGAGATAAAAGCCAATATGAAAAGAACATACCAGCCGAAAAAAAGGCAGAGAAGCAAAGTGCACGGTTTCAGACAGAGGATGAAGACGCAGGGCGGCAGAAAGACGCTCAAGAGAAGAAGAGACAAGGGCAGAAAGAAGATCTCCGCATAAGGAGAGCGAACCTTGTACAGAAGGATCAAGAAAAACAGCGAATTTACCAGGATGTTCACGAGGGGAAAAAAGATTTTTTCCCCTGCTTTAATTGTGCTCTTTCTTCCGGGGGACAAGCTCTCCCTCGGCGTATGCGTGAGCAAAAAACACGGAAAGAGCGTGAAGCGCAACCGTATCAAGCGGCTTTTGCGCGAGGCGTTCCGTCACGTCGCGACAGATTCGCTCCGCGGGGCGTTTATACTCATCCCGAAACAGGCGGAAGAGTATTCGCTCGCGGCGTTTGAAAAGAGCCTGCGCGGCGCGCTGAAACGGGAGAAACTGTTGCGATGAACGCCCTTCGGCGGACCTGGAAAAGACTGAGAAAGACGGTGCTCAGACCGTATATAAAGATGTTTCTGATGCGCCTGATCCTCTTTTACCAGCGGAATTTTTCCAAAAAGACCTGCCTCTACCGCCCTACCTGCTCGCAGTATATGCTCGAGTGCATCAACAACCTCGGCGTGATCGCGGGCATTCTGTGCGGGACGTGGCGGCTTTTGCGCTGCAACCCCTTTTCCAAGGGCGGATCCGATCCCGCGCCGGACAATCCCTTTCTCCTGCGCTGGCTGTACTGAGGGGACCATTTAAAAAATCAAGGGCGGCTGCGCCCGACAGGACTGAAAATGCTGAATTTAATTCTCGATACCACCATCGCGCTCGACCCCGGCACCTTCGGGGACAAGCTCGGCTGGATCGGCGTGGTCATCCGGGCGATCATCGGCGTCGCCGGGAACGTGGGGCTGGGCATCATCTTCTTTACGCTCATCCTCAAACTGATCACCCTGCCGCTGGACGCCTATTCCAAAGTGTCCATGCGCAAGAACAACTTAAAGCTCAAAAAGATGCGCCCGCAGCTGGAAAAGCTGCAGAAACAGTACCAGAACGACCAGGCGACCTACAACGCCAAGATGATGGAACTGTACAAGCAGAACGGCTATTCGCTGGTCGGCGCCTGCGTGCCCATGCTGGTCACGATCGTCATCTTCATGGTCGTGCTCGGCTCTTTTTCGAGCTATTCGCAGTACACCAACGAGGACGTCTACCGCAAGATGACCGCGGCGTATTATGACGCCGTGACCGTCTACATGAGCGACGACTTCTCGGAAGGCTCCCCTTCTTCCGTGACCTATACGCGCACGGACAACGAGGGAGGCGGATACGTCTATACCCGCGACGAGGAGTACGACGCGGCGGACGC
>ERZ1643249.1664-NODE-1664-length-21954-cov-18.921458_pt1 | contig 21954 bp, 21 predicted proteins | sample MGYA00579263_ERZ1643249 | MGnify/ENA primary metagenome ERZ1643249 (study PRJEB29033, sample SAMEA4952264) | chicken gut metagenome | biome: Broiler Chicken; feature: Gastrointestinal Tract; material: Caecum | place: Ireland | collected 2018 | study: Broiler... | reverse complement strand
ATACCAAGGCAGAGCTTGACCTGGTAGAGCAGAAATGTAAAGAGCTGGGCGTAAACGTAGCCCTGTCCGAAGTATGGGCAAAAGGCGGCGAAGGCGGCATTGAACTGGCAAAAGAAGTCATCCGTCTGGTAGAAGAGCCAAACGATTTCACATATGCTTATGAACTGGAAGGAAGCATTGAGGATAAGCTGAACCAGATCGTACAGAAAGTATACGGCGGCAAAGGCGTAGTTCTGACTGCCACAGCTCAGAAACAGGCACAGCAGCTGGAAAAGCTGGGCTATGGAAACTGCCCGATCTGTGTTGCCAAGACTCAGTACAGCTTAACAGACGACCAGACAAAACTGGGAGCTCCGACAGACTTTGAAGTTACTGTAAGAAATCTGAAGATCTCTGCAGGAGCTGGATTTGTAGTAGCACTTACCGGCGAGATCATGACTATGCCTGGTCTGCCGAAGGTACCTGCTGCTGAAAGAATCGATGTAGATGAGACTGGAAAGATCTCCGGCCTGTTCTGATTATTTTGAATTGGGGATTTCTCTGGATTTTTACAGCAATTATTTTCAGATTTTAGGAGGATACAAGAAATGGGATTTTCAACAGTACCATGTAATGAATTTGTAGAGGTTCTGGCTTCTAAAGCTCCTGTACCAGGAGGCGGCGGAGCGTCCGCTTTAGTAGGCGCGGTAGGGATTGCCCTTGGAAATATGGTAGGAAGCCTGACTGTAGGAAAGAAAAAATATGCGGATGTGGAAGATGAGATGTGGGAATTAAAGAAGAAATGTGACGAGCTTCAGAAAGATTTCCTTCGTCTTATTGAGAGAGATGCAGAAGTATTTGAACCTCTTTCTAAAGCATATGGTATGCCCAGAGAGACAGAAGAGGAAAAGGCTGAGAAAGCCCGGGTTATGGAGATCGTTTTAAAGGATGCCTGTTCAGTTCCCATGGAGATCATGGAGAAATGCTGCGAGGCCATCGAAGTGATCGTTGAGTTTGCTGCAAAAGGTTCTAAACTGGCAATCAGTGACGCCGGTGTAGGAGCCGCCTTCTGCAAGGCTGCTTTAAAAGGCGCAAGTCTGAATGTTTATATCAATACAAAATCCATGGCAGACAGAGAGTATGCAGAGGAGTTAAACAAGAAGGCTGACGCAATGCTGGAAAAATATACAAAGATCGCAGATGAAACCTTTGACAGTGTTTTATCCAGATTGAAATAATAGGGTCCTATACTGGACTGAAATAACATATTGCAGGAGGAATTGAAAAATGGCAAAGAGATTACTTGGGAAAGAAGTAACAGCTGCGCTGAATGAAAGAATTAAAGCAGATGTTGCAGCGCTGGAAGAAAAAGGCATAAAACCTACTCTGGGAATTATCCGTGTAGGTGAAAATGAAAGTGATATTTCTTATGAGAGAGGCGCCACAAAGCGCTGCGAGACTCTGGGTGTTGCTTGTGAGAAGGTACTGCTTCCCGCAGATGTATCTCAGGAGGATCTGCTGGCTGAGATTGAGAAGATGAATAAGAACGACAGTATCCACGGGGTGCTGCTGTTCCGTCCTCTTCCAAAACATTTAGACCAGGCAGTTATTGAAAACGCTCTGGATCCTGCAAAGGATGTAGACTGTATGACAGACGGTTCTATGACCGGAGTGTTTACAGGAAAGGAAGTAGGATTCCCTCCATGTACTCCTCAGGCATGTATGGAGATCCTGGATCACTACGGCATTGACTGCACAGGAAAGAGAGCTGTCGTTATCGGCAGAAGTCTGGTAGTAGGAAAACCTGCAGCTATGATGCTGATCAAAAAGAATGCCACAGTTACTGTATGCCATACAAGAACTGTAGATATGCCTTCTGTTGTAAAGGAAGCGGATATCGTTATCGTGGCAGCAGGCCGGGCAGGTGTGGTAGATGATACATACTTAAGACCAGGCCAGGTAGTCATTGATGTAGGTATTAATGTAAATGAAGAAGGAAAACTCTGCGGAGACGTAGATTTCGAGAAAGCGGAACCTATCGTAGACGCAATTACTCCGGTGCCAGGCGGTGTTGGAAGTGTAACTACATCTGTACTGGTAGGTCATGTTGTAGAAGCTGCAAAGAGAAAATACTTATAAAAAACGGATCATAAGTGAAGTAGGCCCCGGCAGGAAATTTATCCCTGCCGGGGCTGCTTTGCTGTCCGGGGCCAAGGCAGTTCTGATGGAACAGAAAGTGCAGATGGAATCTTTATCAGGAAAACTCTGTCATATCCTTTCGATACCAGAGGGGAAGAAAGTTCCGCTGGCAGCGGTAGTTTGCCCGAGCCTCTACTCCCACAGAGTTAAAGAAGGCTTTCCACAGGGAAGAATAAGCATCTCCTTTCCTGGCCTCTTCCATGTGTGATAATTCCTGAGGGGTGACAGGTGTGAGAAAATAATCTTGATCAGCAGGATGGACCAGCGCCATCTTTCTTTTTTTGTCTGCGATCAGCCAGTTTTCCGAGGGCATACGGTCAGCAAAGTGGGGTGCGACAAGGGTAAGAATATTGCATTTCGGTTCAATAAGAGAAAAAAGGGCCTGATCGTTCAGTCTGGAAAAGCGGATAAATTCACGGAACTGGTGGCTTTCGTTGGTTACTTTACGAGTCAGTTTAAAAAGAGCCGATACATAGGGATTGCCAAGCATACGGGTTACTTGGGAGCCATAGGAAAATCCCAGAACAAGAAAACGGTAAATAATATCCAATTTAGAAGGATCCCAATGTAAAGCGGCACGGTATATGTCCTGATAAGCATTCCAGGAGATTTTGCAGCGTACGGAGCGAATCACCATTCTGCACTTTTCTATGTCGGCATTAACATGACGGTATTGACAGAAAAGCTCTGGCTCCACTACAGGTTCTGTCATCAGACGCACATTAGAATGTCCCAATCGGGCGGCCCAGGCATCATAAATACAGGTCATCATAGATTCAAAGTTATCATGGCATGTAAAAACTATCATTTACTGTTACCTCCTAAATTATTTCATTACAAAAGTTATGAAAAGAATCATAATTGTCCTGACAAAGTTTTACAGCTGTCCTCTACAGTAGGAGACGCTTCCAGAAAATTATCGTCAAACAGAGAAAGCTGACGGTAGGTCTGGGGATGTTCTAAATTCCAATGTGTTTTTTCTTCAGTTCCTGTGAGCTGTCTGGCAATAAAGTTTTCCTCGATAGGAATGGAATAACGCATTTTTCCGTTACAAGTGATAAAATATTGCGCCCGTTTCAGAACAACACCTAACTTTTTTAAGGAAGAGAAATCCAGATGGCCAAATCGTCTTGACTGCAGGATCCTCCAGGCTGATTTGTTTCCTATACCGGGGACTTTCAGAAGATCCTGATAAGAAGCGGTAGAAATCTCTATTGGAAACAATTCCAGATGGCGCAGAGCCCAATCACATTTTGGATCCAGAAAAATATTAAAATTAGGGTGGGAAGGACTCAGGAGATCTTCGGCCTGAAAGCCATAGTAACGAAGGAGCCAGTCCGCCTGATAAAGCCGGTGTTCTCTTAAAAGAGGAGGAGCAGTATCCAGAGACGGAAGGTTCTGGTCCTCATTCAAAGGAATATAGGCGGAAAAAAAAACTCTTTTCAGATCATATTGCTGATACATGGCCTGTGTCACTTTTAAAAGCTGATAATCGTTTTCCCGGGTAGCCCCGATGATCATTTGAGTACTTTGGCCTGCAGGGACGAAGGGGGCTGTGTCTGGGTTCCTGAGGCCAGTGAATTTTGGGGAATGAGTTTCTGAAATTACCGGGACTTTTCTTTTGTCGGAACTTTTCATTTCCTGAGAGGTCAGCTTTGAAACAGAAGAAAATATACTTCCATCCAGGTATTGATTTCCAAAATGACGTTCCATAGAAGCAGATTTTCCGATTGCCAGTCTGTAACCGGCAATATTTTCCTGAATTTGCTTCATGGGTTTTAAAATGGAAGCATAGCTTTTGCCAGGGGCCAGAAGACGCAGGCTTTCTGCCGTTGGCAGTTCTATATTTACACTCATGCGGTCTGCCAGATATCCCATCCGGGAGATGATCTCAGGATCTGCTCCGGGGACGGCTTTTGCATGAATGTAGCCTCTAAAGTGATACTGGTTCCGGAGAAGAGAAAGGGTACGATACATAAGTTCCATAGTATAAGTGGGATTTTTTATAATGCCGGAGCTTAAAAAAAGTCCTTCAATATAGTTTCGTTTATAAAATTCTATAGTGATCATGGAGAGTTCCTCAGGAGTAAAAGTGGTTCGTGTCTTTTGATTGGTACGGCGGTTCAGACAATATTTGCAGTCATAAATACATTCATTGGAAAGAAGTACTTTTAAGAGGGAAATGCAGCGTCCGTCAGAAGCAAAACTATGGCATATTCCGCAAGCTCTGGAGTTTCCAAGATTTCCTTTTTTGCCTGTTCTGTCAATACCGCTGGAAGTGCAGGCCACATCATATTTTGCAGCGTCGGACAATATTCTTAACTTATCTTCTAAATTCAGGTTTTTAACAAGATTCATAGCTCCTGCTCCTTATATATTGATTCGAACGTTTGTTCTGATATCAATTATAAAACCCGCTGACGATTATGTCAAGAACATATGTTTGTATATTTTGCAGTTATGATCCCGGCCTCAACGGCATATATATTATTAATATGATTAAGGAGGTAGGCTCATGGATGCATATCATATTTATCAGGATATCCAGGCCCGTACAAACGGGGAAATTTACATAGGTGTAGTAGGACCGGTCCGTACAGGAAAATCTACATTTGTACGAAGGTTTATGGAGCTTGCTGTTCTTCCGAATTTGGATGAGAGTCAAAAAAAAGAAGTCAGAGATCAGCTTCCTCTAAGCGGTTCTGGAAAGCTGATCACAACGGCCGAACCTAAATTTATCCCTAAAGAAGCTGCAAAACTTTCTCTGAGTGATGATCTGGAAGCGAAGATCCGTCTGATTGATTGTGTAGGATTTATGGTAAAAGATGCGGCAGGAGATATGGAAAACGGGAAAGAAAGAATGGTGAAGACCCCTTGGTTCAGCTATGAGATTCCTTTTCATCAGGCAGCTGAAACAGGAACCAGAAAAGTGATCGAAGAGCATTCCAGTATTGGGCTGGTAATCACCTGCGACGGGTCTTTTGGGGAGATTCCAAGAGAAAATTATGTAGAAGGAGAAGAAAAAACGGTTCAGGAGCTGAAAAAAACAGGAAAACCGTTCCTGATCATTGTAAATTCTCAAAAACCGTATAAAGAGGAAACACAAAATCTGGTCCAGGAGCTGAAGAAAAAATATCAGGCGGGTGTGTTAAGTGTAAATTGTGAGCAGCTGAGAAAAGAAGATGTAAACAGAATCCTGGAAAAAATCCTTTATGAATTTCCTATTGTCCAGATGGAATTTTATGTGCCTAAGTGGGTTGAAATGCTTCCTGCCGAGCATTATCTGAAAGAAAATCTTCTGGATGGCATACGGGAATTAATGAATAAAATGAAATATGTAAAGGATGCAACCAGAGATACGCTGCCTTTTTCTTCTGAATATGTAAGGAATATGATACCGGAAAAGATTTCTCTATCCGACGGAAGAGTCCAGGTACGGGTAGATATGGATGAAAAATGGTATTATGAAACTCTCAGTGAAATGACAGGGGTATCGATCGCTGATGAATATGAGCTGATCCATACCATGCAGGAAATGGCAAAAATGAAAAAAGAATATGTTAAAGTACAGGATGCTATCTCCGCCGTGAGGGGAAAAGGCTATGGTGTCGTAACTCCTGATAAGGAAGAGATCAAGCTGGAAGAGCCGGTGGTCATTAAACAGGGAAGCAAATATGGTGTAAAGATCAGATCAGTAAGTCCTTCCATCCATATGATCAGAGCAAACATTGAGACAGAGATCGCGCCAATCGTAGGAAGCGAAGAACAGGCAAAAGATCTTATAGAGTATATAAAAAACAGCGGAGAAAGAAAGGAAAGTATATGGCAGACTAATATTTTTGGAAAATCTATCGGCCAGCTGGTGGAAGACGGAATTCATGCAAAACTGGTGCAGATCGGCGATGAAAGTCAGATCAAGCTGCAGGATACCATGCAGAAAATCGTGAATGACAGCAAAGGCGGCCTGGTATGTATTATCATATAAAAAGAATTTGACAGACAGGTGTATGGAAGGAATAGTTCTGTACACCTGTCTATCTATATGATAAAGTAAGAATACAATTATAGAAAGAGGAGAGGGTAAAATTAAAATGAATTCCCAGGTAACAAAAGAATCAAATTATGAAATTGTATTCGGCAAATTTAAGGAACAGTTTCTTCAAAGTCCGCAGGAACAGATTGCAGATAAAATAGGGGCAAGAATCGATGAAACATATATCTATCTGCCTTTCTTTGGAGAAACCTGCAGAATCAACCGAAGAACAGGCGAAATAACTGGAAATGAGGGCCGAAAGATTCCAGTGACAGAAAGACTGACGATCATGCACCATCTTCATTACTGCCAGAAGTTTGCCAAAGAAGGAACAAAGATGATACCTTTTCGGGAAGTGAAGGAAGCGGCAGTGTTTGAAAAAGCATATGAGAAAGCGGCTTTGGAACCTTTGAAAAAATATTTTGGCGGACGTCCAGGAAAACTTCTGGAGGCAGGAAAAAAAATGGGGGGAAAAGAAGAAAGGTACGGAGATGTAAGTGTCAGGATCCAGGCATTTCCGAAAATAGGCCTGGTCTATATTTTCTGGGATGGAGATGAAGAATTTCCTCCTTCCGCCAATATCTTATTTGATAATACTATTTCCCAATGGACACATCCGGAAAGCATTCCCACGCTGGCCCAGATCGGCACAGAAAAACTTATTCAAACCGCCGATGGGAAAGCGAGTTTACGTTGACTTTTTTCGGTGAAAATTATATAATGAACGAGGTTATTAATGAAAAAGATAAGCTGAAAGTCTTAATGGAAGCAGGTGAAATTCCTGTGCAAGTCCGTTACTGTGAGAGCCAGATACATGGGATTTTCAGAAGGTATGAAGGATGATCTGCGGCAACCGGATTTCTTCATAGATATGGTGCAAAATGCAGGCGGCAGATGGCTGTCTATGAAAATCCGTTGTCAGATGACAGCGGATTTTTTTTGCAGAAGAGGCAGAAAATGGGAAAAACAACAGGTTTAGAAGGATATTATACGATTAAAAACAATAAAAAAATGAGGTTTGGCTATACTACGGGTTCCTGTGCGGCGGCTGCGGCAAAAGGCGCTGCGGCAATGCTTTTGGAAAACAGGCAGGTCAGAAAAGTGCAGCTGATGACTCCGAAAGGAATTTTGCTGGAATTAGATATTCTGCATGCAGAGCAGGGGGAAGGCTGGGCTTCCTGTGCCGTTAAAAAAGATGGAGGAGACGATCCGGATGTTACCAATGGTCTGGAAATTTTCGTGAAAGCAGAAAAAAAAGAGCTTCCGGGAATAGTCCTGGAAGGAGGAAAAGGTGTAGGACGGGTAACAAAAAAAGGACTGGAACAGCCTGTAGGGAGTCCGGCTATTAATAAAATCCCCAGAAAAATGATCTTAAAAGAAGCAGAAGAAATCTGTTCCCGGACTGGTTATAAAGGAGGACTTCTCCTTACAGTCAGTGTTCCAGGCGGTGAGAAAGTAGGAGCCAGGACTTTTAACCCGCGGTTGGGGATCCAGGGCGGAATTTCCATTCTGGGTACTTCAGGAATTGTTGAACCTATGAGCGAGACAGCTCTGATAAAAAGCATTGAAATTGAAATGCGCCAGAAGGTGGAGAATGGCGCAGAATATCTTTTGATCACTCCGGGCAATTATGGATCTGCATATCTAAAGGAACACATGGACCTGCCTTTTGAGGAAAGCATGAAGTGCAGCAATTATATCGGAGAAACCCTGGATATGGCCCTGGATATGGGTGTAAAGGGAATTCTTTTTGTCTCTCATATCGGCAAGTTTGTAAAAGTGGCCGGAGGGATCATGAATACCCATTCCAGATGTGCGGACAGCCGGGCAGAATTGCTGGCCGCCAACGCTGTCCGGGCGGGGATTTCTCTGGAAGGAGCCAGAGAAATCCTGGGTACCATTACCACAGATGAGGCTCTGGCTGTGATACAAAGAGAAGATCTCCTGGAGCCGGTCATGGAAGAACTGACAAAAAGGATCCTGTATTATATGAACCACAGGACTTATGACCGGATGCTGCTGGGGGCCGTGATATTCTCCAACGAATACGGCTATCTGGGACAGACAGAACATACAGAGGAATTGATCCGGCTTTTGCAAAAACAATATAAAAAGCCGTCAGTATAAAGAAATACAAAACAAAGGAGACAGACATGCAAGGAAAGTTATACGGAGTAGGAGTAGGACCGGGAGACCCGGAGCTTCTTACCTTAAAAGCACTGAGACTGATAAAGGAGAATGAAATTATCGCTGTGCCGGGAAAAGATATCCGGGCCAGCGTGGCTTATCAGATCGTAAAAGGCGCTTACGAGGATTTGGATAAAAAGACATTGATCCCTGTGGCTATGCCTATGACCAAGGATCCCCAGGTGCTGAAAGCAAACCATGATAAGGCAGCAGATCAGGTGGAGGACTATCTCAGAGAAGGGAAAAATGTGGTCTTTCTGACTTTGGGAGATACTACGGTATATTCTACCTATCTCTACGTTCATAAAAGGATCCTGGAAAGAGGATATGGGGCGGAGATCGTCAGCGGCATTACCTCTTTCTGCGCAGTAGCGGCCAGGCTGAATATGGGACTGGTGGAGGCGGATCAGCCTCTCCATGTGATACCGGCTACCTATAAAGCTCAGGAAATGGATGAGATCCTGAAGCTTCCTGGGACAAAGGTCCTGATGAAGACAGGTAAGAAGATGAAACAGGTAAAAGAGAGTATAGAAAAAAGCGGACAGAAAGCAGTGATGATCGAAAACTGCGGTATGCCTTCAGAAAAAATATACCGGTCTGCAGAAGAAATCCCGGAAGATTCCGGATATTATTCTCTGATCATTGTAAAAGAAAACTAACAGAAGAAAGGAATACATCATGGTACATTTTGTGGGAGCAGGAAGCGGAGCGGCAGATCTGATCACCCTTCGCGGAAAGAAATTTTTAGAGGAAGCAGATGTGATCATTTATGCAGGATCTCTGGTAAATCCTCAGCTTTTGGAGTATGCCAGAGAGGACTGTAAGATCTTTAACAGCGCGAAGATGACTCTGGAGGAAGTCCTGGAGGTGATCTTCCAGGCAGAAGAAGAAGGAAAGACCACGGTCCGTCTTCATACAGGAGATCCCTGTCTTTACGGAGCTATCCGGGAACAGATGGATGTGCTGGATGAGAAAGGGATATCTTATGATTACTGTCCGGGAGTAAGTTCTTTTTCCGGTGCAGCGGCGGCTTTAAACCTGGAATATACACTTCCCAATGTTTCCCAGAGCGTGATCATTACCCGTATGGCGGGAAGGACACCGGTGCCGGAAAAGGAGAGTATAGAATCCTTTGCGGCCCATCAGGCCACTATGGTGGTGTTCTTAAGTACAGGTATGCTGGAGGAGCTTTCCAGAAGGCTGATCGAAGGAGGATATAAACCGGATACCCCTGCTGCTATTGTTTATAAGGCCACCTGGGAGGATGAGAAAAAGTTTGTGTGTACCGTAGGAACACTGGCCCAGACGGCAAAAGAAAATAATATAACTAAGACAGCGCTGATGATCATCGGAGATGTGGTATCCCACAATTCCTATGACCGTTCCCTGCTGTATCATCCGGAATTTACCACGGAATTCAGAAAAGGCACCGGTTCCAAGTAATATTGGACAAAAGATAAGAGGTGAAGAATATGAAAATAGCGATCATAAGTTTCAGCCGGGCGGGGTATCGTCTCAGCGAGATGATCTACTGGGTGCTGAAAGAACGGGATTATGAAGTCAGATCCTATACAAAAAGTAAATATACGAAGAAGGTTTTGGATGAATCCCAGCTGGATGAAGATTCCAGAGATTTCCGGAATGTAAAGGATTTTGCAAAGCCTGTGGACGAGTCTATCAAAGAATGGACAAAAGCCAGATTTGCAGACTGCGACGCCATTATTTTTATCGGCGCCTGCGGCATTGCTGTCCGGAGCATTGCCCCATTTGTAAAAAGTAAGAAAGTGGATCCTGCGGTCGTGGTAGTAGATGAACAGGGGAAATTTGCCATTTCCCTTCTTTCCGGCCATATCGGAGGCGCTAATGAACTGGCCCAGGAGGTGGCGGAGATCGTCCATGGACAGCCGGTAGTGACTACGGCAACAGATCTGAACAATAAATTTGCTGTGGATGTTTTTGCCAAGAAGAACGGTTGTTTTATCTCGGATATGAATCTGGCAAAAGAAGTTTCCGCAGCTCTTCTGGCAGGGAAAGAAGTTGGTTTTGCCAGTGATTTTCCATGGCTTGGAGAGATTCCTGAAGAGCTGAAGCTTCTGGAAGAGGGAAAGGAAAGACCGGAACTGGGAATCTATGTGACAAACGGCTATATGGAGCACCCCTTTGTTCATACCCTTTATCTGATCCCCAGAGTGATCACCACGGGAGTAGGATGTAAAAAAGAGACGCCGAAGGAAATCGTGGAGAAGGTGATCCGCAGGGCCTGCGACGAGCAGCTGATCCCCTCTGTGGCTATGGAACAAGTAGCCAGCATTGATCTGAAAAAAGACGAAGAAGGGATCCTGGAATACTGTGAGGAAAGAAATCTTCCTTTTGTGACCTACAGCAAAGAAGAACTGGAAGAAGTAGAGGGAACCTATGCCTCTTCTTCCTTTGTTAAAGATGTTACCGGAGTGGATAATGTGTGCGAAAGAGCCGCTCTTCTGGGAAGCAGCAGGGAAGGAAAAGGACGGCTGATCTTGAGAAAATTTGCCCAGGACGGGGTGACCGTAGCTCTGGCAATGAAGAAATGGAGTGTGAATTTTGAATAAATTATATGTTGTTGGAATCGGTCCGGGAGCTTACGAAAAGATGACCATCGAGGCTGTCCAGGCTTTAAAAAACAGTGATGTGATCATTGGATATACCGTGTATGTAGACCTGGTAAAAGAGCATTTTCCGGGAAAAGAGTTTATGACTACTCCAATGAAAAAAGAGGTAGAACGGTGCCAGATGGCTTTTGAGGAAGCCATAAAAGGAAAGACTGTTTCCATGATCTGCAGCGGAGACGCAGGAGTTTACGGCATGGCAGGGCTGATGTATGAAGTGGGAGTAAAATATCCCCAGGTAGAGCTGGAGATCATCCCGGGAATAACCGCTGCCACAGGGGGCGCCGCAGTGCTGGGAGCGCCTTTGATCCATGATTTCTGCCTGATCAGTCTCAGCGATCTGCTGACTCCCTGGGAGAAGATCGAGACCAGGCTTCTGGAGGCTTCTAAAGCAGATTTTGTTATCTGTCTGTACAATCCTTCCAGTAAAAAACGTCACGATTATCTGGAAAAGGCCTGCAATCTGATGATGGAATATAAGGCTCCGGATACGGTCTGCGGCATTGTGGGAAATATCGGAAGAGAGGGCGAATCCATGAAAGTCCTGACTCTGGAAGAATTAAAGACCACAAAGGTAGATATGTTTACTACGGTTTTTGTTGGAAATTCCCAGACGAAAAATGTGGGAGGAAAAATGGTAACTCCCAGAGGATATAAAAATGTGTAAAGTGATTGTTTTTGCCGGTACCACAGAGGGCAGAGAAATCGCAGAATTTCTGGACCGCCGTCAGATACCGGGACATATCTGTGTGGCTACTGAGTATGGGGAGCACCTTCTGCCGGAAAGTCCGGTTCTGGAAATCTCCCATCAGCGTCTGGATCCGGAGGAGATGAAATCTTTATTTCAGGAAAAAGATCCGGATATGGTGATAGACGCTACCCATCCTTATGCCGCCCAGGTTACAGAGAATATAAAAAAGGCCTGCGAAGAAACCGGAAGGGAGTATATCCGTATCCTCCGGGAAAACCAGGAGATGAAAGAGGGAGGAGACTGGATCTTTGCAGACAGCGTAGAAGAGGCTGTGGAACTTCTTTCCCATACAGAAGGAAACATTCTGGCTACCACCGGAAGCAAGGAAGCGGCCAAATATACGAAACTGGAAAACTTTCAGAACAGAGTTTTTCTCCGGGTCCTATCTTTGCCTAAGGTAGCCATTGAGTGCAGCCAGCTGGGATTTCAGGGAAAAAATCTGATCTGTATGCAGGGCCCTTTTTCTAAAGAATTGAATGCAGCCATGATCCGGCAGCTGGACTGTAAATATCTGGTTACCAAAATGTCAGGCGACGCAGGAGGATTTCAGGATAAGATTGACGCAGCCAGAGAATGCGGCTGTGTTCCTGTAGTCATCGGAAGGCCTCTGAAAGAGGAAGGGATTTCTGTAACTCAGTGCCGCCGGCTTTTGTGCGGCAGGTACGGGCTGAAATCTCAGGGGGAAGTTTCCCTGGTAGGGATCGGTATGGGCAGCAGGGAGGGTCTTACCCTGGAAGCCCGGAAGATCATCAGCAGCGCCCAGCTTCTGATCGGAGCCAGGAGAATGATAGAGGCCTGTAAAGAACCGGGCCAGGATTTCTTTATAGAATATAACAGTCAGAAGATCGCAGAGTATATAGAGGAACATCCGGAATATGACAAGATTGCCATTCTTCTTTCCGGTGATCCGGGATTTTACAGCGGCGCTAAGAAACTCCTGCAGGCTCTGGATGGAAAGAAGGTACAGGTTGTTTCCGGTATCTCTTCCCTGGTATACTTTATGAGCCGTATCGGAAAGCCCTGGGATGATGTGCTGATCACCAGCGCCCATGGACGGGAGAGGGATCTGGTTTCTCTGATCCGCCATAACCGGAAGGTATTTTCTATTCTGGGGACCAGAGAGGGGATAAGAGATCTGGCCCGGAAGCTGCTGGAATACGACATGACAAATGTGATCTTGTATACCGGAGAATGTCTCTCTTACCCGGAAGAAAAGATCCGGAAGGGAAAACCGGAGGATTTTCTGGACTATGAAGGAGATCCTCTGAGCGTAGTCTATGCGGAAAATCAGGAATACCAGGAGCTTTTGGCGGTACACGGAGTTCCGGACAGGGATTTTATCCGGGACAAGGTGCCTATGACAAAAGAAGAGATCCGTACAGTTTCTCTTTCCAAGCTGAGGCTCAGAAGAGATTCTGTCTGTTACGATATAGGAGCGGGGACCGGATCAGTATCTGTGGAAATGGCCCTGCGGGTACCTTATGGAAAAGTTTTTGCTATTGAAAAAAAAGAGCTGGCTTTTGAGCTTTTAAAGAAAAATAAGAAGAAATTTGCTACAGATAATCTTACCATGATCCAGGGTACGGCGCCGGAAGCTTTGGAAGAACTGCCGGCTCCTGACCAGGCATTTATCGGGGGCTCTTCAGGAAATATGAAGCAGATCCTGGAGCTGCTGCTTCAGAAAAATCCCCGGGTCAGGATCGTGATCAACTGCATTGCTCTGGAAACGGTAGCAGAGACCCTTAGCTGTATAAAAGAGCTGGCTGTTACAGATACAGAGATTGTCCAGCTCAGTGTGAGCAAGGCAAAAGAAATCGGTTCCTATCACATGATGATGGGAGAAAACCCTATTTATATTATCTCCTGTACGGGAGATGGAAAGGGGAGCTGACCATGGAGACACCACGTTTTCTCCTGACTGCCGGGGCCAGCGGCAGCGGGAAGACTTTGATCACCTGCGGGATCCTGCAGGCCCTGAAAAACAGAGGGTTAAATCCTGCTTCTTTTAAGTGCGGACCGGACTATATCGATCCTATGTTCCATACCAGGGTCATCGGGACAAAATCCAGAAATCTGGATACCTTTTTTACAGAAGAGAATACTCTGAAATATCTCCTGGAGAGAAACAGCCGGGGCTGTGATATCGCCGTAATGGAAGGGGTTATGGGATACTATGACGGGGTGGGAGGCACCACCTTCCGGGCCAGCGCCTATGATCTGGCCAGGACTACCAGAACACCGGCGGTGCTTATTGTAAACAGCAAGGGCATGAGCCTTTCCCTTCTGGCCTATATCAAAGGCTTCTGCCAGTACAGGGAAGACAGCGGGATAAAGGGTGTGATCCTGAATCAGATGTCCCCAATGCTCTATCCCAGGATGAAAAAAAAGATCGAAGAAGAGCTGGAAGTAAAGGTATACGGCTATGTTCCCAGAGTAGAGGAATGTACTATTGAAAGCAGACATCTGGGTCTGGTCCTGCCCGGGGAAGTGGCGGATCTGAGAGAAAAGCTGAACCGGCTGGCGAAAGTCCTGGAGGATACTCTGGACCTGGACGGCCTTCTGGGACTGGCTGAAACCGCCCCGGCTCTGGAGACAGAAAAACCGGTTTTGCCGGCTGGAGACAGGAAGACTCCGGTTAGGATCGGTCTGGCAAGGGATGAGGCATTCTGCTTTATTTATGAAGATAATCTGGAACTTTTAAAGGAGCTTGGGGCGGAACTTATAGAGTTTTCCCCGATCCATGATACCCGGCTTCCAGAAGGTCTGGACGGTCTCCTTCTTTACGGAGGTTATCCGGAGCTGTATGGAAAAGAGCTGGAAGAAAACCGGGATGTGCGCAGGCAGATAAAAGAGGCCTTGGATAAGGGGCTTCCGGTGATGGCAGAGTGCGGGGGATTTATGTATCTCCACCAGTATTTCCAGGACATGGAAGGAAATGACAGAGAAGGTATAGGGGCTATTGAAGGAAGGGCTTATAAAACTCCCAGGCTTTCCAGATTCGGGTATCTGACTCTGGAGAAAAAAGAGGGAGATGTTTTCGGAAAGAAGATCGGGTCCTGTCCTGCCCATGAATTTCATTATTTTGATTCTACAAACTGCGGAGGAGACTTTCACGGACAAAAGCCGGAAAGCAGCCGGGGATGGGACTGTATCCACTGTACAGATTCCATGCTCGCCGGATTTCCTCATTTTTATTACTGGGGAAATCCCAGACTTGCCGCAGCTTATGTGGATAGATGCAGAGACTATGCAGAAGAGAGAAGGAGGAAGCAGTTATGAATTTACAGGAAGCAGTCGAGAGTATCCGGCCTTTAGATGAAAAGGCCATGGAACAGTCTAGAGAGCACTGGGACAGTATCGCCCATCCTCTTCACAGCCTTGGAAAGCTGGAGGATATGGTGGTACAGATCGCGGGGATCACAGGAGATCCCAGAGTTCATGTGGATAAAAGAGTCCTGGTACCTATGTGCGCGGACAACGGTGTGGTAGAGGAAGGAGTGACCCAGACCGGACAGGAGATCACTGCCCTTGTAGCTGAAAGCTTCCTTCAGACAAAAGCCGCTTCCAGTATTATGTGCCGGACCGTAAAATGTGATATTTTCCCTGTAGATGTGGGAGTAGCTACGGATGTGAGCATTCTCAACCGGAAAATCGCCTATGGAACAAAAAATATGGCGAAAGAGCCGGCCATGACCAGAGAACAGGCCATTCAGTCTATTGAAACAGGGATTGAGATAGCCTGCATGATGAAAGAAAAGGGATATCAGATCATGGCAACAGGTGAGATGGGCATCGGAAATACCACTACCAGCAGCGCCATTGCTTCTGTGCTCCTGGACCTTCCTGTTGAAAAGATGACAGGAAGAGGAGCAGGACTTTCCACAGAAGGTCTTAACCGGAAGATCCAGGTGATCAAACACGCCATTGAAATACATAAACCAGACAAGGCAGATCCAATAGATGTCCTGGCAAAAGTAGGCGGCTTTGATATCGGCGGGATCGCAGGTCTGTTCCTGGGGGGAGCAGCCTGTCATATGCCGGTAGTCATTGACGGTGTGATCTCCGCTACAGGAGCGGTCCTGGCGGCTGCTATCTGCCCTCAGGCAAAAGACTACATGCTGGCATCTCACGTATCCAAAGAACCGGCAGGAGAACTGATCCTGAAAGCTCTTGGCAAAGAAGCGCCCCTTCACTGCGACATGTGCCTGGGCGAAGGAACCGGAGCCTTAAACCTCTTCCCTCTCTTGGATACCGGCCTGGCCGTCTACCACGGCATGAGCGACTTCCACAACTTCGGCATGGAAGCATATGAACACCTAGAGTGAGGTTAGCATATGATTACGTTGATAACCGGCGGCAGCGGCAGCGGAAAGTCTGCCTATGCGGAAAGTGTCATTACCGGTTTCGGAGATTTTGAGAGGATCTATATCGCCACCATGTATCCTTTTGATGAGGAAAGTCATGCCAGGATCCGGCGGCACCGGAAAATGCGGGCGAAAAAGAATTTTCAGACCCTGGAGTGTTATACAGGATTGAAGAAGCTTAAGGTCCCGGCCGGATCCTGCGTGCTGCTGGAATGCATGTCTAATCTGGTGGCCAATGAAATGTATCAGGAACAGGGGGCAAAGGAAAGGACCGTGGAAGCAGTCATGGAAGGGATCCGTTCTTTGTCGGAACGGGCAAGAGAGCTGGTGGTGGTGACCAATGAGATCTTTTCTGATGGAATGGAGTATTCACCAGAGACCGTACAATATCAGGCTTTTCTGGGACAGATCAATCAGGAGATTGCCAAAATGGCCGGGAATGTAACAGAAGTGGTTTACGGGATCCCCCTGTGTCATAAAAACGAGAGAAAAGAAGGACAGAAATTATGAAACCATGGTGGAACAGTTTTAAGATTGCCTTTTCCATGTATTCTAAGGTGCCAATGCCAAAAAGTGACTGGACAAAGGAAAATATGCGGTATATCATGTGCCTTTTTCCTCTGATCGGAGTGATCATCGGAGCCATTACCTGGGTATGGGGATACTGGGGCCTTCAGATCACCCGGAGTCATCTCTTTTACTCTGTGGTGCTGGTGCTGATCCCGGTGGTGATCACCGGAGGTATTCATCTGGACGGGCTTCTGGATACTTCAGATGCCCTTCATTCTTATCAGCCCAGGGAGCGGAAGCTGGAGATTCTGAAGGATTCTCATGCAGGGGCCTTTGCCATTATCACTGCAGTGGTATATTTTTTATTTTATCTTGGGGTTTACAGCGAGATGACACTGAAAGCACTGCCGGTGGTCTGTATAGGTTTTGTGCTTTCCAGAGCTATGGGAGGCTTTTCTATTGCCGCTTTTCCCATGGCTAAAAATACAGGGCTTGCCGCCACCTTTTCTGACGGAGCCCAGAAGACCTGTGTGAAGATATTTTCTCTGGTCTATGTGGTGATCTGCGGGGTGCTTATGCTGGTTTATGAGCCGGTGATCGGCGGCTGCGTTCTGGCGGCTGCAGCCCTGGAATACCTGTATTATTATAAAATGTCTCAGAAAGAATTCGGCGGGATCACCGGAGATCTGGCAGGGTTTCATATGCAGCTTTGCGAGCTGGTGATCGCTTTCGGAGCAGTGATAGGAGAGAAATTATGCGGTTGGTTATAGGCGGAGCTTTTCAGGGGAAAAAAGACTATGTGAAAAATACCTTCCATCTGGAAGATGGTGAAATGCAGGATGGAGCCAGTGCTTCTTATGAGGACATTTTTTCCTGTCCCTGCCTGTATCATTTTCATCAGTGGATCCGGAAAGGATTAGAAGAAAACTGGGATCTGGAAGACCTGGAAACCCGGCTCCTGGAAAGGAATCCCCAGATCATCCTGATCTCCAATGAGCTGGGATACGGAGTGGTCCCTATCCAGGCCTTTGACCGGAAATACCGGGAGGCCACAGGAAGGATCTGCACCAGGATCGCGGCAAAGAGCAGCCAGGTGATACGGGTAGTCTGCGGGATCGGGACGGTGATAAAAAATGCTTAAGATCTATCTGATACGTCATGGAAAGACTCAGGGCAATCTTTCGGGAAAATATATCGGAGCCAGAACCGATGAACCTCTCTGCCAGGAGGGGATCCGGGAACTGGAAGGAAAGAATTATCCCAAAGCAGAACTTCTCTTTGTCAGTCCTATGAAACGCTGCCGGCAGACAGGGGAGATTTTGTATCCCGGACTGGCGCAAAAAGAGTGCCCTCTACTTAAAGAATGTGATTTTGGAGATTTTGAAAATAAGAATTATAAGGAGCTGTCGGGAAATCCGGACTATCAGGCCTGGATCGACAGCGGCGGCGCCCTTCCTTTTCCCGGGGGAGAGGATCCGGAAGGATTTCGTAACCGATGCCGGGAGGGCTTTGTCCGATGTGTGGAGGAAGCCTTTGCCATGGAAAGTCCGGCAACGGCTATCGTCGCTCACGGAGGTACTATTATGAGTATCCTCAGCGCCTATGGATATCCGAAAAAGGGGTATTTTGACTGGCAGATAAAAAACGGAGAATACTATGTCCTGACTCTGGAGGAAGAACTCTGGAAGAACGAAAGACATGTGCTCTCTGCTAAGAAAGGATTATGGACAGATGTTTAAATGGACACCACTGGCCCTTATTCTGGGCTTTGTTATAGATTTGCTCCTGGGAGATCCCAGATGGCTGTACCACCCGGTGCGGGTTATCGGAAAAGAGATCAGTTTCCTGGAAAAAAAGCTCCGGGGAATTTTTCCAAAAACGCCCCAGGGGGAACGACAGGCAGGACTTCTTATGGTGATCCTGCTGTGTATCCTGGGGTTTGTGATCCCGGCGGGAATCCTGTTTCTGGCTTATAAGATCCATACCCTTCTGGGGATCCTTCTGGAGACCTTTATGTGTTATCAGATGCTGGCGGCCAGATCTTTAAAAGAAGAGAGTATGAAGGTATACCGGGAGCTGAAAAAAGGAGATCTGGAGAGTTCCAGGCACGCAGTTTCCATGATCGTAGGCCGGGATACCCAGAATCTTACATTTGAGGGAGTGACAAAAGCGGCAGTGGAAACTGTGGCAGAAAATACTTCAGATGGAGAGATCGCACCGCTGTTTTATATGGCTCTTGGAGGTCCTCCTCTTCTGTATCTGTATAAAACGGTCAATACCATGGATTCTATGGTAGGATATAAGAATGACCGGTATCTGAATTTTGGAAGATACGGGGCAAAGCTGGATGATGTAGTCAATTATATTCCCGCCAGGATATCCGCCCTTCTTATGATCGGGGCGGCCCAGCTCACAGGAATGGATGGAAAAAATGCCTGGAAGATCTTTAAACGAGACCGGTATAACCATGCAAGTCCCAATTCTGCCCAGACGGAATCCGCTATGGCAGGGGCCCTGGATATCCAGCTTGCGGGAAATGCCTACTATTTTGGAAAACTGTATGAGAAGCCTACTTTGGGGGATGCGAAACGCCCCGTGGAGTTTGAGGACATTCCAAAGGCAAACAGGCTTCTGTATGTAAGCGCTGTTTTGGCAACAGTGCTCTTCGCCGGGATCCGGCTGGCAATAATGGGAATCCTTTCCCTGATCTAGAGGTGAGACAATGACAGAGATACATAAACACGGAGGAGATATTTACCGGCATAAAAATGTACTGGATTTTTCCTCCAACTGCAATCCTTACGGAACACCTGAGGGAGTAAAAAAAGCAGGAGCGGCGGCTATGGAACTGGTCTGCCATTACCCGGATGTAGAGTGTGAGGGACTGCGCCGGGCCTTGGCGCAGGCAGAGGGGGTTCCTATGGAGTCTATCATCTGCGGAAACGGAGCGGCGGACCTGATCTTCGGCCTGGTCCTGGCGTTAAAACCTGCAAAGGCCCTTCTTCTGGCACCTACCTTTGCAGAATATGAACAGGCATTAACAGCCTGCGGGTGTGTGACAGAGTATTATTTTCTCTCTGAAGAAGACGGATTCCGTCCGGGAGAGGAATTCCTGGATCATATCGGAAAAGATACGGATATGGTGTTTTTCTGCAATCCTAATAATCCTACCGGCGTAGCGGCAGAGCCGGAATATCTGAAGAAATTGGCACAGCGCTGCCGGGATACCGGAACTTTTCTGGTTCTGGACGAATGTTTTGAGGATTTTCTGGAGGAAGCTGAGAAGTATTCCATGAAAGGATATCTGGAAGAGTATCCTCAGATGTTTTTATTAAAGGCCTTTACAAAGAAATACGCCATGGCCGGGATCCGGCTGGGATACGGCTTCTGCGGAGACCCTCAGATCCTGGGAAAAATGAAAGAAGTCATGCAGCCCTGGAATGTTTCTGTAGTGGCCCAGGAGGCAGGGATCGCCGCATTAAAAGAAGAGACATATGTGAAAGAGTCTATGAAGAAGATCCGAAAGGAAAGAGAAATCCTTCTGGAAGGTATGAAAAAACTGGGATTTTTCACATTTGCCTCAGAGGCCAATTATATTTTTTTCAAAGGCCGGGAAGACCTTCAGGAAAAATGCCTGGAGAAAGGAATTTATATCCGGGACTGCAGCAATTACCGGGGTCTGAAAAAGGGTTATTACCGAGTGGCGGTCCGCACCGGAGAAGAGAACCGCCGGCTTTTAAAGGTTCTTAAGGAGACATTAGACCAAAACAGATAAAACAAAAGAGGGAATGATTATGGCAAAAGCAATTATGATACAGGGGACTATGTCCAATGCAGGGAAGAGTCTGCTGGCAGCAGGCCTGTGCAGGATCTTTAAACAGGACGGATACAAGGTGGCCCCTTTTAAATCTCAGAATATGGCGCTGAATTCTTTTATCACCCAGGAAGGCCTGGAGATGGGAAGAGCCCAGGTCATGCAGGCGGAGGCTGCAGGGATCAGCCCTTCTGTGCTGATGAACCCCATCCTGCTGAAGCCTACCAATGACGTAGGCAGCCAGGTCATCGTAAACGGAGAAGTCCTGGGAACTATGAGTGCCAGAGATTATTTTAAATATAAAAAACAGCTGGTGCCAAAAGTTATGGAAGCATATGAGACATTGGCGGAAAAATATGATATTATTGTGATCGAAGGAGCCGGAAGTCCGGCGGAGATCAATCTGAAGGAAGAAGATATTGTCAACATGGGCATGGCCAAAATGGCCAAAGCTCCGGTACTGCTGGTGGGCGATATTGACCGTGGAGGCGTTTTTGCCCAGCTGATGGGAACGATCATGCTCCTGGAGCCGGATGAGCAGAAGATGGTGAAAGGGATGATCATCAATAAATTCCGGGGAGATAAGACTATACTGGATCCCGGTGTGGAAATGCTGGAGGAAAGGACCCATATCCCGGTAGTAGGCGTGGCTCCTTATATGGAACTGGAAGTAGAAGATGAGGACAGCCTGACGGAGCGGTTTTCCGGAAAACAGGAAGTGGACCTTATCGATATTGCGGTGATCCGGGTGCCAAGGATCTCAAATTTCACGGACTTTAATGCTTTGGAGGTGATCCCGGGGGTATCCCTCAGGTATGTACGTCATGTCCAGGAACTGAAGAATCCGGATATGATCATCCTGCCGGGAACCAAAAATACTATGGAGGATCTGCTGTGGATGCGGCAGAATGGTCTGGAGGCTGCTGTGCTGAAAAAAGCCGCAGAAGGAAAGATCATCTTCGGCGTATGCGGAGGTTATCAGATGCTGGGAGAGACTCTGGCAGATCCGGAACATGTGGAAGCCGGAGGGGAGATCAAAGGCATGGGTCTTCTGCCTATGGATACGGTATTTAAAGAAGGAAAGACCAGAACCCGGGTAGAAGGCTCTTTTGATCAGGTACAGGGTCCTCTGCACACTTTGACAGGGGTAAACCTGGAAGGTTATGAGATCCATATGGGAGAGACTACTCTCCGGGAAGGCGTCCAGAGCTTTACCAGAATCACGGATACGGTTAAAAATGAAACAAAAGAAGACGGAGCCTTTTATAAAAATGTATATGGTTCTTATGTCCATGGGATTTTTGATAAAGAAGAGGTAGCCAAGAAAGTGGTAGAAGCCATTGGAGAGATCAAGGGAATTGATGTGTCTTCCATGACAGGAGTAGATTTTGCCAGCTTTAAGGAAACCCAGTATGACCTTCTGGCCCAGGGCCTGAGAGAACATTTAGACATGGAAAAAATCTATCAGATCC
>ERZ1643249.1663-NODE-1663-length-21960-cov-5.230678_pt1 | contig 21960 bp, 27 predicted proteins | sample MGYA00579263_ERZ1643249 | MGnify/ENA primary metagenome ERZ1643249 (study PRJEB29033, sample SAMEA4952264) | chicken gut metagenome | biome: Broiler Chicken; feature: Gastrointestinal Tract; material: Caecum | place: Ireland | collected 2018 | study: Broiler... | reverse complement strand
ATCTAGGTATAACAGATTATCAAAGAATTTCTGACAAAATGCAAACAACAGGTGGCAAGATAGGAAACTGTTTGAGTGTACATAAAGAAGAAATAATAAAGATGTCAGATAAAAATAGCGATGCGAAATACATATGTGATTATTTTGGATGGAATATAACAAAAGAAGATATATTAAAAGAAATAAGAGAATATTTAGAAGAACATCTTGGTATAACATATTATCGAAAAATTGATGATAAAATTCAAACAACAGGCAGTATGATAGGAAACTATTTGAAAAACAATAAAGAAAAAATAATAGAGATATCAGATAAAAATAGCGATGCAAAGTACATATGTGATTATTTTAGGTGGTTAGAAAGGAAGGCAACAAAAGAAGATATATTAAAAGAAATAAGAAAGTATCTAGAAGAACATCATGGAATAACAAATTATGCAAAAATCGATGATAAAATGCAAACAACAGGTGGTAAGATAGGAAACTATTTGTCAACACATAAAGAAGAAATAATAGAGAAATCATATGAAAATAGTGATGCAAAATACATATGTGAATACTTTAATTGGGTAATGTATAGTGATTCTGAATATAATCCTTATGATGATAAATATAAAAATACACAGGAAGATATTATTGATGAAAATATCAAGTAATTAAGAAGGAATATGATGTTCCTTTTTTTAGTGCTTTACAAGTTTAATATAAATGAATATTAAAAAATGCAGATAATTTAAATAAATAATTAGCACTCTATATTGACAAGTGCTAATTTTTATTTTATAATGTGATTAGTGCAAATAAAAAGATGCATAATATATTTATAAGGGGTGATATTTATGTTTAATATGAATAACGAACAAGAAGAAAATGTTCTAGAAAAATATGGTAGAGATATTACTCAGTACGTTAAAGATGGAAAGGTAGATCCTGTAATAGGTAGGGATGAGGAAATACGTAGTATTACTCGTATTTTATCGCGTAAAACCAAAAATAACCCGGTTTTAATTGGTGAACCTGGTGTTGGTAAAACCGCTATTATAGAAGGACTTGCACAACGTATTGTAAAAGGTGATGTCCCAAGTTCTTTAAAGGATAAAACGATATGGGAACTTGATATGGCAGCTTTAATTGCGGGTGCAAAATACCGTGGTGAGTTTGAGGAAAGATTAAAAAACGTATTAAACGAAGTTAAAAAATCAGAAGGTAACATAATCATGTTCATCGATGAAATTCACATGATTGTTGGTGCTGGAAAGCTTGATGGTGCAATGGATGCTGGTAACATGCTTAAACCAATGCTTGCAAGGGGTGAAATCCACTGTATCGGTGCAACCACCTTAAATGAGTACCGTAAGTACATTGAAGATGATGGCGCTTTAGAGCGTAGGTTCCAAAAGGTACTAGTAAAAGAACCAACCGTATCTGATACCATAACTATTTTAAGGGGTTTAAAATCACGTTTTGAAGTGCATCACGGTGTATCTATATCTGATAATGCTCGAGTTGCGGCAGCAACTTTGTCAAACAGGTACATAACCGATAGGTTTTTACCTGATAAAGCAATAGATTTAATTGATGAAGCATGCGCAACAATACGAGTTCAAATGGATTCGGTACCTGAAAACATAGATTCTTTAACCCGCAGAATAATGAAGCTTCAAATAGAAAGAGAAGCCATTAAAAAGGATAAAGACGAAATAAGTAAGCAAAGGGTTAAGGAATTAGATGAAAAAATAAAAGGGATGAAAGAAGAAGAATCTAAGTTAAGACAAGACTGGGAAAAGGAGAAGAACATCCAGTCTGAGATAAAGAAAACTAAAAAAGAATTAGAGGATGCTAGGTTTAAACTTGAAATGGCTGAAAACAACTATGATTTGGAGTCTGCTGCAAGATTAAGACACGGAACCATCCCAGAGTTAGAAAAAAAATTAGATTCTTTAAAACAATCTAATGATAACAAAATATTAAGTGATAGGGTAACCGAGGAATCAATCGCTAGTGTTATTTCAAGATGGACGAATATTCCAATATCTAAACTTTCTCAAGGTGAAAAAGAAAAGGTTCTTAACCTTGAAGAAAACATGAAAAAAAGGGTAAAAGGTCAAGATAAAGCCTTGAAATTAGTTAGCGAGGCAATTATTCGCTCAAGGTCTGGTATAAAAGATGAAAATAGACCAATTGGGTCATTTATGTTTCTTGGACCTACTGGTGTTGGTAAAACGGAGGTTGCAAGAACACTTGCGTATGAATTGTTTGATGATGAAAAACACATGATAAGGATTGACATGAGTGAGTACATGGAGTCTCATTCAGTTGCAAGACTAATAGGAGCTCCTCCAGGATACGTAGGGTATGATGAAGGTGGACAATTAACCGAGGCAGTAAGACGTAATCCTTACAGCATCGTTTTGTTTGATGAAATTGAAAAAGCCCATAGAGACGTTCTTAACATTCTTTTACAAATACTAGATGATGGTAGAATAACCGACGGTCACGGAAGAACGGTAGATTTTAAGAATACCATTATTATCATGACTTCTAACATCGGAAGTGAATACGTACTTGATGGTAAAGTTGATGAAAGCATTATTAATAATGAACTTAAAAATCATTTTAGGCCAGAGTTTTTAAATCGTATTGATGAAATCATCATATTTAACGCTTTATCAAAGAACGTAATTTATGAGATATTAGATAAACTAGTTGATGATTTAAATAAAAAATTAAAACATCAAAGAATAAGTATATCTTTAAGTGATAAAGCAAAACAATGGATTGTTGATAATGGTTATGATCATAATTATGGTGCAAGACCACTTAAAAGATTTTTATCTAAAAACTTAGAAACTTTATTAGCTAAAAAGTTAATAGATGGAAGTGTTATATCTGGTGATAATTTAATGGTTGATGCATCAGATGATAAACTTGTTATATCAAAAAATAGTAAAGTTTAATGTAAATATTAAAAAAAATAGTTCATATAAATCGTTTTTATGGTAATATTATCTATAGAAGGGTAGGAAGTAGATAGTATGGCTAAAAAACAAGATAAAAACAAAGTAGGAAGACCAAAGTTAGCAGACCCTGAACTTATAAAAGATTCATGGTGTAGAATAGGTGCTTCTTTATCAATAGCTTTAGTAATGGCAATATCTTTTATTGGTATAATGACTGATAGAACTCCTTTTCAAGTATTGACTTTTCAAAATACTGATAAGCTAAAGGGAAGCGTTAGTGAACAAAAAGATACCGTTATTATTGATGCAAAATCCTTAAATAACACCAAGATTATTAAAGCTAAAAAAGTTACTCAAAAAATAATTAACACTAATGGAGAAGTGACTTATATTATTCCAGCTAATGAAGCTGAATAATGATGAAAAAAACAAAGACTAGTTCTTTGTTTTTTTTGTGATGATTATGTTATAATTAATACTGGTGATAAAATGTTATACTTAGATTATTGTGCTACTACTTTTCCTTCTAAAAAAGTTTTAAAGGCGTTTAATAAAGCTTCAAAAAAATACGTAGGCAATCCAAATTCATCTCATTTTCTTGGCGTTAAGGCAAACAATCGTATAAAAAAATCAACTAGTAACATTGCTAAGTTATTAAAGGTGGAACCCGAAGATATTATTTATACGTCTGGAGCTAGTGAAGCTAATAACTTAGCTATTAAAGGTGTATGTAGGGCAAATAAGGGAAAACATATAATTACTACAAAACTTGAACATTCATCGGTTATGGCATCCATAAACAGACTTTTAGATGATGGATATGACGTTAGTTTTTTAAAGCTAAATACTGAAGGTACGATTGATATTGAAAACTTAAAAGAAATATTAACCGATGATACCGTTTTAGTATCTATTGTTGGCGTGGATAGTGAGATGGGAATAAAGCAAGATATTAACTTAATTGGTAAAGAGTTAAAAAAATACCCTAATTGTTATTTCCACGTAGATGCTACTCAAATGGTTGGAAAAACTAATTTGGACTTTAAAAACGTTGATTTAATTAGTTTTTCAGCTCATAAGTTTTTTGGAATAAAAGGAATTGGGTGCTTAGTAAAACAAGGAAAGTTTAAAATGATACCACTAATTGATGGTGGAAGATCTACCACTAAGTATAGAAGCGGTACACCTGCTTTAGAATTAATTGTTTCTTTGGAAAAAGCTCTTACCTTGGCTTATAAAGATTTTGATAAAAAGCTAAGGTACGTAAATAAAATAAGTAATGATTTAAAAGGGTTTTTAAGTTGCCATGATAATATTGAAATTAATAGTACTTCAAAAAGCATACCTCAGGTAATAAATTTTAGCGTAGATAATTCCAGAAAATTAGTTGATATGTTAACAGAACGTGGAATTTGTTTATCAACCAAAAGCGCGTGCTCATCGGTAGATTCACTTTCTAAGTCAGTGATGTCCTTATATGATGACGAAAAAAGAGCTAATAATAGTGTTAGAATAAGTTTGTCTTATGTTACTACTAGAAGTCAAATAAGAAAGTTTAAGAAGATATTTAATGAGTGTTATGATAAAATAGGAGAAAATGATGAAAATAATTAAGTTTCAAGCCGTATGGTGTTCGGCGTGTCTTGTTATGAAAAAAACGTGGAAAGAAATTAAGGAGTTATATCCCGACTTGGATGTTACCGAGTATGATTATGATTTAGATGAAGATGAGGTTATAAAGTATAACGTTGATGATAAATTACCCGTTATTATTATGCTGGATGATAATGGTAAAGAGTTAAAAAGGCTTGTAGGTGAAAAAAATAAAGAAGAAGTATTAAATTTTATAAAGGAAAGATAGTATGAAGTTAAAGAAAATATTAATTAGTTGTTTATTTGCCTTTATGGTGTTTTTATTATTTAACGTTAGGGTTTTAGCAAAAGAAGTTAACGTTTACATGTTTTATGGTAAAACTTGTCCACATTGTGAAGAGGCATATGAATATTTAAAATCAATAGAGAACAAGTATGATTTAAACATTTATAGGTATGAAGTTTGGTATGATGAAGAAAATCAAAAATTAATGAAAGATGTTGCAAAGTACCTGGATGTTAACGTATCGGGAGTGCCTTTTACAATAATTGATAATACCGCTATATTTGGGTATGCTAAGGGTGTAACTGATGAAACGTATAGGTATCATATAAAACAAGCTTCAAAGAGTAATTTTGCTGATAAAGTAGGTATAAAGCTTGGGGTTGTTGAGGAAAGTTCTTTTAATAACGCACCAAGTTCAAATAAAAATGAAAATGATTATAGTATTAAATTACCTATCATAGGTAAAGTTAATTTAAAGGATTTTTCTTTACCAATACTTTCGGTTTTGATGGGTATAATTGATGGTTTTAACCCTTGTGCTTTATGGGTTTTACTATTTTTAATTAGTACTTTAATTGGTATGAAAGATAAAAAAAGACTATGGGTATTAGGATTAGTTTTTCTTGTTTCTTCAGCGCTAATATACATGGCCTTTATGGTATCATGGCTTTCTTTTGCAAAAATGATAAGTGGTGTTGTATTAGTTAGAATGATAATTGCTTTAGTTGCTTTAATAGGTGGTGCATTTAACATAAATAAGTACGTTAATCAAATTGGAAAAACTGATGGTTGTACTACTGTAGGACAAGAAAAAAGAAAGAAAATATTCGCTAAAATAAAAAAGTTTACGCATGAAAAATCATTTATTATAGCAATTTTAGGCGTTATGTTTTTAGCAATATCAGTTAATTTGATTGAACTTGCTTGTTCAGCGGGGTTACCGGTTATTTTTACCCAGGTACTTGCAATGAATGATTTAAGTACTTTAGAGTATTGGATCTATATATTTATATACATATTTTTCTTTATGATTGATGATTTAATTGTCTTTGCAATTGCTGTTAAGACGATGGAATTAACTGGAATAACCACTAAATATACTAAGTACTCACATCTTATCGGTGGCTTACTAATGTTTATAATAGGTATTCTATTAATCGTTAAACCAGAATGGTTAATGTTTAATTTTTAATAATTTGAGGTGATTTTATGGGAACGTTATACGTTGTTGCAACTCCAATTGGTAACTTAGGAGATTTTTCTTTAAGAGCTGTTGAAACACTAAAAAATAGTGATTTGATATTGGCGGAAGATACTAGACAAACGATTAAGTTACTTAATCATTTTAACATAAAAAACAAGATGGCTTCATATCATAAATTTAATGAAAGTAAAAAGACTAATGAAGTAATAGAATTATTAAAAGATGGCATGAACATTGCTTTGGTATCTGATGCTGGTACACCATGTATTTCAGATCCAGGTTATGTTTTGGTAAAAAGGGCAAGACAAGAAGGTATAAAGGTTATAGGAATACCAGGTTGTAGCGCAATAATTACCGCTTTATCGGTTGGTGGGTTAGATACTTCATCATTTTCGTTTTATGGGTTTGTACCTACCGAAAATAAAGCTAAAAAAGAATTATTTAATAACATTAAAACTGATTCAGTTAAGACCAAAGTAGTTTATGAATCACCAAAAAGAATTTTAAAGTTATTGTCAGACATAAAAAAAGAGATACCAGGATGTGTGGTATGCGTATGTTCTGAAATAACAAAGGTTCATGAATCATACGTTTATGGCAAAATAGAAGAAGTTTATGAACAATTAGCTAGTAATTTAGATACTTTAAAAGGTGAATATGTAGTTTTAATTAATAATGAAAGAACCATGTTAAACGAAAATGAAAATATAAGTATTGAAGCTCTTATCATTGATGAAATGATAAAAAATAATTGTACTTTAAAGGAAGCAATTAGTTTAGTAAGTTCTAAAAATAAAAACGTTAGTAAAAAAGATGTATATAATGCATCCTTAAATTTAAAAAACATAATACGTGATTTAAAATAAACGTATATCAAACCATATTATAATACATATAATATGGTATGAAGATGTATGTTTTTTTTAATGTTTTAATTCAAATTTTTATTCTTTTAACGTCCGTAAACATTTATTTTGAATCTTTAGACATAAGGCTATTAGCATCCATGTTTATTATTAGTTTTATTTTTATACCAAGTATGATAGAACGTGGTGCTAAGATTAAATTAAAAAAGAAGGTTCATTATTTAACCACGATTACTTGTTTACTTCTTTTTATTGTTTTGATTGCAATTTAATAAGTTTGTTATATAATAATAGTATAAGATAATAAAGAAATGGAATGATTAATATGAATGGTAATTATAATGACATTATTGATATAATCCTTACGTTAATTGATGATGAGCAAATAAGAGAATCAATTACGGTTTCTGGAAGCATTGTTCCTTACATTGTTCTTAACAAAGAATCATATGAGTACCATACTGATTTTTACGTATTAGTTAAAGAAAAAAAGATAAACTATGTAAGGGAAAAGGTAAAGAAATTATCAAAGGAATATGCTTTTGACGTAATATCAGACTCAAAAAAATACGTTAAAGATGATTATGGTTTTAAGATAAAGTATGAGCATACGATCGTGGGATTTTTTCCATACTCAATCATTGATAATAATCTTTCCATAAAAACTTATAGTTTAAATAAAGAAAACACTAAAGTAAAATTAAAAACTAAGGTAATACCTAACGTAACTAAAAGTAGCGTTATAAGGTTAGTTAAGTTTGCTAAAGATAAGAACTTAAGGATAATGACGCCTGAGTTTATTTTAGCGGATAAAGAAGCAAGGGAAAAAGAACCAGGTAATCCAACAGGAGAAACCATGCGCTTATTAAATAATATATGTGATGAAAGCGTTCTTAAGGTAGTAAGGGATAGTGTTAGTAATACAGAGGTAAAAATAAGGACTAAAGATGTTAAAGAAGATAATAAACCATTAATTATAATATTATCCGTTTTAGTTGTTTTACTAATCATTGTTATATATGTTCTTTTTAAAAAATAGTCCAAAAAAGGACTATTTTTAGTATAATTATTACAAGAGGTGGTATCATGGACAGGATTATTTTTCATATAGATGTTAATAACGCTTTTTTATCATGGTCCGCTCTTGAAATGTTAAAAAACGGAAGTAAATTAGATATAAGAACAATACCATCCGTTGTTGGTGGTGATGAAGAAAAAAGAAGGGGTGTTGTTGTTGCAAAAAGTTTTCCAGCCAAAAAAGCGGGTATAGTAACCGGGGAGCCCCTATATATGGCTAGAAGAAAAGTAGATAAGCTTTTTGTTGTTAGGTCAGATAAAGAAAAATATAAAGAATATTCAAACGCTTTTTATAAATTACTATGTAAGTATAGTCCTACTATAGAAAGGTACTCAATAGATGAGTGTTTTATGGATATGACTGGAACTCAAATGATGTTTGGTGATCCGGTAAAATTAGCATACAAAATAAAAGATGAGATTAAAGATACATTGGGTTTTACCGTTAACGTAGGAGTAGCAAATTCTAAACTTTGTGCTAAGATGGCTAGTGATTTTGAAAAGCCTGATAAGGTTCATACTTTATTTAATGATGAAATAAAAGATAAAATGTGGCCACTTAACGTTGATGATTTATTCATGGTTGGTAAATCTTCAAGTAAAAAGCTTCATGAGCTAGGAATGAACACCGTTTATGATCTGGCGCACGCAGACGTTAATTTATTAACCAGACATTTTAAATCCATGGGTAAAATGATGCATGATTATGCTAACGGCGTAGATAACTCACCAGTAGAAAAACAAGTACCTAAAAATCAGGGTATTGGGCATTCAACTACTTTACCAGAAGACGTTGATAACATACCTGACTTAAAAAAGGTATTACATACGTTATCTAACATGGTAGGATTAAGACTAAGAAAAGAAGGAAAGTATGCTACCGTCGTTTCAGTACAATTAAAAAATAACGCTTTCTTTAGTTATGGTCATCAAAAGAAACTAGTTAATCCTATTTCTTCTAACGAAGATATATACGAAGTTGCGTGTGAACTTTTAAAAAGTATGTGGAAAGGTGATTTAATAAGATTAGTTGGCTTAAGGGTAACGGATTTTATTGATAAACCATACGAACAAATGTCTTTGTTTGAAGAAGCTGGAAAAATTCAAAGACGTGATAAAATACAAAAAACGTTAGATGATATAAATAAAAAATATGGAGATGATACCATAAAAAGTGCGGCTTTATTTAATAAAAAATAAATTTAATATTGATTTTATTTACTATGTTTGTTAAAATACTACTAGCATTTATTTAATGCAAACATTTTTGGCGGAGTTGGTGAAGTGGTTAACACGCTGGTTTGTGGCACCAGCATGCGTGGGTTCGATTCCCACACTCCGCCCCATATTAAAATAGAAAATCAACTTTATGGTTGATTTTTTTGCTGTGAAAAAAACTTAAATAAATTTATAAAATACTTAACTAATAAAAAGTATTTAAAATTTTCATTCAATACTTTTTAATTTTATTTTAGTATATATAAAATGGTTCCCATTTTAAGAAGATAATATATTATATATAAATGTAATAATTATTATGGTTTATTAATAAAATTAAAAAATAAAAAAGTTATTGTAATTTATAAATGTTCATAACAGTTGTTATGAACATTTTTTATATTAAAAGTATATATTTCATCTCATTAAAATAAAATTTAATGAGGTGTTTTTTATTAAAAAAGTATTAATATTATTTGGTGGGAATTCAAGTGAACATTATATATCTTGTTTATCTTGCAAAAGCATAATACAACATATTGATAAAAAGAAATTTAAATTTGAAGTGGCAGGAATAGACTTTGATAATACATGGTATAAGTTTAAAGATGATTTAATATATTTAGAAAACAGAAACTGGCTTGAAGCTAACGTACTTAAAATAGATAACGTAATTAATTATTTAAAAGCGTTTGATGTTGTATTTCCTATTACTCATGGTACTTTTGGAGAAGATGGTAAATTACAAGGCTTATTAGATGCATTTAACATAAAATACGTAGGGTGTAAGATGCTTTCTAGTGCTATTTGTATGGATAAAGTATTATCTAAAATATTATTTGATAAACTTGGTATTAAACAAGTACCATATATTACTTTAAATGGTAAAGATAAGATAGATGATGTTATTTTGGATATAGAATATCCAGTAATAGTTAAACCAGCTAATGGAGGTTCTTCAATAGGCATAAATAAAGCATCTAATAAAAAAGAACTTATAAAGGCTATAAAAGATGCTAAACGTTATGATGATAAAATAATTATAGAAAAATTTATTAAAGCAAGAGAACTAGAAATAGCGGTATTAGAAAATAAAAATAACATAATATGTTCTATGCCAGGAGAAATAAAATCAAGCAATGAATTTTATGATTATGAAGCTAAATACGTAAGTGATTCTTCTTATACAACAATTCCGGGTGATTTGCCAGAAAATATAGTAAAAACCATAAAAGATTATGCACTTAAAATATTTAAAAAATTAAATTTAAAAGGATATGCTAGAATAGATTTTTTCTATGATGAAGAAAAAGAAGAAATCTATATAAATGAAGTAAACACAATACCAGGATTTACATCTATTAGTATGTATCCTAAATTAATAGAAAATGAAGGTATTAATTATACTGATTTAATTACTATACTTATAAATAATGCACTTAATAAATAATTGGAAAATATTGGGGAAAAATGTTATAATAAAACTAGTTAAAGGGCTAGTACAGACTTTAAGTTTGTACTAGCTTTTTTGTTTACATAAAGGAGTAAGTGGTATTTATGAAAAAAGTAGTAGAGTATTTATTGATATTAGTAATAACGTTTTTTATGATTCCGATATTTATTTCAGCACATCCTGGTAAATTAGACAAAAATGGTTGTCATACTTGTAGAACTAATTGTGCACAATATGGTTTGACGGATGGACAATATCATTGCCATAATGGTAATAATAGTTCATCTAACAATTCATCGTCTTTAAATAATAATTATAATGCAACAACAAAAGTAACTACAACAACTAAAAAACAAGTATATGGATGTATGGATTCTACTGCGATAAATTATGATAAAGATGCAACTAGTTCATCTGGGACGTGTCAGTATGAAAAAATAGAAACAAAAAAAGAAAATATAAACTATGAAATTAAAGTAAAAGGTACTTTAAAAGTAGGTGTTAAAAAAGTATTAAAAGAAGGTGAAATGGGGCAAAAAGAAGTAACAATAAAGAAAATTTTTGATGAAACTGGTAATGAAATATCAAGCGAGGTTATATCAGAAAATATTATAAAAGAACCAGTTGATGAAATAGTTTCATATAGCAATAGTAAATACAAACTAAAATCAGAAGCTAATAGTCAAGAAGATGCAGATGGCGGAGTAATTTTAGTAACGATAATACTATTGATAATTAACATAATATATGCAATTAAAAATAAGAATTCTAAAATTATTATTAATCAAATAAAAAAGGTACCAATATGGTTAAGATTTATATTATATTTTCTATATTTTGTATTTATAATACCTATATATATAGATATAATTTTAGTTATAATAGATCTTATAATAAAAAAAGGAACTAAATAAAGTTCCTTTTTGTTATAATTAGGGTGAGGTTATAATTATGAAATCTGAAATATATAAAATAAATAATAATGTAGAAAGAATTAAACAGGGAAGAAGTACTTTGTTTTTAGATGGTAGAGAATTTAAATTAGTAACAACTAAATTAAAAAAAGATAGTTATAATATATATTATCCATATAAAGATAGCGAAAAAGTAATGTTATACACAGGGAAAACACCAAAAATCAAACTTTTTAAAATTTATACTGTGGATAAGTTAAGACATCAAGATATACTAGGCAGCTTGTTTGCTCTTAATATTGATTCCTGTTATTTTGGAGATATAGTTTTGTATGAAGGATATTTTTATGTATATATAGCTTTGGAATTAGCTGATTTTATAAAAGATAATTTAACAATTATAGGAAAAAGTAAGGCTTTTTTAGAAGAAGTTCCTTTATCCTTACTTCAAAATTATGAAAGAAAATATGAAGAACATGAAATTATTACTTCTAGTCTTAGGATAGATACCATTGTTTCAAATATTATTAATTCTTCAAGAAAAATAGCTATCGATAGAATAAACAATAAAGAAGTAATAGTTAATTATGAAGTAGTAAATAAAAACTCTTATATATTAAAAGAAAATGATGTTTTTAGTATTAGAAAACATGGTAAGTATAAGTTTATTGGTATAGTAAAAAGTACTAAAAAAGATAATTATATTGTTAAATATTTAAAGTATATCTAATATATTATCCTTTTATAAAATTTAGTATAATTTATACATAATTATTATTTTGTTTGATCATCAATTTGAATATTATGAAACTCCATTTCAAAGGGTTAAGGATTTAAAATTAGTTTGAGAAGAGATTGAATTGTAAAATTTAGATTATTTAGAATATAAAATTATAGATGAAAAAGATAATAAAGTTATTGCTAATTATATTATGAGTAGTGAAGAATTAATAGTTGATATGATATATGAAATAGAATTAAATAAAATGGGAAAATGTATTTATTTTAAGCAATGGTATATGCAAGGTAAATAAACATATGTTATTATATGTTTGAAGGTTATAAATGCTATTTTTAGAGGAACTAAAAAATATAATGAGGTGTAAAAATAAATGTTGAGTTAATAGAAAAAAGTAGAAATAATAATGAACTTTTTTTTAGTATTTTTGACAAAGATACAAAAAATAATGTCGGAATATTATTCACCGTGGAAGATCATGTAGCTTATGAAGTGTTTGAGGAGTATAGAAATCAAGGGGCAGCAACACAAGCGTTACGGGAAATTACGACTAGGATGAATAGGCCGGTTTTAGACATAAGGAAAGATAATATATACTCTATAAAGACTGCTAAAAAAGTGGGATATAAACTTTATCAAACCGGAGGAACATTTGAAATATATGTTTATGATAATTCTAGTAAAGTAAAATAATGGGAGTGATAAAAATGAAAGTATTACTAGTAAACGGAAGTCCACATAAAGATGGGGTAACTAATTTAGCGTTAGAAGAAATTGCTAAAGCATTAAAGAATAATGATATAGAAAGCGAAATTTTTTGGATAGGAAATAAGGCAATATCAGGTTGCATTGGCTGCGGTGCTTGCTTTAAAACAAAAAGGTGTTTTATAAATGATAAGGTAAATGAATTCGTTGAAAAAGCAGAGCAAGCTGATGGATTTATTTTTGGCTCTGCGGTTCATTATGCAGGCCCAACAGGGTTCATAAAATCATTTATGGATAGGTGTTTTTATGGAAAAAGTTATGCTTTTTCTTATAAGCCAGCGGCATCAATAGTAAGCTGTAGAAGAGGAGGAGCAGCAACTGCTTTTGATGATTTAAATAAATATTTTACGATTACTAACATGATAATTGTAGGAAGTCAGTATTGGAACCAGATACATGGTAACACTAAAGAAGAGGCAAAAGAAGATAAAGAGGGATTGCAAACAATGAGAACCCTTGCAAATAACATGTCATGGATACTTAAATCAATTGACTGTGGAAAGAAAAATGGTATTCAAAAACCAGAAAAAGAAAAGAAAATATCAACAAACTTTATAAGATAATAAAAACGACTCATTCATTTTAATGAGTCATTTTTTTGTTTAATTATTTTATAATTTTTTAATAATCTTTCATCTTTGGGTTCCATATCTATTGCAAGAGAAACGTACTTTAACGAGTCTTCGTATTCGCCTAAGTTAAAACAAGCGATAGATAGTAAATCATAAACGGTATAATTCCAGCTAAAAGGTTCGTTTATATATGTCTTTTCATGAGTTTTAATGTTTAGTGCTTCCAAACAATATTTTTTTACGTCAGCCCAATTATTAAAGTCGTATTCTAGTAAAGCTCTTTCCATGTATGGATCTCTAAGGTATGGCGCTTCTTTTATTGCTTTATCGAGCCACATCTTAGCTTCATCATACCTTTTTAGATTTTTATAACATCTAGCAATAAATCTCATTGAGGCACATCTTTCATCTTTCCAAGTTGCACTTTTTAAATTAAGATGTTTTATTAAAGTATCAATAGCCTCATTATATTTTCCATAGTACATATATTCTCTACCTAAATAGTGTGTATTTCTATCATCTTCTGGTGCTTCTTTTACTGAAAGCTCTAAAAGAGGTAGATAACTACTTCTAGATTTAGTATTATCAGGATAATGATTTAAAACTATTGATGTATTATATACGTATTTTTCTTCTTCCCCGTCATATTTTAATATTTCGTGAACTGGATGAATCCATTTATAACCATTTAATTTATGTATTTTTTCATACAAAAAACTTATTACTGGTTTATTATTTTCATCAAGCTTCCAGTTATACGTATATCTTAATCTAGTTGAGTCATCTTCCCAAACATCTTCTATTTTTTTTCTCCAGCCTTCTTCAAAAACTTCATCTAAATCAGTGCATACACAAATATCAGTATCACTAGGTAAAAGCTTTAAAGATTCATTTCTAGCAACATCAAACCTCCACGGAGTTATTTTTTTTTGCATAACATGAACCCCATTTTTATTTAATAAATTTACCGTGTTATCAATGGAACCTGTATCTAGTACATAAATTTCATCCGCTTCCTTCATTGAATTAAACCATCTATCGACAAACTTTTCTTCATTTTTACATATGGCATAAACACAGACTTTATATTTTTTCATAAAACACCACCTAATTAATTGTATTGAAATAAATTTTAAATATTATGAAAAGTATAATTTAAAAAATAAGTATATTTAATGATTTAAGGTAAGCAAATTGCTTACCTTAAACCAATTTTGATTTCTATGGTCCAGTAGGCCCAGTAGGTCCGGTAGGTCCAGTAGCGCCCTCAGGTCCAGTAGGTCCGGTAGCTCCTTCAGGTCCAGTAGGTCCAGTAGCTCCTTCAGGTCCGGTAGGTCCGGTAGCACCCTCAGGTCCGGTAGGTCCGGTAGCACCCTCAGGTCCGGTAGGTCCGGTAGCGCCTTCAGGTCCGGTAGGTCCAGTAGCACCATCAGCACCGGTAGGCCCAGTAACGCTAAGTCCAGTTGGCCCAGTAGGCCCGGTAGGTCCGGTAGGTCCGGATACTGAACTTGCAGGTCCAGTAGGTCCTTGTGGAATAGTTAAATTTAGTATAAAATTTGGTGATGTTCCAGTAATACTTGCAAAGGCACTAGAACCAGGAGCGCCCGTTGTTACAGTCCCTATTGTTAAGTTTGGTGTTGCTCCGGTAGCACCAGTAGGCCCAGTAACGCTAAGTCCAGTTGGCCCAGTAGGCCCGGTAGGTCCGGTAGGTCCAGTAGGTCCGGTGGCACCTGCAGGAATTGTAAAATCAAACACAGCGTTTGTAGATGTACCTTCATTTATAACTGATGCACTAGAACCAGGAGCTCCGGTAGTTGTTGTGCCGACAGTTAGTGTAGTAGGCCCAGCTGGTCCGGTAGGCCCAGTAGGTCCTGGTATATATCTTGGGCAACAATGTTTTCTTCTGCATTTCATTTCTCTTATCGCTTCGTTTACTATTTCACTATTTTCGAAATCATTTTCATTAATAGGATTGTTGTTCATAAAAAAACTCCTTTCAAGATATAATATGTATAAACATACTTTAAGAGACATTATTTTTGTTGCATATTGTAAAAAATTGTGATATTATCGTTTTACTTGTTGGAGGTATAAAATGAAAGAAGTCTTATTAGATACTTTATTAGATGCGATTAAGATTATACCGTTTTTGTTTGTTACTTTTTTATTAATGGAATATATTGAACACGGTTTTACAAAAAAAGGAAAGGAAAAAATAAAAAAAACAGGTAACCTTGGTCCTTTCTTTGGTAGCTTATTAGGTGCTGTACCCCAATGTGGTTTTTCTGTTATGGCAACCAATTTATATGCTACTAGAATAGTGACATTAGGTACTTTGATTTCTATTTATTTATCTACGTCAGATGAAATGCTTCCGATTTTAATTTCGCAAAAATGCAGTTTTAGCATAATAATTAAGATTTTATTAATTAAGGTTTTAATTGGCATGTTAGCAGGTTTTATAATTGATTTTATAATAAGAAAAAAAACTAAATCTAGTAATTATGAAATAAAGAAATTTTGTGATGAAGAACATTGTGATTGTGAACACGGAATTATTAAATCATCCATTAAACACACTTTTAACATATTAATATTTATTATTGTTATAACGCTTTTATTAAATCTTGGTTTTTATTACTTTGGAAATGATAGCATTGAAAAATTATTCTTAAAAGACAGCTTTTTTAGCCCTTTTATATCAAGTTTAATTGGGTTAATTCCAAATTGTGGTGCAAGCGTTATATTAACGGAATTATACTTAAATAACGTTATATCATTTGCTTCAGTTATATCAGGATTGCTAACGGGTAGTGGCGTTGCTTTATTAGTACTATTTAAAATAAATAAAAACGTTAAGGAAAACGTTAAAATATTATTAACGTTATATTTTATTGGTGCTTTATCAGGTATTGTAATAGAAATTATTCAAATGTTATTTTAACTTTAACTTAAAAAAACGTTTTTATAAAACGTTTTTTTTATATATTTAATTTTTGTTATACATATCAACTCTATTAGGTAATTTTTTCGCTTTTAATGCTGTTTCTGTGTTGAATAGTAGTTCTTGCTTTATTTTAAAAGCTTTTGCAATAAAATCAATGTTTTTACACGTAAGATTAGCATCTCCATTTTCAATCGTACTTATGTAAGCCATTTTAAATTTGGTTTTGTTTGCAAATTGCTCTTGCGTCATATTGTTTTGATATCTATACCATTTTGTGTTTAAACCTACTAATTCCATTGAAGTCATAATAAACCTCCTATTATTATTTATATATAAATTATAAATTTTTATAATAATGAATTTAATTCCTCTAAATCTTAATAACATATATCTTATTAAGATATATTGAAATAAAAATAATTTTATGATATATTATTCGTGAAAGGAGGGAAGTAAGTGCTTATATCAACTACGGAACATCTAGAAACTAAAAAAATTAAAGAATATAGAGGCGTGATTTTTGGTGAAACTATAATTGGTATAGATTTTATAAAAGATTTTACAGCAGGTATTACTAATTTTATAGGTGGTAAAGCAGAAGAATATGAAGAAGAATTAGTTAATGCCAGAGCAGACGCAATTAACGAAATGATGATTCGCGCAAAAAAAATTGGTGCTAACGCAATTGTAGGTGTAAGCATTGATGTTGAATCTATTAGCGTTGGACAAAATAACTCGCTTATGCTAATGGTGTCAGCTAGCGGAACTGCGGTTATATTAGAGGAGGATCAAAGTTGAAAAAAAATGCGCAATATGTAGGAATAGATGATAAATATGTGCCAGAAAATGAAACGTATGTGGATAACACCTTAAATAGTGAAATCAAAGATACACTAAAAGATGGAGTTAAATCTGCTAAAAATTATTTATCTAAAGACGAAAATAAACAAAAAATAAAAAATACAGGTAAAAAAGTTTTAAGAGTTGGAAAAGGAATAGGAATTGCTTATTTAAGTTTTTTAGCATTTGTATTTTTGATATTTATATTTGTTTTTATTATAATAATAAGCGGTTTTTTTAAAGTAAATAGCTCTTTTGATAATGTGAAAAATAGTGTGGATAGTAGTATAAATGAGGGAGTTAGCAGTATAAATTAAAAATTTATGAATTAAAAGGAGTATAAAATGGAAAAAGAAAAAAAGAAATTACCTTTACCTATATTAATATTAATAATTGGTTTAATTATAGGCTTTATTTTTATAGCTTTCGGTTTTTATAAACAGCAAGATTCTAAAAGAATAAATGAAGAACGTTATCAAGCTGCGTATAAACAATCTCAAGCAAAGGTAGATGCTGCAAAGAAAAGACTTGAAGAGATAAAAAATGAATTATCGACATTAAAAGAACAATATGAACAAAAAAAACAAGAATGTGATTCAATGGAAATGGGAACTAGTACTTGGTTTGCTGATCATTCAAAATGTCAAAGAGAAGCAAGTGAAATTGATTCTCAAATTACTGATTTAGAGAGCGAACAGTGGAGTTTAGAAAAAGGAAATTATTCTGTATATTATACTGAGGTAGATCCTAAAACATATGAGATACCTTATATTATAGGTGCTTGTGTTATAGGTGTGTTTATGTTGGGTGCTTTCATAATATATTTGGTAAAGGGTAAAAAAAGTTATAACTAATGTAAAGAACCTTTTTAAAGGTTCTTTTTTATATTAAGTTTTACTTCTAAATTTATAAATGCTATAATTAAACTGGAGATGATAAGATGAAGAAACCTTTGGTATTATGTATATTGGACGGATGTGGAATTAGAAACGAAAGCGATGGTAACGCTTTTAAAAACGCTAATAAACCTACGTTTAACTATCTATGGAATAAATATCCACATAGTCTTTTAGAAGCTAGCGGAAATTTTGTAGGATTACCAAAAGGTCAAATGGGTAATAGTGAAGTTGGCCACATGAACATTGGTGCCGGAAGGGTAGTTTACCAACCTTTGGAGTTGATTAATAAAGCTATTAAAGATGAAAGATTTTTTAAAAATAAAATGATTTTAGAAGTTCTAGAGCATGTTAAAAAAAATAATTCAAAGCTTCATGTTATGGGACTTTTATCAAATGGGGGAGTTCATTCTCACATAAATCATTTATTTGCGTTAATTGATATGCTAGAGAAAAACAATGTTAAAAACGTATGTTATCACTTGTTTTTGGACGGAAGGGATGTCAACCCAAAAAGCAGTTATACGTTTATAAAAGCATTAGAAGATAAAATTAATAAAAATGGTATTGGTAAAATAGTTACTATATCCGGTAGATATTATGCAATGGATAGGGATAATAATTATGATAGATTAATAAAAGCTTATGATGCTATTGTATACAACGATGGACCTAAATTTAATACTGCTAAAGAAGCTGTAGAAAAAAGTTATGATGAAGGTATTACGGATGAATTTATTATTCCATCTGTAATAAGTAATGGTAAGTTAGAAGATAATGATGGTGTTATAACTTTTAACTTTAGACCAGATAGATTAAGAGAATTATTTACTGCTATTACTAATCCAAAAGAAAGTCCTATGGAAACTAAACAGTTTAATAATTTAAGCGTTTTAACCATGATGCCAGTTGTAAATACGGTGTTATGTAATCATGCGTTTAACCATCAAGATTTATCCGAAACAATGGGATTATATTTAAGTCAAAACAATTTAAACCAACTTAGAATTGCAGAAACAGAAAAGTATGCTCACGTTACGTATTTTTATGATGGTGGTAAGGAAGAAAGTTATCCTGGTATGAAAAAAATTCTTATACCGTCACCAAAGGTTGCAACCTATGACATGAAACCACAAATGAGTGCAAAAGAAGTAACTGATGCCTTGATTAAAGAACTTGATAAAGATTATTATGATGTTGTGATTCTTAATTATGCAAACGGGGATATGGTTGGGCATACCGGAAATTATGAAGCTGCAAAACAAGCTATTGAATATTTGGACGTTTGTTTAAAAAGGTTATATGATAAGATTCTTGAAAAAGAAGGTACTTTAATAATAACCGCTGACCACGGTAATTGTGATATAATGTGGGATAAAAATCATGTACCTGTAACAAGCCATACTACCATGCCGGTACCATTCATTATTACAAGGAATGATATGAGGTTAAAAGATGGTAAGTTAGCAGATATAGCACCAACTATGTTAGAATTATTAGAAATAAAAAAACCAATCGAGATGACTGGTGAAAGTTTAATACGAAAATAATTTTTATAATTATTAAAAAATCATATAAAAATATAATAAAAATTAAAAAATTATAATTGTTTTACTATATATTGTAAAAAAAGTCGAAAAAAGTAAAAAAATGCTTGCATTTTTCTATAAATATAGTATTATTAAAGAGGAAGTACAAGTATTTTACTTCCCTTATTGCTAAGACCGTAAATACCCACTGCGGTCTTTTTTTGTCATAAAATCATGTTATAAAAAATTATATTATGTTATAATTTCATTAGAAAGGTAAAAAATTATGAAACATGTTTTTATATTTTTAAGTACCATCTTAATATCATTTTTTATTATTTTTTTAATATTTAGTTTTAACATTAAGCAGGTTTGCGTAAACACGTTATCAAACTACGTTGTTAAAAACGAAATTACTGATAAGGTTGTTGATGAAATTAAAACTATTTATCCTGATTTATCAGAAGATGCTATAACTGATATAAAAATAAATATTAAAAATAGTAGTGAAATTATTAATATATCTAATAAATATTTTCAAAGTATTATAAATGAAAGCAGTAACCCTAACATAAAAACAAATTTACTTAATTTAATTGGTGAATTTCAAGATGTATTAGAAGAAAACGAAATAGTAATTACTAACGAAAAAAAACAAGAAATGGTGCAAAAACTGGTAGATTCTAAGATGATAGAGTGGGTAAAAGAAAAGACTTTAAAAATGGCTAAAGAGAATCAAAAAGTTAGTTTTATTTCTATTTATAATAAGATATCAAGTTTTACTTTTAGGTTTTTGCTTGTAAGCATTATCGTTATACTTGTTTTATTAATTGCCTTTATGAAAAAAACGTATTATAGATGGACTTATAACTTATCTGTCTCATTTTTATTGGATGGGTTATTATTAACGTTAATATTTCCATCTGTAATTATAAAAGATTTAAAAAATATTAATTTAACTTCAATCATTAATTCAGGATATATTTGTTTTGTAATTTGTGCTTTACTTGTAATAATATATATAATTGGTAATAAAATTACGAGGTATAACGATAGAAAATATTTATAAAACAATAAATTTTATAAATATTTGTTGACAATATATATGTGTTATGTTACTTTAAACACAGTAAATGCAAAGGAGCGTGATTAAAATGAGAAACGTAAAACTATTTAAAGGAAATATATTTTGCAAGATTAATCACGCATATAATTTTTAATTATTATACTTGTGTTTGTTTAATCTTGCTATTTATAGCAAGATTTTTATTTTTAAAAATCTTTGCTTTGTAAATTAAAGGGAGGATTAATATATGAACATAAGGACCCCAGATGATATACTTAAATTTATGGATGATATTAAGTATGGATGGGTAGATAATAATAATGGTATTGGATGGGTTTAGGCTTAATTATAGAACTATGTCTATTGAAAAAACCTTAAAATATCACGTAGGAGCGTGCATAGAACAATCAATTTTGATTAAATCTTTACTTGATAGTTTGAAAATTAAAAATGAAGCTTATTGTACAAGGATATATGAATGGAAAAACTTTTCAATTAGAACACCCTGATCCAGAAAGAAAGAAAATTCATGAATTTACATCAAAAAAAGCCGCACTTGATTTTTTGGTAAAACATTATGAAGATATGACCTTAAATGAATATAAACAAAAAGGAATAATTATAAAAAGACAAAACGTAAGAAGGACAACGACTAAATACGATTATGTTCCTAAGGGTTTAACTTATAAAGAATTTAATTTATACATTAATAGCTTGAATGAAAATGATGTAAAGAGGTGATGGTATGACAGAAGAACAACCAAAGAAAAAAACTCTTAATGAGTTAAAAAAAATATATGTTTTTGCAAAGCAAGATAAATGGAAAATTTTTGCGGCATTTACTTGTATTTTGATAAGCTCGATATTTAGTATATCAAACGGGTATTTACAAGGTGAAATTACCGAATCAATAATAGCTTTAAACATTAAAAGTGCTCTTTTGTTTTTAGGTATTTATTTTATTTTAGCGGTAGTATTTAATAACGTCATAAGTAATATTGGGGTTATGATTGCAAGTAAGATAGAATCTAATTT
>ERZ1643249.1662-NODE-1662-length-21963-cov-4.341428_pt1 | contig 21963 bp, 24 predicted proteins | sample MGYA00579263_ERZ1643249 | MGnify/ENA primary metagenome ERZ1643249 (study PRJEB29033, sample SAMEA4952264) | chicken gut metagenome | biome: Broiler Chicken; feature: Gastrointestinal Tract; material: Caecum | place: Ireland | collected 2018 | study: Broiler... | reverse complement strand
CATCGGCTGTCTGACGCCAGAAAAGATGGATGCCGGGTCGTCACGGATCTTGTTTATCACGATGAGCGCATGGCGGTATTTAAAGCTGAGGTCTATAATAGCGCCGACAGAAAGCTGGCTGAAGCTTATGGAAGCCGTCTTGCAGCTGTGGAACCATATTATCTGGAACATGCAGAAACCGGCGCAATAGGAAGATGCCTTTCAGAAGCAGGGTATAATCTTTATACCTATGAACTTTCTGATAATATCGAAGACCATGCGATCACGCTGGACGAAGGGGAAGAGTATTTGAATGTGCCTTACCGGGTTGCGATGTTCAAAAAGGAACATCCGGAGGCACTTATTACCAAAAAACTTTTGAATGCTCCAGAAGCATTCAAAAATGGCATTGCTGTCGTGGAGGTTCGGATCATAGAAGCCAGCGTTACGATTGCAACGGCCCATGCCCAGAGAAAGTATGAGGATGATGAAAAGAAACGCAATTTCATCGAATTTGCGGAAACGGCTGCTATAGGGCGGGCATTGTCCATCCTGGGGTATGATCTGCCGCCCGGAAAGGGTAATCAGTTCTCAGATGCCGGAGATGTCGCTGATGCTCCTGCAGCTGCTAAAGCTTCGAAAGATTCTGGAAAAGCTCAGAAAGAGGCCAAGAACCCGGAAAAGCCAAAGACTGCTTCCAGGGATAAGGCTGACAAAAAGCAGGATGAATCCAAAGAAAAAAGAAAGGGAAACACAGAAAATAAGAATGCTGATCCGGAAAATTATATAGCTCCTTCTGGCCAGCAGAAAGGCAAAACCTTAAAGCAGATTTGGGATCACGACTGGACCTGTCTCCGCCGTATTGCATACGACGAAGTTGTTGCGCAGCGGGCAGAACCGGAATATGTAGCGATGGCAAAGGCTCTTTGCGAGAAACATGGTGTACACAGCATATCAGATCTTCCCGATAACCTGAAATCACAGAAAACCCAGGAACAGCCTAAAAATCAGCCCGAAAAGAATATATCCGAGTATATTATTCCTTCCGGAAAGTTCAAAGGCATTAAACTGGGTGTTATGTGGAATAAGGATTGGGAATATATCCGGAAACTGGCATATGACGAGCGGGTTAGAGCTGTGGCCGAGCCGGAGCTGGTTGCGAATGCAAAAGCATATTGCGAGCAGCATGGTATCTTTAAAATGAGCGACAAGCCGCAGAATAAGGATTCCAAGGAGAAAGCAGCCTATACAGAAGAAGAAATCAAGGCTGCCGGCGACACTATTATCAATGCCGGACTTCGGTTCCGGGATCAGTCTATACGTGAAGTCTTCAAATTAGACAAGGGATATTTGAAGTGGATGGCTTATGAAGCCACAACGCTGGAAGAAAGCTTAATAAGAGCAGCAAAAGTTTATTACGAAACACATATTTGAAAAGAGGGCCTGCGGGCCTTCTTTTTTCGCTAAGAAAAAATTATTTTAAAAACAGGTTAAACCAGTATTGAATCACTATTTAATCATATACCAAATCAAGAACATTGTATTGGCATATACCGGAGAAAGGAGATCGCATATGCGAACGATTGAAAATCAGGCAAAGAAGGAGTTCCAAAAACTTTCCAAAAAGCAGCAGAGGGCTATCAACGCTCTCAATCGGATCCCGACTTGTTCAGGAACCATAACACATGGACATTCAAAATACTCTAAACGCGATAGGAAATGGAGCATCAAGGATTACTCTGATGCTCCTACATTTTCATATTGACATTAAGGGGGATTCCTTATGGAATTTGATAAAAGAAAATATTCCGCAGAAGAGGTATTATTTGCTTCTGGGATAAAGCCTATAAAAAGAATAGGACAGGAGATCTTTTTCCGATGCCCTCATTGCGGCAATCCTAAGGGAAAGTTGAAATGTTCTGTTAATGCCGAAAAAGGATTATTTGGCTGTTTCCAATGCGGCACTGGCGGGACTCTTACTGACCTTTTTATACTTTCGACTGGATATTCCGGAGACAGAAAGACTGTCTGGAAGGAGATTGGAAGACTTTTGGGCGAACAGACTGAACCAGTAAAAGAAGCCCCATTCCAAGTAAAAGAAAATGCAGCTGAAGCAAAACGAGCAGATGCCAGGATAATAGATAAGACATATCATACTCTGCTTTCTATGCTGGAATTGAATCCTGAGCATAAGGAAAATCTTCTAAAAAGAAGCCTTTCTGAGAGAGAAATAAAAAAAGGGCTTTTTGCCTCCCTTCCCAAAGACCGGGAAGGAATCTGCAGAAAACTTCTTGCGGCCGGCTGCACATTGGAAGGAGTCCCTGGATTTTTTAAAAACCGTAGGGGTGAGTGGGAACTGTCTGGACGACCGGGGTATCTTTGCCCGTCATATCAGATGGGTTATATCATAGGATTGCAGATTCGTGTAGATAAACCCTTAAACGGGAGGAAATACACCTGGGTGTCATCACCCATGAAACAGAAGGGTACTTCATCGGGCAGCCCATTCACATATCTTGGTGACAAGAACGCAAGAAAAGTGCTGGTGACAGAAGGAATTCTGAAGGCTTATGTGATTTATATATTGCTAGGCAAACGCATGGCCGTCTTGGGGGTCCCAGGAGTCAATACCACACACCAGGCCATTCAATTTCTGAAACAGCTCCGTCCAGATACAGTTTTTGAGGCGTATGATATGGATAAATGCATGGAAGTCGCGGATGAAAACGATGAAAGAAAAAAGGAGATGATTAATAAGGCAAAAGACAAACTTCACAAAGACCTTAATAAATCTCGGATAGATGTGAGATCCATCTATTGGGATAAAGATCATACTACAGGGATATGGGAAGGAAACTACAAGGGGTTGGATGATTTTCTGGCCTGGAAGCTTCGAGGATGTTCATAAGGAGGATACAAAAAAATGATCATGGCAGTAGATTACCGGGATGAAGTGATTTCCCGGATACAAGAGACTCCGGCCGACGTATTCGGCGGAGAAGAGAAAAAGAAGGAGATTCTGGAGAATCACGATACGATTGAGACACTCTGGTATCATTATCAGAAGAATGTTTCTGAGTACGGATGCGAAGAAGAGTGGTCATTTTATGATGCGCTTAACGAGTGCCTTGGGATCTATTACTCTCCAGTTCTTTCTGCTTAGCTGTATCCCCGCTTCGTAGCGGGGATTTTCCATAGTTGTCGAAAAGCATTGGCAGGTGTAAAATATCTAAAAGACAGTAGGAGGAAAATGTGATGAACCTGATATTTTGCTTGGACAATAGCCAGGGAATGATGTTCAATCATCGAAGGCAGAGCAGAGATAAGGAAGTTATCCAGGACATTTTGCGCTTATCGGGCGGACATAAAATCTGGATGTCGTCTTATTCTGCGGCAATTTTTCCAGAAAAATGCTCACAGATACAGATATCAGAATATCCATGGGATCAGGCTATAGAGGATGAATGCTGTTATATTGAAAATGTAGATCCAAATATTTTATTAGGAGAAAAAGTAAAAAAACTTATTGTGTATTTTTGGAATCGTGATTACCCAGGAGATCTCTTTTGCAGCATTGACTTTTCACCTTTTTTGTGTGTTGATGAGACGGAGTTCGCCGGATTTTCACACGAAAAAATCACAAGAAAAATTTTTAAAATTAAGGAGAATAACAAATGAAAAAGAAGCTTTATTCCATTCTGCTGCTAGTGTGGCTACTGGTGTTTGCAGCATGCATGCCTGAAGGAGAAAGGTATGTCCCTACACAGGAGACAGAAACTGAAGGTAATGAAGAGCTGACCAATACGGAAGATATGGTAGAAGCAGACAGCGGCCATCAGGATGGACACATATCTCAGTTTGACTTGACCGATATTCCAGAATATTCGTCAAGCCCTTATGCCACAGTTAATGACAATATTCCGTTTTTTACTGAGGCAGATTACACTACAGAGGCTTTTGAAAGCTACTCTGAATTGGATGACCTTGGAAGATGTGGCGCTGCGTATGCGAACGTATGCCGGGAATTAATGCCTACAGAGGACAGGGAAAGCATCAGCGATGTAAAACCCACCGGATGGATTAATAAAGAGTATGACTCTGATTTGGTGGATGGAAGATATATCTATAATCGTTGCCACTTAATAGGGTTCCAGCTCACTGGTGAAAACGCCAATGAGCAAAACCTAATTACCGGAACCCGGTATATGAATACGCAGGGGATGCTGCCTTTTGAAGACATGGTTGCAGACTATGTTATGGAAACCAATAATCACGTTCTTTATCGGGTCACACCTGTATTTTCTGGAGATAATCTGGTGGCAAGCGGCGTGTTGATGGAGGCATGGTCCGTGGAGGATAATGGAGAGGGCATCTGTTTTAACGTATATGTTTATAATGTGCAGCCCGGGATTTCCATTGATTACGCCACAGGAGACAACTGGGAAATATCAGGAGATCCTACGGTGGCAGGAGTGGAACAGGAATACGTTCTTAACACGAGTTCTAAGAAATTCCATAATCCTGATTGCAGCAGCGTAAAAAATATGGCAGAAGAAAATCGGGAGAATTTCGTAGGGACACGGGATGAACTGATTGCCAAAGGGTATGAACCTTGCGGTTCCTGTAATCCTTAACCCCACAAATCACATAATGAACAAAAAATAATTGGGACGGCTTACTCACGGCTAAAGTCACGAGTGTACGCCGCCCGTTTTTCAAAAACGCAGGGAAGCCTGCGTTTTTTTGTGCTCGAATTTCTGTTTTTCGCTGGCTTTTAAATCGTAAACAAAGGTGAAAATATTACAAACGAGGAGACAATTCTATGGCAAGTCCAAAAGGTTTTTACTGTATAGGATTTATTATTGTAATTTCATTGCTTACCTTGGTCGAACTAAACAGCCTCTGCAGGCGCGGATTCGAGGACATATGTTCCAGAAGCCTATGCACAAATTAATCCTTATTCAAAATGTAAGTAAAATCGAATATACAGAGCTTAAGTTAGAGGCTGACATGAACCTCTATGAGATCTACTATATCAATCTATGGAAGCTGCCTTTAAATGTGGATGATAAAGCCAAGGATGAGCTCTCTATCCGGCTCCCTGAACTGGAATGGAAAGAATTTGTCCCGGCACACTGGGAGGATTGGAAAAAGGAACTGGGAAATAATAGAGAGATGCCATTTTGGAATGAGTGCCGCAACGAAAAATTAGAAAATTTAATATGGAATTAGTGTGAGGAGAGAATTATGATGTACAGCACAACAACATCCGAGCGAAATCAAGATATAAAAATATGTGCAAAATATGTTCGGTCCTTATTTGAATCTGAACGATTGATGGTGGCACTTTACAGGAATATGGAAAAGGACAGCGGCGGCACATACTTCAAAGTTACAGGCACTGGGATGATAACAAACAGAGCCTGCATCCTGCATGGAGCCTGGAAACGTCATCCAAAGTACGGAAATAGTTTTGAGGTATCATACACAGAAGATATCCCGGCTCCGCAGGAAACAGAGAATCTGGTAAATTATTTGACCGACATGAAAATAAAAGGGCTAGGAATTAAGACTGCAAAACGCATTGTGGACTTTTTTCAAGACAAAACACTCGAAGCTATGCAGGAACCGACAGCACTGACAAAAATAAAAGGAATATCGTTAAAGAAAGCCAATGATATCGTGAAAGAATGGAACGACCGTAAGGAAGTACGCCCCTGGTATGACCTTTTTGTTGAAATGAAGCTTTTACCCTGGAAAGCTCCAAAGGCTTATTCGCTCTTAGGAAAAAAATATTCTATCAATACAATAAGAGAAAATCCATACCTGCTGTGTAATGTGGGATGCCTTTCTTTTAAAGAAATCGATGATGCAGTTATGCAATTCCCAGATGGCACCTTCTTTTACACTGACAAACACCGGATATACAGCGGATTAGTATACTGCATGCTGGTGTCTGAAAATAAAGGAAATGTCTTTGCTGATAAAGAGTGGCTAATTCATTTGGCCATGAAACAGTTGTTTCCAAATGATTTTGCTAAAAATGAACTGGTGAGGTTCTATCTGCAGGAAATGATTCGTGAGGGGACTTTTGTTTTAGTGAAAAACGCAGTTTTCCGGAAACGTCTCTATAAAGCAGAATCTGGAAGCGCAGAACTGCTTTCTAACCTGCTGACGCACCCACGAAAAAGAATTGCATCCGATGTCCTGGATGAGCTTATGGATGAAGTAGACAAAAATAGAGTGTTTTCCGATGAGCAAAAACAGGCTATACTGCAGGCGTTTACCGAAAATGTTTCCATTATTACCGGTGGACCCGGTACAGGAAAAACTTTTTGCTTAAGAGCGATCCTAAAAATAAGCCAGCTCCTTTCGAAAAAATATCAGACGCAAGAAAACCGTATCGTATTATGTGCTCCAACAGGCCGGGCGGCACGAAGGATGGAAGAAAATGCTGAATTTCCCGCATCAACAATTCATCACGCGCTTATGCTTACAGATGACGGTGTTTTCGCGTCGAGTCCAGAACCGCTCGAAGCAGACATGGTAATTGTCGATGAATTTTCCATGGTGGGCACAGAACTGTTTTATTCACTTTTGCGCTGCATTAAACCGGGTACTTCTCTGGTCATTATTGGGGACAAGGATCAGCTGCCGAGCGTAACGGCCGGCAATGTTTTGAATGACTTGATTGCCTCAAGATGCATAAAAACCTCGACGCTCACAAGATTTTTCCGACAGGAAGCCGGCAGCTCTATTATTCATAATGCATACAGAATCAATCATTATGAACAGGACCCGCGATCATACACCGGAGAGAATTTTTTAGAGCTGGATCAGAGCACGGAATTTATTCCGGTAAAGAGCGAAAATGAGTGTTTAGAATGGGTACTAAAAAAGGTAAATGAGCAAACAGAACTTTATGGGAAAGATCAGGTCCAGGTACTGACTCCTCTGAGAAAAAAAACAGAGGTAAGTACCCGTAATTTGAACAAAAAGCTTCAGGATATTTTTAATCCGCTCACACCCAGCAGTAAAGAATTGGCGCGTGGAGAGAGGATATTCCGGACCGGCGACCGGGTAATCCATCTGAAAAACTTAACGGATAATTATTGTACATATTCCAATGGTGATATTGGAAAAATTTTTGACATTCATGAAAGTAATAAAGAAATTATGGTTACTTTCGATGAAAACAGAACAAAGCAGTATGAGGGAGCAGAACTGGATCAGCTGGAGCATGCATTCGCCATGACTGTGCATAAATCGCAAGGATCGGAATATGACGTTGTCATTCTGCCATTCATAAAAGAATTTGCAGGTATGCGTGTAAAAAATCTTCTGTATACGGCAGTTTCGCGGGCCAAAAAGAAGTTGATTATCATTGGCGACATGGATTCTGTTTTCTTTGCTGCTACACATTCGGGAGATGTAAGGAATACGTTTTTAAAAGAACAATTGTGCTACAGAGCTATGTCTAGGGACAAAAACTCAACGAGCTAGTTTCAATACGGAGGGAGGAAGAAAATTGGGAGAAATAGAAAAAAGAAACGGCAAGGAGAGAAGCAGAGAAAAGAAAACCTTAAGTGAGGAACAATACTCCAAAAATCAAGCAGTGCGGTATAAAAAAAGAAGAGGGATTCCTCTCATTATTGCTGCTGCATTCTTTTTGATATTAGCTGCCATATGGCTGTATCAGTATTATGCTTTTTATAATTCTCACTTTCTTCCAGAAACATATATTAATGGCGTCAATGTATCTGGGCTTACAGTCGAAGAAGCAGAAGAAGCAATTCAGGAAGAAATGGAAGTTAAATTCTACACCCTATATATTGAGGGAAAAGATGGTAAGAATGATACACTTATTGGAAACACTTCCGGAATCAATGTCGCTGTCTCAGACGATATGAAAGGTGAGCTGGAAGATTATCTTTCCAAACAGGTTTTATCTCTTTACGAAGAGACGTACAACTATACAGTCGGCTATAAGGTGACATTCGACGAAACAAGGCTGCGCAGCGTAGTGAAAGATTCGGCTCTTTTTTCTGAAACAGAGCCTCCTGAAAACGCATATATAAAGCCGGGAGACGATGGATTCGAAATCGAGCCTGAAAAAGAAGGAAATATCCCTGATATGGACAAGGTGTTTTATAAAATAATAGACGCGGCCTTTGCACAGGAGGATACGCTCTATTTGGACGCAAAAACAGATTATCTGCAGCCTTCCATCCGGGCAGACGATGAAACATTAAACAGTACGCTTCAAAAACTGAAATCCTACGAAGAGACCTCCATTATATATAGCCTTCCGGATAATAAAGTTCAGATGATAGATAAAGAAACTATCATATCCTGGATTGATGAAAATACTCTCACATTTGATAAAGAAAAAATCGCTGCTTATGTCGCTGACATAGCTCAAAAATATGGTACATATGGCTCAAACAGGCAGTTTAAAACCGCATTGGGAGATACCATTGAGATCGGCGGTGGATGGTATGGATGGATGCTTGATCAGGCAGCAGAAGTCGAACAGATTATAAAAGATCTGGAAACAGGCGGTGTAATAGAGCGTGAACCCATCTGGTCCCGAGAAGGATTTGTATTTTCTCAAGACGACGACATTGGAGATACTTATATTGAATTGGATTACACGAACCAACACTTATATTATTTTAAAGGCGGCACACTGATTCTCGACTGCGACTTTGTTTCTGGAAATATATCAGATGGAAACGGAAGTCCTGATGGAGTATTTTATGTCACTTATAAGGAAAGCCCAGCTATCTTAAATGGAGAAGATTATTCCAGTGATGTAAAATATTTTATGGTTTTCGCTTATAATATTGGAATCCACGATGCTTCTTGGAGGAACGAGTTTGGAGGAGATATTTATTTGACCAGAGGCTCTCATGGGTGTATCAATATTTCTCCTTCAGATGCGTCACAGCTCTATGCGGAGCTGGAAGAAGGGACTCCGGTGGTCGCCTATTACCGCTCGGCAGTCTCTCTAAACAATGATGCCTCCGCAAAATCCAACGCATATTCACACCACTAAAATCCTGGCCTGCGGCAGGAGTGCTGCAGGCCGGTCATAATCATAGAGGAATGGAAAATGAGAAAAAAGAAAAGAAAGATTATTCTTGATATAGTAATTGCAGTCTCATCCGCAGTGATGCTGCTCGCGTTGCTTTATCTTGGTTCCTTATACATTAATTACAACAAAAGTAATCAGGAATATGAAACTCTTAAAGAAAATGCAATAGAAGAGGGACAGGAGGAAGAGAGCGAAGAATGTTTTGAAATAGATTGGGAATATCTGCACAGTATTAACCCTGACGTTGTAGCATGGATCCGTTTCCCTAATATGGATATCAGTTATCCAATCGTCCAAGGCGACAGCAATAATGAATATTTGCATACGACTGTCGAGGGTACATACGCTTATGCAGGGTCGATTTTTATGGATTCTGCCTGTTCACTTGCTTTTACGGATGATAATACCGTTATTTACGGACACAACATGCGAAATCTTTCTATGTTCGGAAGACTAAAGCTTCTTTATCGTGACCCAGATCTTCTGCAAGAGAATGAATATTTTTGGATTTATACAGAAGATTATACGTATAAATATGATATTTTTGCTCTGGGTTACGCACAGATTGCAAACGAGAATTTTCATTTTGTGAATGGAACAGCTGCCATGAAGCAGGATTATATTGATTTTTGCATGGAAAACACAATGTATGAAATGCCTGTAGAGGCATCTGTGAATGACTCCATCGTCACATTATCTACCTGCACCACAACCAGCAGCGATACAGAGCGTTTTCAGGTACATGCGATTCGAACAGATACCTTGCCTAATGGTTAATATCTTTTCTTTGCCTGCGGCTTTTGCCGCAGGTTTTGTTTTTATTTCCGATAAGAACCGTAAACACTTTTATAAGCAGAATTGAAAAGGCATACAGGAAATATTTAGTTTTTTGAAAATAATTACGAATCGAGGTTAATCAGGATTCGAGTACTTCACAGAAAGGAGAAAGCAAGTGAGTGTATTCATACATAATAGTGTGGCAGACAGTCCTTTCATTTTCGGGATATATGTCGGCATATTCGTAAGAATAGCGGGCTATTTTGTCAGAAGTTTTTTTACATATATGCTTTCAAAAGAAAGAAAGGTGACATATCCATTCCTTTCTTGGATACCCTTCCTATATCCATACAATTACTTTGAGATGATGAACAGCAAGACGATAGTTTTTTTCGGCCTGTTTTATTGTGACACACGGATGGCTGCCGTCTTTTATATCGTTGGCAGTGCTGTCATTGCCCTTTCGAGTTATATATCTTGGGGCGTAGGTTTTGTTCTCAGTCTCTTGCTTATTTTAGTGGAAATTGCTCTATGGGATAATCTCACACGCGCCCTTGGAGTAGATCATCCAGCTCTTTGTATCGCATTCTGCGTTTTAGTGCCGTGTGCCGGTGTCATGATCGTGTTTTTATCTTACATAAGCAAAGAAAAAGAACAAGAAGAGAAGAAAAAAAGTTGGGAAAGAATCATGGAGGACACTCCGGATTTTCAAGTTCCTTCCAATATTACGGAAGACTCCTTTGACATTCCTGATGAGGTTTTGGGAGATGGAGATGAATTTCTGGAAGAGGAGGATGAAACAGTTCCCGTTACTGAGCATTTTGACATAGATGAACCGATAAATGAGATAAATAATGTTGACGAAACCCAAGGCTTTGGTTCAAATATACCGGAGTCTACAATGGAAGAGAATTTTTTAGAGGAGATTGCAGGAAAATCAGAAGATAATTCAGAACAGGAAGATTTTCATGTAGAAGAAAATACATCTTCTGCAGAAATAAAGGAAGAGAATACGGATAACACCCATGAGGATATCATTCCAGAGGAAAATAATTTGGACAGTTACTTTACTGATGAAGATTTTGAAGACTATTTTTAAAAAAGGACGGTGATTAAAAATGAAATACCAGATTACTGGCGGCGGACTTCCAGTTGCCGTCTGCACCTTAAGCCCGGGAGAGGCTGTCAAAACACAGAGCGGAGGGATGTCATGGATGTCTCCTAATATGCGGATGAAAACACAGATGGAGGGCATTGGAAAAGCTATAAGCAGGCGATTTGCAAAAGAGAGTGCTTTTCTCAATTACTATACTCCGGTGAAAGGGACAGGACTCATTGCTTTTGCGTCCAGCTTTCCTGGAGAAATTATACCATTCAATATTTCGCCCCAAAATGAAATTATTATACAGAAGCGCTCGTTTTTGGCCGCAGAAGCTACTGTAGACATTTCTGTGTATTTCCAGAAAAAATTAGGCGCTGCTATTTGGGGCGGGGAAGGATTTGTAATGCAGCGGCTTACCGGAAAAGGAACCGCTTTTGCGGAAATTGACGGAAGCGTCACTACTTACGAGCTTGGGGCAAGCGATCAAATCATATTGGACACAGGATATTTGGCAGCCATGTCTGCTACCTGTTCTCTTAATATTGTTCCGATTCCAGGTGCAAAAAATCTACTTTTTGGCGGAGAAGGGGTGTTTAACACCATTGTCAATGGGCCGGGAAAAGTATGGATTCAGTCCATACCAATCAATCGTCTCGTAGGTTTGTTAAGGCCTCATTTATCGACAGAGAAATGATATTGGGTATCAAGAGAGAAAGAAAGCAAAAGAAAGTTCAATTTTTGACGTGCGTGACAGACATAAAATAAGCGATTTGGAGGAGTGAGCATGGACAGATTAATCCTTTCTCTTGCAGAAAATAATACAGAAAAGAAATATGTACTGAAAGAAAAAAATTATGGTAGTCAAGAAGAGTTTATGGAAGATGTAAGATCTGGAGATGAAGCACTTTGCTATGTCAAAGCGGATAAAGATGGAATCATGGGCGGACATTATGCCATTCTTACCTATTTTGAAGGCGGAGAGCAGCTTGATAACGAGCCGCCAGTGAACAAACTTGTGCCAAAGGGTGCGACTATTCAGGAAAGACTTTATGGAACCCTCTTAGGAGGGGACCTTAAAGAATATAAAAGATATGCTTCGAGAAGTGGTTTCTACGAATTAGTAACGGGAAAACAGGGATATGCGGAAAGGCATTTTGTTGAACCTGAAATGATGCAAAATCTATTGCTGCTTCCCAGACAGCTATAATTCGAAGCATAGTCAAAAGAAGGGAGGACGGCTGCAAAAAGCAGTCAAAATTATTTATGAGATTGACAGTGACCGCAGTTACATATCCTGATCACAGCGAACATACGAATCAGGATGCGGTAATTGCAAAAAAGTCAAAGACAACAGATGGAAGAGATGCCTTCTTCGCTGTTATGTGCGACGGAATGGGAAACCACGGACAGTCAGCAGCAGCATCTATTGCTGCGGCATTTAATTCCTGGTTCCAGGCTTTTCTCGAACAGAAAAGTGCTGATGTGTCGCAAACGGCAATTTTTAAGGTCTGGGACGCTATTGTAAACAGGATGTCCAAGCGTTTATTTAATGAGCTTAATGATCCGGATTCTGCGGCTACCATGGCTGTATTCCTGATTGTTGATGACATCTGGTATATGATGAACGTTGGAGATGTTCGCGTCTATCAGATCACCAAAGATGGCGTCAAGCAGCTTTCTACGGATCACACCTATGCAGAAAGGGAGATTTCTCTGGGGCATATGGATCCGATGGAGGCAATGGCAGACCCGATGGCGTTTCATGTTCTGCAGACTATCGGAAACACCAAGAACATCATTGCTTCTAAGGCATCTGGAAGCATTGGGGAAGATTCTGTGTTTTTAGCCTGCACAGATGGTTTCTACCGTCACAACCGGAAGAGCGCTATCTACCGGACTTTCCGTCCGGATAGTCTGGATGAGGGCAGGGAGTCTGATGCACTCTCTGAAACAGAAGAAAACGCCTTAAATAATGGAGAAACGGATGATATGTCTGCTGTTGTAATTCGTATCTTCAAGGAGAAAAGAGAAGATGAGGCCAGGACAGGAGGTGAATGCGCATGAATAAAACTTACAATACTTCAAAATGGGGAGAGGTAAGTGAAGATTTTCTGATTAAGAAAAAGAAAAAGGCATCTACATGTGGAGTTTTTCTGAAATTCGCATTGCTTTTTCTCTTCTTATCAGGAGTTTGCTGCGCAGTGACAGTGCTGACAATTCAGGACATCATTACACTGGACTTGGATACCCGACTCCTTCTCATGGTTTTCCTTGGTCTGGCAGCAGCAGCTCTGCTCTTTTTCGTGATTTGGACGATTATGTTCTTTTCCTTTGATATCATGGGAATCAAAAAGGCATTAAATGAAGCCAGGGAGCAGGAAATAGACCTTCTGCAGAAAGAGCAGCAGGCAGGAGAAGATGAAACGGAAATCCAAAGCAGCGAGGAAGATGCAGGTGTGTATGATGATCTCCCAGTTATTACGGAGCCGGTTGAAGAATTTCCTGTCAGTCTGGATGCAGAAGAAGATGACCCGCTTCCCGAAGATGAGGGCTATGATGAAGAACTTACTTTAGAGGATGAGGAAGATTTTTCTGATGGATTTGAAGAAGCAGCAGATGATGAAATCAATGAGGACTCTGTGATGGATGATGAATCATCAGAGTTTGAGGAGCCAAATGAATTCATTTCAGGAGACACCTCTGAATCGGAAAATCAGGAAATAGAGATTGTTACGGAAGAAGCTGATTCAACATCTTCAATCAAAGAAGAGACACAGCTTGATACCGACTCCGATGATGAGGAACCTAAAGCTGTAGACAGAACAGAAGATAAGAAAGAATCTGTTCAAGCTGTGGATACTTTTGCTGAAAATTCTTACGATAGGGATAATGAAGGTACTTTCCAGGCCGTCTTTGATGAAATGAGAGGAGTCTTCTTTGATCATCTTAGAAATAAGGACAATGAGATTCTTGCGTTGAAGGCGCAGTTGTCAGAGCTGAAAACCGAAAAAGAGCTTCTCTCAGCTCATAATGAGGAAGTAAAAAAACTTTTAGCAGATGAAAGCGCAAAGTGCCGGGAGCTTGAGGAAAATCTGAGTGAGGCGTTAAAAAGAATCGAGTCTATGGAATACGTAAGAAAAGATTCCGAGAAGATTTCTATCGAAATGCTTCCCCAGGCAGAGATTGTCCCGCTTAACATGGAAATCAGGATTCCCTCTATTAAAGAGGTATTTCCAGAAGAGTCCGTCAAGGAGACTGGGTTTGCCAGAGATATGAGAGAAGTAGAAGAAGCTTTGGTCGTAGAGGAGTAAAATAATTCTGAAACGTGAATCATACAAAAAAGACACGATTCCTCGTGTCTTTTTGTATATCCAAGAGAAGATATATGTGATACTGTACTCATTACTGAAAAATATGCCTTTTCATGTCCAGTATTCACAAAATTGCCTGAAGGACATTTCTTCTAATCCACCGGCTTTCCTTCGGAGATTTTCTATCTGAAAATGAAGCGAAAGATTCTCTTTTTCCAGAACATCGTATATTACAATTTTCGCATCATGTTTTTTAATCGCATCCTGCAGATCACGAAGAAACAGAACCTCGGATGTGTAATTTAAGGTTTCTTTATCAGGCAAATGTATGGTTGCTATGATCTTTCCCTCTTCCTGCGGCAATTCTTCCAGACTCTCATATTCTGCGCCGCAAACAGAACAGGTATATGGTCCATAAGGATTCCCGGCGCCTTTCACTTCTAAGTCATCTTCATAGAATCCATTTCCGTCAACAATTACATCCATATACACTTTTTGGGATGCGATGAAACGCTCTGATTTGCATCTTCTGCATCTTCTAATCATTATCTTCTTCCTTTCCCTCAAAAAATTCTCTCGGAAGTCCAAAATAAATCATTTGCTTCTCAGAGAATCCCATTGCAGAGAGATTCTCTACGGCATACGGTTCCTCGGCCTCATAATTCACTACAGAGCGCAGGAGAGATTCCAGTGAATCTTTAGAATAAAACGAATCCATTTCAGATTCTGTATCCTGAATTAACTCTTTAATTTTTAAGTCATATTGTTTGAGCAAATTATTCACTGCTGATTCTAAAGTCTCATTAGAAGAATTCCATGGAAGAAAACAAATTAATTCATGACAGCCCTCTTCTCCGGTATGTTCTCCCAATACCACTTTAACCTTCTCAAATCTCGCTTTTGGGGGAAACATGGTGACGGACAGAGTCATGATTAGAAAAAGTCTGTCCATGGATATACCAAAATTGTCGGCAAATTCTGAGTTATACTCACCGATAAGAGCAATCCCATACTTTCCCTTGTATTCAGCCAGGTAGCATAAATAGCCAATTTCTTCCGACCAAAGATTTTTATAAGCATACAACAGCTCGGGAGGCAATTCTCTTTCTGTTATGTCACGTTTTCCGTGAAAATGGAGATCTCCACAAGCGTTTGACCAGTAAAAAAATTTTTTGCTAAATTTCTTCCTGCCTTTTTCTCCTGAATATATTTTAATTTTCATCCTTTTTCCTTTCGCTTCATTATATATTGGCACACATTGCGGCAACTCCACATTCTTCACATGAACAATGAATACAGCCGCAGGGGGTAACAGGGTTTTCCTCAGATTCCATCAGGAATTCCTGATTTCTTTCGTCCTGAATGTAATCCAAAGAGTAAGCATAATCATAGCATCTTCCAGCCATCTTTTTGATGATGGCTAATGAACTTTGCTCCCCATGAAATATTACCTGGCAGGCAAGTGCATATTTAATTCCATGTTTTTGAAGCTCTCCTTTAAAGATCATTATCCTTTTCTTGAGTATTATATAAACCTCCCTCTATGATTCAATACTCACAACAAGTTGTGTAATCAGGATTTCCAAGCATTTCAGCCGCCTTGCTTATTGCAAGTGAAGTCAAATCTATTGTTTCGATGGAACTACGAGTGATGATTGTAGCGGCTCCAATGAGATAACGAAGCTTCTCATGTCCTACCTCTAACACTATGATAGAATCATCCTCTGCCAGACATTCCTGCAATCCTGAAACAAACCCTGTGTCATCTTCGGGCCAGTTAATATTCTCATCACTGCCGAAACCAACAAGTTTGTTGCTATTAACATCAGTTCTTGTAAAAACCTCGCAGGAACCAGACAAAAACTCGTCTATAAGATTTCTAAATTTTTCTTCTTCCGTCACACGGAAATAATTGGTTCTGATTGCACCTACGTAACTTGCCATATTCTCACCTTAATCCTTTCCTTGATTTGATTTGTGTGAAATATTGTCATACTTTTCAATAACCTGATCATGAATAATTTTCGGCACAAAAACAAAAACATGACAGGATTTCTCCTGCCATGCTTCTGTTTTCTTACAATAGAATAAGCGGGAAAGCTGCCACTGGTAACAGTGTGCAGATGAAAGCGTTCATTTATTAAAAGTTGATAAAGAGCAAACATATGTTTGCTCTTCCTTTTTGTATATAGTATAATAGATTCATATAGAAATTCTATTGGAGATGCCTATGGCAAAATATTATCGTACAGCTCATTTGGTTTATGACTGTAAATATCATGTTATCTTTTGCCCAAAATACCGACGTAAAATTTTAAAAAATGGGCTGGATGGTCTGGTTAAAAACACTTTTCTGGAAATTGCACATCAAAAAGATTTTCAGATCCTTGAAATGGAAGTTATGCCAGACCATGTTCATTTGCTTATATCCTGTAATCCACGGTTCGGCATTATGAACTGTGTCCGGGCTTTGAAGCGATATTCCGTTTCCTCAATGTGCGAGTACGATTCATCATTGATACACCGATTGCCAAACATATGGACTCGGAGTGTATTTATTGCATCCGTAGGCTCCGTTTCTTTGGAAACGGTAAAAGCATACTTTGAGTCCCAAAAGGAGCAGTAACATGGCATGCACAAGCTCTGACAGCTTCGTAATTGAATTTAAACTGAAAACTTCTTCTGCTGATAAAATTTATTTGCAGGAGTGTTTTTCTGCTGGTTGGAAAATCTACAATACGCTGGTGCGCCACTGCCGCAAACAGCTCGCTTCCCTTCGGCAGGATAAAACCTACCGGAACCTGCTGGCAAAGTATCATTCTTTAAAAGGAAGCAGAAATCAGAAAACTGTGTCACAGCAGTTATCCGCGATGACTGCTTCCTTCGGGCTGACAGAATACAGCCTGCATTCCTTTGTAAAAGTACAGCAGAAGCGATACAAACAGTATATCAACAGCCATGTGGCGCAGAAAATCGCCTCCGCTGTCTGGAGAGGTGTGGAGAAAGTCCTGTATGGAAACGGAAAGACTCTGCACTTCCGCAAGTACACGGAGTTCGTCTCCCTGGAAGGAAAGAATAACAGTACTGGCCTTGTTTTCCGGGATGGTGTTTTGAAAGTGAATAGCCGCCCTATCCATACAGTGCGGCACAAAAGGGACGGCTCTGCTTCCCGCCGGTATGAGGAGGAAGCGCTGACGCGCCGGGTAAAATACTGCCGGCTGGTACGCAGGCCTGTCGGCTCCTCCTGGCATTATTATGTCCAGCTGGTTCTGGAAGGGACAGCGCCACAGAAACACAGCCTTGGCAGCGGCCGGGCCGGCCTGGATATCGGAACTTCCACGGCGGCAGCCGCGACAGAACAGGAATGTATCCTTACAGTGTTGGACGAAACTGTAGAAAACATCGAAAAAGAACAGCGCCGCCTGCTCCGGAAGATGGACCGGTCCCGCCGGACCACAAACCCTCAGAATTATAACGTTGACGGGACAGTGAAAAAGGGAGGGAAGCGCTGGCATAAGAGCAAGAACTACCGCCGGATGGAAATGCAGTACGCTTCCCTCTGCCGGAAACGGGCCGCCGCATTGAAGCAGCAACAGGAGATCCTGGCAAACCGGATTGTCAGCCAGTGCGACACGCTGTATGTAGAGAAAATGAATTTTAAGGGCCTGCAGAGAAAGGCCAAACAGTCAAAGGTAAAAGAAAACGGAAAATACGCACGGAGAAAACGGTTCGGAAAAAGCCTGCAGGCCCGGGCACCCGCCCAGTTCTGCGGCATCCTGAAGCGGAAACTGGAAACCCTGGTCGGCCGGTATCTGGAAGTGGATACCAAAGCCTTCCGGGCCAGCCAGTACAACCATGTAACCAACACCTATATAAAGAAAAAACTCTCCAGGCGCCACAATGTCATAAATGGAAGGTGGATCCAGAGAGACCTGTATTCCGCTTTCCTGCTGATGAACAGTGCTGAGACCCTGGACCATGCGGACAGGGAACACTGCATCAAAACCTTTGACACTTTCCTGCAGGCGCATGATGCCTGTATTAATAATATCCGAAACACGAAAACCAAGATTCCGCGCAGCTTTGGGTTTCAGGCTGCATAAAACCATGAACCCCGGACCCGGCTGAGTCCGCTGCCGTGAATGGCGCCAATGGGTGCCTTGGCATGAAATTCCATGACAGAACAGATAACTATAGCAAACGGAGTATTCTTTCATAAAAAGAAATGGCAGTTCCCAGAGGGAATCACCATTTCTTGAAAAAACACTGTCTAAGTGATGTTATTCTGTTTTTGGAACCTCCCACTGGTAACAGTGTGGAGAGCAGTCAGAAATTGTCCATGTTCGATACGGCATAGCTTGCCCGGTCCGCTGCCAGTTTTAAAGAATCTGGGAAAATGATGGTTTTATCAGAAAAATCATAAGAAAGCTCTTTACATTTTCTTAAGTAATAAAACCAAATACCCAATGCTTCCAGCCTTGGAATACAGTTATCTTTTACGATAAAGTCAAGATACGCCAAGGAGTCTGCGTAATTGATCCCGTAGCTCCTTTTTATCTCAAGCAATTTATGCGGATCTTTCTCTTCAGATACTGAAAGGAAATCATCATAAGTAAGATGTTCATCTATACGTATCATTTGCTCATAGATGTGAGCCTGCTTATAGTTCAATCCATATTCTTTGATTGCAGCTACTGTTTTGGTGGAAACACCAAGAATCTCTTCAGGTGTTTTCCCACTGATGTTTCCCGATACGAAGCCACTGTCTATTATACTTACAAGTCCTGCTTTAGACAAAATTTTAATACCGGGTATTTTATAAATTTTGTAAATGTAGCTTCCCTGATCAAGTTCAATATGGATGTTTTCCGGCGCATCGATCTTATCGAGCTTGCACACTTCTGGAATATGGAATTCCTTTAAAATGGACTTATCAAAAAGTGCTATTAAATCTTCTGGCCTTTGCAGCCAATTAAGAGAGAGGAGATCGTATTTTATCTCTGAAAAACGAATTTTTTCCCAAGAAATCTCCGAATTAGAATTACAGACGGGAATATAAGCCTGAATACTTTTTTCTGCAGCCCATAAACGTACTTTTTCTTTAATTTCTGTAGATACAGATAGATTACCAGACTCATTAAAACTCCATTTTCCATAAAAGATTCGGAATAGTATTGTAGAATCATCCATCAGTTCCAAGAAACAATATTTTTTTGAGGTACTTGACCCGACATATCCAATCCGATTTCCGCAGTTCGGACAATAAAGTTCTGATTCATTTTCTGCCACATGATTGTGTATGGTTTTGCATTTTCCGCAGTAAATACCATATGTCCTTTCTCCCCCGAATCCTTCGTCAGCTATGGTTCTTAGATTCGAATTTGCAAGATCTTTTTTGATTGTTTCCAAATACGATGAAGCATCTGCTGTATGTGTTTCAAGATTTGCCGCAATTCTTTGTATAGGCTTTTTGTTATCCTTTGAATTGGTCTCCAGGGAAAACTTTGTTACTGCTTCCATAATGTTTTCCAGAGAAATCCCTGCAAAAGAATCCTGATTTAAGAACCATGAATTCTTAAGATAGACATATTGATTTGTTGGAGCTTTTCTGTATACAGTCCTTGAATCAGGATTATAGAATCGAGTACCACGTTCTGGATCTGCTGAAACAAGGTACTGCTTCTGGGGTGTCAATTCAACACTAAGACAGCCGAAAAACTCTTCCTTTGTAATGAATTCTTTCTCGGGAAGTGGATTTGCATGTTTTAAGTTAATGCTTATTTTCCCGACTGCTAAAATAATATACTCATCTGTCTTTTCTAACAGGAAACTCCAAGGGAGCGTTCTGTAGTATGAATAATAGTTGCTTATGGATAATAAAAATCCTTTTTCCCCGTCGCAGGTGCAATTTTCTTCCTTACTGCTAAACCATACTCGTCCGCATTTCGTGCAGCAATGTGCGACATACGGCTTCCCCTTCTTAGTCCCTCTGGACGCTAAAACAATTTTCTCTGAAGGGCGAAAGATCTCCAGAAAATTCTGAACAGTTAAAGAGTTCAAGTCTTTTTCAATTTCATCTTCCGGATATGGAATCTCCTTCATTTTTCTTTTCAATGCATTTAATTCTTTTGTTGTCATGTATATCCTCCTTAACATACCTCTCTGCTATGAGAGCGATATCTATTTTTGATTTTGCGTTCGATAGCTTCACTTACTCCCCGCCTGCCTTGAAATTATAGATTGGACGGACAATCTTTTCGACCTCTACCGTATCTCCTATATTGTCGAGAATGGACTCGATAGGCTTATACGCCATTGGGCTCTCATCCAGAGTATCTCGACCAACTGAAGTAGTGTAGATTCCCTCCATTTCCTTCTCAAAATCGGGAACAGTAAAGGTTGACTTTGCTTCAGAACGACTCATCAGACGGCCGGCACCATGGGGCGCAGAATAATTCCACTCTGGGTTGCCTTTTCCAACACAGATCAAGCTGCCGTCTCTCATATTGATTGGAATAATAAGTCGTTCTCCCTGCTGTGCAGAGACAGCTCCTTTTCTTAGAATCATATGCTCCAGATCAATATAGTTATGAATCGTCGTAAACTCATCTACGACATGAAAGCCCATGCTCTTTACAATGGTATCCACGATTGCCCGGCGGTTCAACGCTGCGTATTTCTGTGCAATCCTCATGTCGTAAATATAATCTTCAAAAGCTCTGCCTTCTACATAGGCGAGATGCTTCGGAATAGGAGTTCTCTTTGTATTTTTCAATTTTTTGAGTTCTGTTTCAATCTGCTTCTGTTTGCCTTCAGCTTTTAAGCGTTTCACAAGAACATCCAATTCTGAATTTGAACACTTATTTAGTTGCTCGTATGCAATCTTTTGGTAGTAAGAAGCAATTTCCACACCCAGATGACGACTGCCGGAATGAACGATAAGGTATAGTTTGCCAGAATCATCGCGGTCCACCTCGATGAAATGGTTGCCTCCGCCAAGTGTGCCGATGGAGCATTTGGCTCTTTCCAGATTGATATGCTGCAGACAACGAAGATTTTGGATACCAGAATTGTTTGCAAATGGATGAATCTTATCCCGAACAGAAAACCCTGCAGGGACATATTCATGAATGACCTTGTCCAACTGCTTCAGGTCGATCTGTGTTTCTTTTAGAACAGCAACTGCCATACCGCAGCCAATATCGACTCCAACGAGGTTTGGAACGACCTTTTTACCAAGTGTCATCGTGGTACCGATGGTACATCCGGCACCTGCATGAATATCAGGCATGAGACGAATTTTCTGCTCTTTTGCAAATTCTTGATTACAAAGTTCCAAAACCTGACTGATACTGGCTTGGTCAACTATATCTGTATATATGACACCAGACGCATATTTCCCCTTAATTGACAAATACTGGGCCTTTCTCTTTTTTTCTTTTGTTGAAATTAATTCCTTCTTTAACATATTCCCCTCCCTATGCGGTATATTTTGTGATCCATGCCCCAAGGCGTCTGCCACAGCTGGAACATTCCCATATATTTAACTTTTTGTTCAGATACATGATGCTGCCGCACTTTGAACAGAGTCTCTTTGTTACCCATTCCTTTCCTGTCATTTCAAACCTCCAGAAAATATCAGATTCACATATTCTGAAGGCAAATCAAAGGACAGCAGCTTAGTGAAAAAGCTGGAA
>ERZ1643249.1659-NODE-1659-length-22003-cov-5.070530_pt1 | contig 22003 bp, 18 predicted proteins | sample MGYA00579263_ERZ1643249 | MGnify/ENA primary metagenome ERZ1643249 (study PRJEB29033, sample SAMEA4952264) | chicken gut metagenome | biome: Broiler Chicken; feature: Gastrointestinal Tract; material: Caecum | place: Ireland | collected 2018 | study: Broiler... | reverse complement strand
CGCCCTGTCCGCCGAAGCTCCCCGCTTCGCCGTCACGGGCTCACATCCTTAAGCCTCCTTGTTTTTACTAAGCGCAGTCGCGCTAAGTAAAAACCGCGCAGGTAGTCCAGTGTCGCCCTGTCCGCCGAAGCTCCCCGCTTCGCCGTCACGGGCTCACATCCTAAGGCTCGTTTGAAAATTTCAACGCAGCACAAGCTGCGTAAGAAATTTTCTGCACTAAGATTTCGTATCTTTTATCGGACACACTCCGGGTTATTAAAGAAAATAACTAAGCGTGTCCGTTTTTTTATGGTTTTATTTATTGCAAGCCCCTGTTGCACCGATTTTATTTAGAACATACCTTTTTTGGCAAAGAGAGCGGCGGCGAGCATGGCGGCGATTCCTGATATGAAAATTACTATTATAAAACCGAACTGATGCACAGCGAAGGGAACATGGACATTCATTCCCCAGAAGCTTGCAAACATTGTCGGGATTGCAAGGATTATTGTAATTGACGTTAAAAATTTCATAACAATATTCAGGTTGTTTGAAATAATTGAAGCAAACGCGTCCATCATATTCTCAAGGATGTTTCTGTGCATTTCAACCATTTCAAGCGCCTGTTTGTTCTCAATTATTACATCTTCAAGCAGGTCAATGTCATCTTCGCTGAACTTTAGCGGAGTGTTGTAAGCAGACTTTGTAAGGCGCATTATTTTTTGCAGCACAATATAGTTGTCCTTAAGTGCCGTTGTAAAGTAAACTAAAGACTTCTGAGCCTCAAAAAGCTGGAAAAGCGCTTTGTTTTTCATTGTTCGGCGCAGGTCGTCTTCAATTTTATCGGTTTGTTTGTTAATAAAGTTTAAATATCTTAAATAATATTTTGTCGAACGGAACAGAATATTCAGCAGAAACCTTGTTTTGTTGCGTGTGTCAAAAAAGCTTGACGTTTCTTTATTAAAAGAGCTTATAATACGGTTTTCTTTGGAACATACCGTGATAAAACTGGTAGGGGTGAAAATTATACCAAGAGGCAGGGTATCAAAAGCGCCCTCATCCTCCATAACGGGAATATTGGTAATGATAAGCAAATGCCCGTCTTCATACTCCATACGCGAGCGCTCATCGGCATCAAGGGAGTTTCTGAGAAAACTTTCATCAAGATTTAAAACAAGGGAAACCTTTTGAATTTCCTCGTATGTAGGATCAATCAAATTAAACCAGGAACCGCACTGTGCTTCGGAGATACTCACTTCGACAAGCTCGTTGTTATCCTGTGTTTTTAAAATCTCTATCATAAACCGCGCCCGCTATGCTCCTACAGTCTTATTAAACTACACATAAAGGCAAATGTAAAGCAGCTAAAACCTTTTGAGCATTTGGGTCAAAAGTCCCATATCAAGACCCACGACGTTATAATAATCGCCTTCTATTTTTTGTATAAAACTCTGCGGAGGCGGGTTTTTTGATTCTTCATAAGTTATAAAATCCTGAATACCGTAGCTTCCCGCTTTATCCAGAGGATTTTTTTCCTGAATATATTTTACTATCTCTTCATCATTAAGGCTTCTAAAGTACACCTTTGTTTTTGAAAATTCCGTAAGTGCCCTCAGTGTCTGAGTATCAACAAGAGAAATTGCGGTTATAACATCATGCTGTCTGCCGCTTAAACTTTTTAACATAAAAACAGCCTCGGAAAAATCCTGAGGCTTATTTAATAAACACACACTATCGAGGATTACCATGGTATCGGCGCCTATTACGATTGCATCTTCGCCGGCATAATCAACTGCGGCACGGGCAACACTCAACGCCTTACCTGATGAATTCTTTTTTATATTTTCATATGAAAATGTTTCAAATCTTTCTTCCTTATAAAAAGTCGTTACAACTTCAAACTCAAAGCCTGCCTGCCTGAGAAGCTGCTTTCTTCTGGGCGAGTTTGATGCGAGTATCAGTTTTCCTGCAAAATCTTTCATTTTGCAATTATAGCATATTATTTTACCGCTTGAGCAGGTCTTGCAGGTTTTAAGTTTCTTGATTTGCGGTACTGGATATTAAGAGAAATAGCTTTAATGCAGGTAGATTTAAGCTGCTGTTGAAGATTAAGAGCATTCATATGAACCATTGCATAATCGTTCATTGCTTCAAGCATTTTATTAGGATCTACCATTGATGACTGAATAACAGGGTTATCAACTTTTAAACCTTGATACTTTTTCACTAAAAGTGCATCAATTTTATCCTTAGCTCCTATAGCCATTTTCTTCTCCCTTTAAATTTTAAATCCCGTTTCCTATGCTTTAATAAAGTATTTGTTTTTACAAAAATTGCCATTTTTAAAAAATAGTCTTAATATTTGTTAATATAATTAAAAAATATCGCAAAATTAGAGCTTTTCAAGTGTTTTACAGGCAGCCATGATTATAAATGCATTTACAACATATAAAACACTGCCTGCCGTACAAAATATTGTATTTGGCGGAAAAATAACGCAAAATCAGGCCGTCGAACACCGCGAAAGCATATTTAGCACGACAGAAGGGCAATATGCCCTTAAAACAAATGTGTTTGCACTTGCTGAAATTAAAAGACAGAGCAGGGAACAATTCCCCGACGCCGCAGCCGAAGACTTGAAGATTCTAAATGACACAAGCTACAGCGCACCTTCAAAAAGAGTAAAGTGGTTTAATCCGCGCGATTGCAAAGTTTACTACCTGCTCAAAGAAACCGCCGAAAAAGACGGCAAAATAGGCATTAGAATACTTGATGAAAAAGGAAAATTTATAAAAAGGGCAGACATAAAACCCAAAACCGTTGTCATAATAGACAAATTTAAAGAATACCCCAGATATTTTAAAGACGGCAATTTCATATTATATCAGGTTCCTTTCATTCCTCACGGGCAGATGGTGGCAAGATATGCATATGTAAACAACCCCTTTGCCAGATACATTCTGGCAGACATCGGGGAAGAAGAAAATGACGATAAGAATCTTTGCCATCCCATGACAAAAATAGCTCAAAAGTATAAAGATGCCGACGAAATTAATTTTTCGTGGGCAAATTTACTGCCTGTTGAATTTTACGAAGATTTCCGCGGCAAAAATGTCGAAGAGTTTGAAAAAATTGCAAACAATATAATAAAAGAGTTTGGCGGAGATGAAGAAATATATTCTATGCTTTTTGATATGAATGAAACGGCTCAAATGTTAAAATGTATTGAAGAGTTGACCAATTCCGGAGTTAAGGTCTTTGTTTCATCGGGAAATGAAGGCAGGGATAATTTTAACATCATTCTGCTTGCTAAAGGCGCCCAGGGCGTAGGGTCGCTTAACGGTAAAGGCAAGGCATCATCCTTTATGTCATCAAGACAATATCCTCTGACAAGACACTATGAGCGTGGAGAATATGAAATCAAAGAAACTCCGGACGGTATCAACTACACGGGCGGCTGCCACACGGATTACGTCTGCGATATATCAAAAATCTTTAAACTCTCGAATTCAAATGCCGAAAAGCATACATTGAGCAGCGGGGAATTCGGGGAACTCCTCAATCTGAAAAAAAGCAAATCGCAGGAATTTTATAAGAAATTTGCACTTTATGCCGATGAAGACAAAATTATAAGCGGCAGCGAAGCATGCAAACTATTTAACGATGAAAATACAAAGAATTATGACAGTATTTATGTAACACTTGGAGAGTGGATACCATACAAAGTTGACAAAAAAGGAAAATTGCAGCCCTATTTTGTGTCTACATGCGGGACTTCTTACAGCGCGCCGATAAGAGCGGCACGCTGCGCCCTTAATATGTCCATGCAGGACATAATTTAATTTTTACCAAGGCTTTTTGCTTCTTTTTCAAAAATATCTCTCAGTTCTTTTGTTATGCCGAATATTCCTGTTAAAAAGGCGATAAGGCTCATTATTACAAGAACTTTGTCAACACCAAAGTGCTCTCCTATAAGACCCATCGGCGCCAGAAAAAGCGCACCCAGCCCCCAGCTGAATCCCTGCATTACACCTGAAATTACACCCTTGTGGCGGTTCATTATCTTCTGTGCACTTACAACCGTAACCGAAACCGAGAGCAGAATGAAAAAACCGGTTAAAATAAACAACAGAGCAGAAACCACAGGAGCTTTGTCCATAAAAAACAGGAACAGAAGCGTAAGTGGTAAAACGGAAAAGAACGAAAGTCTTATAACATTTGCCCCGCCTATTTTCTCTTCTATTTTAGAGCTGAGCATAGTGGCAATTCCGCTGATTGTAAAGAAAAGTGTTACTATAAAACCGGTTTGCGAAAGAGAAAAACCGTTTTCCTTGAGTATAAAAGGCATATAGGTGCCAAAACTTATACTTACCCCTGATTTTACAACCGCAATAAGCACAAGACCCAAAATTGCCTTTGAGGCGAGAATTTCTTTCATGACGGGCAAGAATTTTTCATGCGCAGGGCACACTGTTTCAAGAGGAATTTTAGGCACCACAAAATAAATCAAAATGGCGGTCAGAATGCCGGGTATACTAAAAAACAGGAGCGAATGCTCGCCGAAATACGCCGCGGCATTTGAAGAGCAAACCGGGCCTATGGCATATCCTATGGTACCCAAACCCAGAAATACACCCATATACTTTGTAAGTTTAGGGTTATTATAGCAAAATGTATTAACAAGACAGGTTACCTGCGGGTGATAAAAAGCATTCCCGCACATACCCAGTATCAGAAAAAGCGTAAGCAATTCCGGGCTGTTTGAAACAACACTTAGCGGTATAAAAACCGATGACATTATAAGACCCCAGAACATAAAAGTCCTGTGGCGGAGTTTATCAGAAACATAGCCAAACACCGGCTGCAGCATGGATGAAAACATATGCCCGAAAGCAATAATTGCACTTATGAATGACAGGGATATACCGAGCTTTGCAGTGATTACAGGATACAGAGGCACAAGCACCGAAGCGTACCAGTCTACCATAAAGTGTCCGCTGCCCAATCCTGCGAGGGCTTTTTTATCTGCATTTTTCATAGTTGTTAATACCTTTTTAGTGTCTAAAGTGTCTTATGCCTGTCACTGCCATAACAAGACCCATTTTGTCCGCGGTTTCTATAACGTCTTTATCTTTAATTGAGCCTGCCGGCTGAATTATTGCGGCAATTCTGTTTTGGGCGGCAAGGTGGATATTGTCAACCGCGGGGAAGAAGCCGTCGCTTGCAAGGACTGCACCTTTTGGCGAATCACACACTCTGTTTATGGCAATTTCTACCGCGCCGACACGCGATGTCTGACCTCCGCAAATACCGAGAGTCCTTAAATCTTTTGCCACGACAATACCGTTTGATTTTACATGTTTTGCAATTTTAAAAGCAAAAACCATATCTTCAATCTGTTCCTGCGTAGGTTTTAGTTTGGTGACAATTTTAAATTTATCCGGATCGAGCTCCAGAGTATCTTTTTCCTGTACAAGCACACCGAAGGGAGTAAGTTTAACCTCCTGCGGAACAAAATTGCGATATTGTTCAAGCGGTGTATTAATTTTAATCACGCGCAGGTTTTTCTTTGTCTTTAGAATATCAAGCGCAGCAACAGTGTATGAAGGAGCCGCAACAATTTCTAAAAACATTGAAGTCAAATGCTTTGCGACATCTGCGTCCACTTCTTTTGTAAAAGCGACAATACCCCCAAAAGCACTTAGAGGGTCGCAGTCAAGCGCTTTTTTCCAAGCGTCCTCAATATCCTGCCCCAGTGCGACACCGCACGGGTTGGTGTGCTTTACAATAACACACGCACTAACATCAAAAAACTCGGAAGCAATGTTTATGGCAGCTGTAGCGTCTAGAATGTTATTATAAGACATTTCCTTACCGTTTAAAATTTCAAAGTCAATCTGTTTGTCATAACCATATAAAGCAGCATTCTGGTGGGGATTTTCCCCGTATCTTAGGCTCTGTATTTTATTTAGATACAAAGCCTTTAAATCACAAAGCGCGTCATCTTTTTGCATTCCGAAATTGTATGAAAGTTCCTCAAAAATGGTAAAATCGTACCTTGAAGTAGTTTGAAACGCCTTTAGCGCCAGCATTTCTCTTGTTTTTTCATCAATGTTGTCAAAATCAAGGCCATAATCATCGATATCACATATTACGGTAACATTTTTATAATTTTTTGCCGCCGCACGAAGAAGAGCGGCACCTCCTATGTCAATATTCTTAATGAGCGTGTCAATATCGGCATTTACACCTTTGTATTTTTCAAAAGGATATAAATTAATTATCACAAGAGAAAAGGGAGAGTATTTAAGTGTTTTTGCCTCATTTTCATCTGCTAGCACCGGCGCAAAAATATCCGGATGGAGAGATTTTACTTTGCCGCCAAGAAGCTCGTCAAAACCGGTTATTTCAGAACTCTCGGTTACTTTAATACCGTTCTCGCGCAAAAGCTTAGCCGTATTTCCGGTTGAAACTATTTCCCACCGGGCAGCCTCCAGCCTTTTTGCAAGCTCTGTTATATTTGTTTTATCAAAAACACTGATATATGCACGTTTTTTCATGACAATCCCCGTATAATATAAATTTACAAGGGAATTTTAACACAAGAGTGTAATTATTTCATTACATAAAATTACATAGCGCTATACAGGCATTTCAAGAAATTCGCCATTATGGTTCATCATAACGCATGCGCTTTCAAACTGCGAACTCAAAGGGAAACGCTCGTCAACAGGAGCTTTTATATCTTTATTGTATGATATCGGCTCCTCTGACACTATTCTGCCTGCCACACCTGTTGAATTATTAAGAACTCCGTCAAAAGTGTAAAATACGCCGTTTTGTGCCGAAAAAGAAGTCTTTGAAGGAGAAGTGGCTACATTTTCAAGATACACGAGCGGACTAAAAGGAGTTTTTGCTTCAAGGTCGTCATTTGCAAGCAGCATCATTCTGAAACACCTGTCAGGAGTAGTAAAGTTTTTACCATACACTGTTTCAAAATACTTTATGGCAATTCTGGATTCATCATAGTTCTTATAGTATTCAAAAACGTCTGCCGAATCTCTTGCCTGCAAATCAAGTTTAAATGCGACATATTTAACCCTGTCGTCATCCATTCTTAAGACTTCACGGGGTTTTGTCCCCCAAAAAGTTTCAACGCTTTTCAAGGAGCCGTTTTTATCCGCAAAAATTACCGCTCCTTTTTCTTTGTCATCAATTTTTAAACTTCCGTCATCAAAGATTTCGCTCACTCTTACGGTTTTTCCGCCTTCATATTCTTCCATCATAAAAGGTTTGGCGCTGTCATTATAGAAAACTTCTCTTATTAAAGCCCCGTTTTCATTGGTATACTCATCTATTCCCGAGCTCTCGGAGCGTCTGAACTTATCGAGGGTATCATCAATTGTATTCTGCGCCTGCGTGCACAGGGAAAAAGCCTTTTGAGAAAAGGCCATGGCGGCATTTTTTGTCCTCAGGGAATTTAGTACAGCCCTGTCAATTTCTTTTTGTGAGGGAATTTCATACTTATCTTCAGTATTTAAGCCGTAAAAAGGTATGTCAAAATAAGACATCCTATTATTAATAACGGGAGATGCCGCTTTCTTTACGGCGGGAGAAAGGTTGTTAAAATTATTTATGTATGCAAAATTTCTTATTGCGTTAATTTTCATATAATACCTCGGGTTTTAAACTACACATCGGTATAACAAGCGTAAAGAAAATTTTTTGCATATAAATAAAATTATCAGCCTCCGCCGCAAAACGCTGCAATCTCAATAACATCGCCGTCATGCAGGATATTGCCGGCGTAATCTTCTTTGTAAATTATTTTTAAGTTTTTTTCCACAACAAAAAACCTCGGTAAATCCATCGATGACAAAAGTGTTTCAATGGTTGACCCCTGAGGGATTTCTTTTTTGTTCCCGTTAAGCGTTATTTGAACCATAGCCGTACCAGTCGCAAATGCCGTCTTTGCAGAACTCTTTTTCCAAGTCCGCCATTATGCTTTTGTGAGTCATTTCAAAAGTAACAGGCGTGATAGAAATACGGTTTGCCCTGACTGCGCTGATATCAGTACCGTCTTCTTCATGTTTTGTAGTAAGTTCGCCTGCCATCCAGTAGTATACCTTACCTCTGGGGTCTATACGCTTTTCATAATTATCCGTAAACATTTTTGTGCCGAGTTTTGTAATTTCCACACCTGCAATATCTTCTTCTTCCAGCGCCGGAGTATTTATATTTAAAATTGTTTTTTTAGGGAAGCTTATTTTTTGAATCTTAGGCAGAAATTTTGCTATAAAATCCGCCGTGACATCAAAGTACAGAGGGTCGGAAGTCATACTTGCAAGAGAAACCGCAATACTGGGATAATCAAGCATAGCACCTTCCATAGCACAGCTTACCGTACCCGAGTACAGAATATCAGTCCCAAGATTAGGGCCGTGGTTAATTCCCGAAATAACGATATCAGGCAATTCCCCCTGTTCCAAAACGGCGCAAATACCGAGTTTTATGCAGTCACCGGGAGTTCCTGATGTAACCCAGACTCTTTTTGCACCAAACTGCGACTCAAGCTCTTCAACCCTTAAAGGTGTATGCAGTGTCAAAGAATGTCCTGCGGCACTTCTTTCTCTGTCGGGCGCCACAACATATACATCATGCTCCTTTGAAAGCCTTGTCATAAGGGCCTTAATACCTGTTGCCGCAATACCGTCGTCATTGGAAATTAATATTTTCATAAATCCACCTGTGTAAACTGTCTTTTAAGTATAATTATAACATGATTCTTAATGAATTTGCCAAAAGTTTGGAGAGAATATAATATTTTATTATAACAGATGGTGGATTAATGCAAAAAGCATATTATTCCTTTAGTGATTATCTTAAGGAAAAATTCGGAGAAAAAGTCTATAAAATAACTCTGGATGCCGGTTTTTCATGCCCGAACCGCGACGGAACAATCTCAAGCGGAGGATGCATTTTTTGCGATGAGTCAGGCAGCTTTTCAAAGGCACACTCAAGCGCACTTGATATCAGAAGCCAGGTAAAAACAGGCATAGATACACTATCGCAAAGATTCGGAGCAAATAAATTTATCGCTTATTTTCAAGCATATACAAACACCTATGCACCTGTTGAAAAATTAAAAGAAATTTATGACAGCGCGTTCTGCAATGAGAAAATTGTCGGAATTTCAATAGGCACAAGACCCGACTGCATTGATGAAGAAAAACTTAACCTTATAGCACAATATAAAAACCCCTGGCTTGAGCTGGGACTTCAAAGCACTCACAATGAAACACTTAAAAAAATTAACCGCGGGCACGATTATGAATGTTTTTTACATTCATACAAACTGGCAAAAGAAAGAGGAATAAAAGTCTGTGTCCATATGGTTCTCGGACTGCCCGGAGAGAATAAAGACTTAATAAGGCAGAGTGCAAAAAGACTTGCAAAACTGGGTATTGACGGAATAAAACTACATATGCTTACAGTACTTGAAGATGCCCCTCTTGCAAAAATTTACAAAAAAGAGCCCTTTGAGCTTTTTACCATGGAGCAATATTGTGAAATTGTCTGCGACTTTCTTGAAATACTGCCCCCTAACACCACTATCCACCGCCTTGCCGGAAGCGGATATTCAAAAACACTTATTGCTCCGAAGTGGATAAACAACAAATTTGAAACACTTAACCTTATAGATGACATTTTCATAAAAAGAAAAACGCAACAGGGGTCAGGTTTTTACTTGGAGTGCGCCGATTAAGATACGAAAAACAAAAAGAGCCTCGCGCACGGGCTCTTTTTCTTAAATGCTTAAAAGTTTTTCTACACTTGTACCGTTATGTATTGTAGTAAGCAGCCTGTTATCAAGTTCGTCCAGCACGGAATATGTTTCACTGTCAATAGATTTTTTACTTGTAACACCGCCTATATCCACAATATAATCACCGGCCTTTGTACCTGCGTTATAATCGCCGAAAACAAGATTATGTTTTTTAAGCCACTGTGAAAATGTAATTCCTTCCTGTTTTTGAGGTGTTGAGCTTTCTATAAATTCACTAAGCATCCAGCCGCCGTGCCCCGTGTAGGCACAGTCGCCGTTAACACATACCGGTTTTCCTACGGGATTTGCCATAAAGAATTTCGGCACGTCTTTTACCCCTTCCTTGCTCATTTGTCTGGAAAGAGGAATTTCTGAATATCCTGATTGCGCGCCGAGCAGAAATTGATCTCTGAATATTTTCAGAGCAGCCGTATTTCCTGCCTCGTCTTGCAGTTTGTATACATTCCCAATCTGTCCTCCGCCCACATAAGCAGCCCTGAATTTTTTACCTGCAATCTCAAATTCATAGACAGGAACTTTATAGTCTTTGAGAGCGGAAAAATTATCCAGTGCTTTTTGAATTTCGGATGTATCAATACCCTTAAATATTGCGGGGATATTATCACAGACAAGTGCGCTTCCGTTTTTATCGGCAATATTATTTGCAATTATAGCAAAGCGCTCGGGCACATCATAATACCTATCCGAAAAATCCCCGAACAAGTCTGTATTATAGTCCATCTTAGCGCTTTCGCTTACAAATTTTCTTGTTTCGTTTTTATCGCGCGGTATTCTTTTAAAATCCCTGTCGAGATTGCCGCCGTATGAATATGCCGGCACCATATCAGGCGTATCGGAAACATTTAAACGCGGCGCCTTAACATCCCAGATATAATCCTGCATTTTTTCCGTTGATTGCGACAGGATTCGGCCTTTATTATCCAGTTTATACACAGTTATTTTCCCGTGCTGTCCTGAAGGTAATACCGCGTATTGAGGATGGCCGGCACCCGGTATGCGTATATATTCAACCGGGCTATCACCTGTCAAATCGGTAACAAACTTAATCTTTTCGCCATTTGCGTTTTTAACTGTTTTTGTTTTGCTAATCGGAATATTGCCCAGTATACCCTTGCCCAGTGCTTCTTCAACCGTGCCGTCGGGGTGCCTTTTTATTGTTTTATGATAAGATATTCCGTCAATATTGTACGAATTTATAATACATGTACCCTCTTTATTTGCATTTGTTGAAAAAATAGGAATAACACTGTCTTTTGAATATTTTGCACGTATAATCGAACCGTCTGTGTCGACAGTTTTTTCAAACAGCGATAAAAACTCACCGTCTTTATCCGACAGAAGTTTAAAAGAGTGCAGGGCACCATTGTTGTCTTTGAACTCATAAGCATATCTTTTTGAACCGCTTTTTAAAACCTCAGCTTGCGCAAGATTATCAAAATTTAACTCGGCTTTATCTTTATACATTAAAGACAATCTGTCTTTTAAAAATTCTACGGCATTAAACCCAGTGCCTTTATCATTTGGCAAAACATCTGCCGGATTATTTATCTGCCGTGGTAAATTATTCTGTACACCCGAAGCCCCGGTTGGCATAATTTTTCTGCCTTTTAATACCTTGGGGCCGAGTTTAATTGCCGCAATTGCAAGTGCAGCTATACCTATAGCAGCAGCCGCGCTTGCGGCATATTTAGTTTTAACATCCTTATCAGACCTGTCTATGGCATTTGAAACCGGCGTATTTGACTCAGTATGCCTTAAAGATGCATTATCAGGCATTTTAAACGATGAATAAATCTTGGCGGATTCCATTTTCTTCCCTTTTAAGACTTTATATACAAATATAAAAACACCTCAAGAGAAAAAATTGTTATGTACAAATTTGACGCAGAACTTTATACCTTACCCTTGCCGCAGCATTTTTTGTATTTTAAGCCGCTGCCGCACGGACAGGGGTCATTTCTGCCGATTTTAGGCATATCTTCTTTTGGCTGTTCATCAACATAGTTTGATGTTGAATTTTTAAGCGCCCTTGTTAGCTCCGTTTCCGTTTCAGCAACGCCGTCGGAGAATGGTATATCTTCAAGCGGATTTTCATTCTCATCTATTATTTGTATGCCAAATCTTGCTCTGAATAAGTGGCGCACAGTTTCGGATTGAATATCAGACATCATGGAGTTAAAAAGATTAAATGCCTCTTTTTTATATTCAATCAGCGGGTCTTTTTGACCGTATGCAACAAGACCTATGGAGTCTTTAAGGGCATCGATATTATTCAGGTGGTCAATCCATTTGGAATCAATAACCTGAAGCAATATATCGCGCTCGAGTGTCCGCATAACGTTGTCATCGGAAAAAGGCTCCTGTTTTTTTGTATCGGGCGAGCCATAACGCGACATTACATCATTAAAGCCCTGAACCGAGGTTTCTTCCATTTCACGATATGCAGCATTTACAAGACCCTTTAAGTAATCAGACATTTCCTGATATCTTTTTTCCATAAGGTCATCAAGTATAACGCCGCTCAATTGCGGGAATACAAGGTGTATTTCATTTACCAGCATTTTTATATCATCTTTTACGTATTCCGCAGGAGGCATATCGGGAGAGATATATTGTTTAAGAATTTTATCCACTTCAAGGTTTATCATATAGTTAATATCGGAACTCAAATTTTTTGAAGCGAGAACTTTTCGTCTTTGGATATAAAATTTTTCCCTTTGAATATTAATAACATCGTCATATTCAAGCACGCTTTTTCTTATATCAAAGTGATAAGTTTCCACCTTCTTCTGTGCGGACTCTATCTGACGCGTTATAAGAGGGTTTTCAATCGCCATATCTTCTTCAATATTCAACATGCTCATAAGAGCGGAGATTTTCTCGCCGCCAAAAATTCTCATTAAATCGTCTTCAAGCGAGAGGAAAAACCTTGTAGACCCCGGGTCGCCCTGACGCGCCGCACGACCGCGGAGCTGATTATCAATACGCCTTGATTCGTGGCGCTCCGTACCAATCACATGCAATCCGCCGAGAGCCACAACTTTTGCGTGTTCTTCTTCGGTAATTTTCCTTGCGCGCTCAAGAGCCGCTTCTTTTTGCGCTTCATAATCGGGAGCATCAGGTGTAATTCCTTTTGAATCCAAATCTTCTTTTGCAAGATATTCAGGGTTGCCGCCAAGAAGAATATCCGTACCGCGGCCTGCCATATTTGTTGCAATTGTAACTGCATTTACCCTGCCCGCCTGAGCAATGATATATGCTTCTCTCTCGTGTGCCTTGGCATTAAGAACATTATGCTTAATGCCGCGTTTTTTAAGGATGGCCGAGAGATATTCCGATTTTTCAATACTTATGGTGCCCACAAGAGTCGGACGCCCCATTTTAGCCATCTTCTCTATTTCATCAGCCACTTTTAAGTATTTCATCTCACGAGTTTTATAAATAACATCCGGGTAATTAATCCTGATATCGGGCTTATTGGTGGGAATTTCCGTACATGGCAAATTGTAAATCTTTCCAAACTCTGCCTCTTCCGTCATAGCGGTACCCGTCATGCCCGAAAGCTTGGGGTACAGCCTGAAAAGATTTTGAAAAGTTATACTTGCAAGAGTTTGTGTTTCATCCTGAATGGGCACGCCTTCTTTAGCCTCTATTGCCTGATGAAGCCCCTCAGACCAGCGCCTGCCTTCCATAATGCGGCCCGTGAACTCGTCAACTATCATTACTTCATTGTTTTTAACAACATAATCGGTATCTTTTATAAACAATTCCTTGGCTTTAAGCGCCTGCAGGAGATGATGTGCATACTGGGTGTGAATATCAAACAGGTCCTCAACATTCAGAAATTCACATGCTTTATCTATGCCGTCCTCTGTTAAAATAATATTCTTATTCTTTTCATCCACCTCGTAGTGTTCAATCTTCTGCAGGAGCGGGGCAATTTTTGCCATTATTCTGTATGTTTCGGCAGACTTCTCCAGCCTTCCCGAGATAATGAGCGGGGTGCGGGCTTCGTCAATTAAAATACTGTCAACTTCATCGATAATTGCATAGTTATAAGGTCTTTGAACAAGTGCATCAAGAGATGAGGACATGTTGTCGCGAAGGTAATCAAAGCCGAATTCGTTATTTGTACCGTATGTAATATCGCACGCGTAAGCTTCTTTTTTTGCATTAAAATCATTATGTCCGGAGCCCTGAGAGAGAATAACCCCCACGGAAAGCCCCAGAAACTCATAGAATTTACCCATCCAGTCACGGTCACGCTTTGCAAGATAATCATTTACCGTAATTATGTGAACGCCCTTTCCCGTAAGTGCGTTAAGGTAAGCGGGAAGTGTTGCTACAAGTGTTTTACCCTCGCCTGTTCTCATCTGTGCAATGTGTCCGTTATGAAGGAAAATACCGCCTATTAGCTGTACGTCAAAATGGCGCATGTTAAGAACTCTCTTGCCTGCCTCTCTAACCGTTGCAAAAGCCTCGGGCAAAATGGCATCTAGCGCCGCTTTTTCAAGTTCGCGGTCTTTCTTAAAATCGGAAGAAGTTTCTCTTTTGGATAAAATTTCTTTAAATTCATCCGTCTTGGCGCGCAGTTCATCATCGGAGAGTTTTGAAAATTCCTCTTCAAGAGCATTTATGTGTTCGACCACCGGCATGATTTTATTTATCTTGCGCTCATTGGGGTCTTTAAATATTTTTAAAAGTAAATCGACTAGACTCATAAACTCTCCTGATTTTTCTCCCTTTAAAATTATACTATCACAAAAAAAGAAAAAATATTTATTACTGCTTTGACTAATATTTTTTATCGTATAGAATTAAACAAGGTCGTACTTTTTGAGAGGAGAAAATTTTGGAACACTTACACACACTGGCAAGCCAAAATGCTGTGATTGTATCTGCTTCAATTCTTATTGTCGCTTATATATTCATTGCTTGGGAAAAAATTTCCAAAGTAACAATTGCACTTTTAGGCGCATGCTTAACATTATTCTTAGGACTTTTACACACCGAAAAAACGCCTCAGGCGCTGGGTGAATACTTTACAAACTTTATTGACTTCAATGTAATATTCCTGCTTGTTTCAATGATGATTATTGTTCACATTGCGGCAAAATCAGGCATGTTTACCTGGATGGCAAATGAAATTTTAAAACATACAAAAGGCAAACCCAAACTTGTTTTATTTTCACTTGCTTTCTTTACTGCATTTGCAAGTGCTTTTCTTGATAACGTAACAACGGTTATTCTTGTAATGCCCATTACTTTTGCAGCTTGCAAAAAACTGGATCTTAATCCCGTTCCTTTTTTAATTACTGAAATCATCTGTTCAAATATCGGCGGAACAGCAACTCTTATCGGCGACCCGCCGAATATCATTATCGGCTCTGCCGCAGGTTTCAGCTTTATGGACTTTATAAAAGAACTTACAGGCATTGTATTTTGTATTTTTCTTGTTACCGTCGGGCTGCTTATCTTTATGTTCAGAAAACAGCTTATAAGCACACCTGAGAAAATGGCTTCCGTTACGGAAATTGATAACTCAAATACAATTACCGACAAAATCCTTGCCTGGCGCTCGGGTATTGTGCTTTTACTTGTGATACTGGGCTTTATGGCTCATGACATTACGCACATTCCTACGTTCTTAATTGCAATGATAGGTGCAAGCGTGCTTTTAATATTTGAAAAACCTGCAAAAATACTTGTAGAAGTTGAGTGGAATACAATCTTCTTCTTTATCGGTCTGTTTATAATCATTGGCGGCCTTGAAGCTTCAGGCGGTATCAGACTTATGGCTAACTGGCTTCTTGAAGTCACAAACGGCTCACAGAGTGCAACTTCAATGATTATTCTCTGGGCTTCAGGTATTTTATCGGGTATTATCGACAATATTCCATACACAGCCACAATGGCACCCATGCTTGCTACAATCTCACAGGCAATGGGTGCGGAATATACTCATCCGCTGTGGTGGTGTCTGTCGCTTGGCGCCTGCCTTGGCGGCAACCTGACAATCATAGGCGCTGCAGCAAACGTTATTGTAAGCGAAAACTCTGCAAAACATGGCCATCCCATTTCATTTATGTACTATCTGAAATACGGTGCGCTCACAACAATTGTTGCACTGCTTATGAGCACGCTTTACATATATTTAAGATTCTTAAGATAAGATGATAATATCTGACGACAATAAAAACAGTAAAAATAAAAAACCGCAAGGCGCATCAAAAAATGATGCGCCTGCGTGCAAATCTCAAGACCTTGACGCCAAGGAACTTGACTTTGACAAAACCTACGAAAAAAACATCCGCCCCAAAACCTTTGATGAGTACATAGGGCAGAGTACGCTTAAAGAAACTCTTAAGATAACAATTGAGGCAAGCAAAAAAAGAAACATACCGCTTGACCACCTTCTGTTTTACGGCCCGCCGGGACTTGGCAAAACAACACTTGCAGGAGTCATAGCAAATGAAATCGGCGTAAATATTAAAATAACCTCAGCACCTGCTCTTGAGCGCCCAAGAGACATCATAGGAATCCTGATGTCGCTTAAGGGAGGCGAGATTCTCTTTATTGATGAAATCCACAGGCTGAATAAAATTGCGGAAGAAATCTTATATCCCGCAATGGAGGATTTCTTTATTGACCTTACCACAGGCAAAAGCCAGAGTGTCAAAACCATGCGCGTTCCTGTTCCGAAGTTTACGCTAATCGGTGCGACAACAAAAGCAGGGGCACTATCGGGCCCGCTTCGTGACAGGTTCGGCATAATTCACAGACTTGAATTTTACACAATAAAAGAACTTGCACAGGTCATAAAAAGAAGTGCCAAAATTTTAAATATTGAAATAGATGATGAAGGGGCGCTTGAAATAGCTTCGCGCTCGCGTGCTACCCCGAGGATTGCAAACAGGCTTATAAAAAGAAGTGCCGATTATGCGCTTGTAAAATATGACGGCAAAATTACAAAACAAATAGCAAAAGAGGCGCTTGATTCACTTTGTATAGATGATTTGGGACTGGACAATACAGACAGAGCCTTGCTTGAACTTATTATAAAAAGCTATGACGGCGGCCCTGTAGGCATTGAAACGCTTTCGGTCGCCCTTGGAGAAGACACAAGGACAATTGAAGATGTTTACGAGCCGTATTTATTACAAAAAGGCTTGCTTGCACGCACAAACAGAGGGCGCTGTGTTACAAAAGAAGCCTACAGGCATCTTGGCATTAAATACTTCGACAAAAACGGCCAGATAGGACTTTTTGACTAAGACTAATAGCTTATAAACATTACATAGGGTTTTGCATTTCTTTAAGGAATATCGAAGCCCTTGCAAGAATACTTTCGCGGAGTGCCATGGGGTCATTTATTTGTATATCCAGTCTGTCCATAATTTTGGGATCAAGTATGGGGGTCGGAATCTTAGGCTGCACAAGTCTGTCGGCAATATAAACAATACCGCAGGCAACAGGCAGCGAGGACTGTACGGGATTATGGTGATACCTGATACAGTTAGTTAAAATTACCGGCAACTGCCACTTTTTAGAAACAAGTGCCCCTAAAACGCAGTGATTGGTGCCAAAAAACGAATCTTCAATCTCTACAAGGTCAGTCTGATTTTGCTGAGCTATATATCTTACTTTTGAATATTTAATCGGGTTTTTAGCATTAAGAAGAATCTTTCCGACATCATGCAAAAATCCGATTACAAAAGCGTCATCAGGGTTTATAACTTTATATTCTTCGGCAAGCATTTCTGAAGCTATTGCACACTTAGTGGAGTGCTCCCAGAGCTCGCGCGAACCCTGTGCCGTCATCATTTGTTTGAGCGCAAGGCTCATAATAATATTTTTTGCCTTCATCATGCCAAGAATTACAAGTGCTTTATTTATTGATGTAATCTGCTGATGAAAACCGTAATATGCAGAGTTTACAAGGCTTAAAGTCTTAGTAGAAATAGACTGGTCGACAGACATAATATTTGCAAGCTCGCGAATCCCGGTTTGTGGATTTTTTATAACCTCGAGTGCACGCACCATAACATTAGGCATAGGGGGTATGTCTTTAAATTCATCTACATATTGTTGAGGGTTTATTCTGTTATTGTCCATTTTACTATATTATACCTGAAGATGTTTTTTAATACTCATAAAACTTCCGCCCGCAGAAAAGAGCACGCCGATAAGTAAAATCGAGAAAACGACAAGGCCCTGCGAGTATGAATATGCAGGCATCATAAAAAATTCATGCATTTTCTGCAAATATCCCTGTACGATATTTATGGGAATAATCGCCACAAGAGCACCCATAAAGCCGTATATGGCTCCCTGCAGTACAAGCGGAGACTTAATGTACCAGTTAGATACACCCATCAAGCGCATAATTTCAATTTCCTCTTTCCTCGATTGAATGACCAGTTCAATTGTATTATTTATAATAGTAATTGTCAAAATACAAGCAATAATTACTACAACAAGTGTAATCGTATGACTTATCTTATTTATCATCTGGAACTTTGCCACCAGATCTTTCGCATAGCTCAAATCTGCAACTCCCGGAATAACTTTTACCCTGTTCATTACAAACTCTATGTTATCAGGGTCATCAACCTTAATATGAAGAGTGTCAGGGAGCGGGTTTTTAACATCCGGAACATCTATCTCGCGCTTTAATTCTGCCCATGAAGCCTCGCGGGAAATATATTTTACACCCTTAACATGTTCAATATCACGAATTAATCCCACGGTCGCATTAATATCTGCGTCAGGTTTAAGATATGCGGAAATTTCAAGAACGTTGCCCATAGCTGATACCATGCTTGAAACACTGAGTGTGGTGCGGAAAATCGCGCCAAAGATTGTCAAAATAGCAGCCATTGTCGTAATAATAGCAATATTTATAAGCCCCGCCTGGGCAACGCCTTTTACGGTTTCAATGCCGATACGGTAGGCTATACGCAGCTCGGTAAGCCAATCTTTGGGCAAATGGGATTTTACCTTCTGTCTTAATCTGTTTCTTCTTGTGCCGTTAGTCATAAGTACCTGCCTGAACGTCCCTTACAATTTGTCCTTTTTCAAGAGTAATTACTCTTTTTCTGAAATGATTTACTATCGCATGGTCATGGGTTGAAACAAGAATAGTGATTCCCCTTTGGTTAACCTGCTCTAAAATCTGCATAACTTCCATTGAATTTTTAGGGTCAAGATTTCCCGTAGGTTCATCCGCAATCAAAAGCGGAGGGCCATTTACTATGGCGCGCGCTATGCTCACACGCTGCTGCTCGCCTCCGGAGAGTTCACAGGGTTTTGATTTATACTTATCTTCAAGTCCTACAACCTTAAGCGCACCGTAAACCCTCGCCTCTATTTCTCTGGATGAAACCCCCATGGTTCTTATAACATAGGCAATATTATCATACACCGTATGGTTTTGAAGCAGTTTATAATCCTGAAAAACAATCCCCATGCAACGTCTGAGGTTTGGAATTTTATTGGGGGCAAGATTTCCTATGTTAATACCCCCGACAAGAACACTGCCGCGCGTCGGACGCTCTTCAAGATAGAGCATTTTCATAAGTGTGGATTTACCGGCGCCCGAGGAGCCCACAAGAAAAACAAACTCGCCCGGACGAATGTGCAAATTTACATTATAGAGTGCAAATTTATTTTTATACTGTTTAATTAAATCTCTGACTACAATCATTTTTTACCTAAATATCCGCTAATTGTTTCACACAATCTTGTATCAGTTAAACCGAAAAACTCCATCAATTCACGCTGTTCGCCGCTCTGTCCGAAACAGTCGGGAGTGCCTATTCTGTATACTCTTGCGGGGAGTTTTTCACAGAGCGTTTCACAAACTGCACTGCCAAGACCGCCGATTATGCTGTGATTTTCTACCGTTACCGCAATACCTGTTTTCTTAACACTTTCGATAATGTCACCTGCCGCAAAGAACGGTTTAACAACAGGCACATGCAGGACTTCGGCGTCAATACCTTTTTGTTTCAGCATATCGGTGCAGCTTATAACCTCCCAAAGAGTCTCGCCGTTTGTAATTATCGTAATATCCTTGCCCTCTTTAATTTTAACCGCTTTTTTCGGGTTAAAAACATAATCATTTTCATCAAAAACCGTTTTCAGATTTGTCCTTGCAAGGCGAACATATACAGGGCCATGCATTTGCGCGGCATATCTTATAACCTGTTTTACTTCGTTATAATCAGCAGGCACTATAACGGTCATATCAGGCAGCGAGCGCATATATGAAATATCTTCAAGTGCCTGGTGCGACGCACCGTCCTCTCCGACCGTAACACCGCCATGCGTTGCAACTATTTTTACGTTTAAATTCGGATAACAGATTGAATTTCTTATCTGATCCAGACATCTTGCCGTGGCAAACATTGCAAAAGTGCTGACAAAAGGAATCTTGCCTTCATTAGCCAGCCCTGCCGCAGTACACATCATATCCTGTTCTGCAATACCGGAGTTAAAAAAGCGTCCAGGATAAGCTTTTTGAAACTTACATGTCTGAGTTGAGCAGGATAAATCAGCATCAAGAACAACAATGTTTTGATTGTTCGCGCCGAGTTCAACGAGGGTTTCGCCGTATGCCACTCTTGGAGATTTAATTTCAGTTTCTTTTTTAAGCATTTAGTTCCTCCAGTGCACGTTTCAACTCATCATCGTTTGGCGCCTTGCCGTGCCAGCCGGCATTATCTTCCATAAATGAAACACCCTTGCCCTTTATTGTGTTTGCAACAACGGCACACGGTTTTTTAGAATCACGCGCCTCTTTGAGGGCAGTTTCAAGTTCGGCTTCATTATGTCCGTCAACGGTTTTTACCATCCAGCCAAATGCCTCCAGTTTTTTATCAAGCGGCTCAAGAGACTTGACTTCATCCGTATCTCCGTCAATTTGAAGGTTGTTTTTATCTATAATTAAAGTCAAATTGTCAAGATTTTTGTGCGAAGCACTCATAAGAGCCTCCCACACACTGCCCTCCTGCATTTCGCCATCACCGACAAGAACATAAACATGCGCAGGATTATTGTTAAGTTTCAGAGCAAGAGCGACACCAACCGCCATTGAAAGCCCCTGCCCCAGTGAACCCGTACAAACTTCCACACCCTCCAGCTTTGTTCTTGTGGAAGGGTGCCCCTGCAGCCTTGTACCCAGCTTACGAAAGGTCATTAGTTCATCCGGCGCAAAGAAGCCTTTCCTTGCAAGCACGGAATAAAGGGCTGCACTGGCATGACCTTTTGACAGAATAAATCGGTCGCGCTTGTCAAAGTCGGGAGATTGCTTCCATTCATGCGGAACAAACATAATTTTGTTATAAAGCACACTTAAAATCTCTACACACGAGAGCGATCCTCCGGGGTGGCCGGATTTTGCGCTATGTATCATCTTTAAAATATCACACCTTACGACGTTGTTAAATTTTTTCAATACTTTCGCGGCCTCAATAAACTGTGAATTACTTCTTAATACTATCTATTATACTCTCAAACAAGAATATTGGCAAAGTCGGAAATATACGCCTGAACCTTTCCGGCTGTTTTATTGTACGATAAAGCCACTCCAGACCGAGTTTTTGCCACATAATCGGTGCACGCTGAACACAGCCCGCAAAAACGTCAAAACTCCCGCCGACACCGACCATTGTACATCCTTGTAACATTTCTTTTAATCTGTAAATAATAAATTCCTGCTTAGGTGCGCCAAGAGCACACAAAAGCACCTGAGGGCAGGCTTTTTTGATTTCGTTAAGAATTGCATTCTCATCATTAAAGTAACCGTTATGCGAAAAAACAATGTTAAGGTTTTCAAACTCGCATTTTAATTTTTGGCATACTGTATTTATCACTTCTTCTTTTGCTCCTAAAAGAGCAAGGCGCAGATTATTGCGGGCGCACATTTCAATCAGCGAGCGGGAATAGTCGACACCGCCGATTCTTTCCTGATTAACTCCTTTTAATTTGAGAGCAATTTTTATACCCACACCGTCAGCTACTACAAGTTCACTGTGCTTTAGTACATTTGCAAAATCTTTATCTTTTTTCGCAAGTTCCACCATCTCGGGATTTATGGTCACAACCTGCATATTCTCACCATTGTCAATTGCGCTTTTTGCGCACTCCAATGCCTGATTATAAGTTAAAATATCC
>ERZ1643249.1655-NODE-1655-length-22027-cov-8.854542_pt1 | contig 22027 bp, 18 predicted proteins | sample MGYA00579263_ERZ1643249 | MGnify/ENA primary metagenome ERZ1643249 (study PRJEB29033, sample SAMEA4952264) | chicken gut metagenome | biome: Broiler Chicken; feature: Gastrointestinal Tract; material: Caecum | place: Ireland | collected 2018 | study: Broiler... | reverse complement strand
ATAGTATATTTTTCGCTATCCCAACACTTTACATACTGTAGATAAATCAATTCTTACAAAGTCATCATTGATTTATTAACAGTATGTATCGTGTCGGTCCCCCCGACCCCCGCTTAAAATATACTATATATCTTGTCATTTTTTTATTCAGAAGTTACAACAATTTCCATTTGACAAAACTACCTTTTCCGTATACAATTAAGGTGGTTTATAATGTATAAAACTATATATAAAAAGGAGTTTATTATGAATGAAATATTACATGTTGGACTTGATGTCGGATCTACAACAGTTAAAATAATAGTAATGGACAATAACAAAAATACTATATATTCGGATTATCGTAGACATTTCTCAGATGCCAAAAAAACAGTTTGTGAAGTTTTAGAAGAATTATTATTAAAATATCCTTCTTATTCTTTTACAATTGCATTAACAGGTTCTGGTGCAATGTCTGCCGCAAAATTTTTAGGAGTTGATTTTATTCAAGAAGTTATCTCTTGTAAAAGAGTTATCGAAAAATATTTTCCTAAAACAGATGTTGTTATCGAATTAGGTGGAGAAGACGCTAAAATCATTTATTTTGATAATTCTATTGAACAGAGAATGAACGGTACATGTGCTGGTGGAACTGGTGCATTTTTAGACCAAATGGCTTCTCTTTTACATACAGATACAGCAGGATTAAATGAGTTAGCTAAAGGATATCAAACTATTTATCCAATTGCTTCTCGTTGTGGAGTTTTCGCAAAAACTGATATACAACCCTTAATAAATGAGGGGGCTGCCAAAGAAGATATTGCAGCTTCTATTTTCCAAGCAGTTGTAAATCAAACAATTAGCGGTTTAGCTTGTGGAAGGCCTATTAGAGGCAATATTGCGTTTTTAGGAGGTCCTTTAAGCTATCTTTCAGAATTAAGAAAACGTTTTATTGAAACTTTAAACTTAACAGATGAACAAATTATAATACCTGAAGAAGCACATTTATTAGTTGCAAAAGGTGCTGCCTTAGATTCTTTTAATACAGAAGTGATTACACCTGATGAATTAGAAAAAAAGATTGAAAACTTTAAAAATTCTCATGATACAACAACTCAACCTTTAGATCCATTATTTAAAGATGAAGATGAATATAAAACTTTTAAAGAAAGACATAATAAAGCAAAAGTTACTGAAAAACCTTTAAAAGACTATGAAGGTGATTGTTTTTTAGGAATTGATGCTGGTTCTACTACTACAAAGCTTGTATTGATTGATAAAGACGGTAATTTACTATATTCTCTATATGGAAGTAATGAAGGAAATCCACTACAAAGCGTTATGGATATGTTAAGAAAACTATATAAAGAATTACCTGAAAAAGCAATTTTAAGATATAGTGGTGTTACAGGTTATGGTGAAAAACTAATTCAAACAGCATTAAATGTAGACTTAAATGAAATTGAAACAATAGCACATTATACAGCTGCCAAAACTTTTGAGCCTGACGTAACAAGTATTGTTGATATTGGTGGTCAGGATATGAAATATATAAGAATTAAAAATGGATCTATTGATAATATCATGTTAAATGAAGCATGCTCTTCTGGATGTGGTTCTTTTATAGAAACATTTGCCAAAAGTTTAAATTTGGAAATATCTGAATTTGTAAAAGAAGCTATAAAATCAAGAAAACCTGTTGATTTAGGTTCAAGATGTACAGTATTTATGAACTCTAAAATAAAACAAGCACAAAAGGAAGGATATTCTGTTGGAGATATCTCAAGTGGATTATCATATTCTGTAATAAAAAATGCCATCCAAAAAGTTATGAAGGTAAGAGATGTAGAAACTTTAGGAAAACATATTGTTGTTCAAGGTGGTACTTTTTATAATGATGCTGTCCTTAGAGCTTTTGAGCTTATTGTTGGTAAAAATGTTGTAAGACCAAATATCTCTGGATTAATGGGTGCTTACGGAATGGCTTTACTTTCAAAAGAACAATATGAAGCAAATATGGATATGGAATATACATCCACCATATTAAAAACAGATGAATTAGATAATTTAAAAATTAAAATTACACATACACATTGTAATAATTGTGAAAACCATTGTAAATTGACAATCAATAAATTTAGTAATGGTCAAATACATGTAACAGGTAACCGTTGTGAAAAAGGTGCTGGAATTGTTACAAAAGCAAAAAATTTACCTAATTTAGTACAATACAAATATGAGAGAATTTTTGATTATACACCAATAGAAGAGCAATATGCAACAAGAGGAACAATAGGAATCCCTAGAGTTTTAAATATGTACGAAGATTATCCTTTCTGGTTTACATTCCTTTCAAGCTTAGGTTTTAGAGTTATCATATCTGAAAAAAGTACTAGAAAAACCTATGAAAAAGGTATGGAATCAATGCCTTCAGAATCTGTATGTTATCCTGCAAAACTTTCTCATGGTCATATTGAAAGTTTACTAGAACAAGGAATCAACACTATATTTTATCCTTGTATGCCATATTCAAGAAAAGAATATAAAAAAGCAGATAACCATTATAATTGTCCTATTGTTATCTCATATTCTGAAGTATTAAAAAATAATGTTGAAGGATTAAAAAATCCTAAAGTAAAATTCTTAAATCCATTCTTACCTTTTGATAAAAAGAATTTAGTAAAAAAGATTTTAGAATTAGATGAATTTAAACAATATAAATTTACAAAAGAAGAACTAAATGAAGCAGCTGACAAAGCTGAAAAAGAATATCAAAAATGTAAAGAAGATATTAGAAGAAAAGGTGCTGAAACAGTAAAATACATAGAAGAAAATCACTTAAAAGGTATCGTATTAGCAGGTCGTCCTTATCATGTGGATCCAGAAATTAATCATGGTATTGATACATTAATTACATCATTAGGATTATGTGTATTAACAGAAGATAGTATCTCAAATCAAACAGAAGTTAAAAGACCAATTAGAGTTGTTGACCAATGGGTATATCATGCAAGACTTTATGCAGCAGCTGATTTTGTTGGTAAACATGACTCTTTAGAATTAGTTCAATTAAATTCTTTTGGATGTGGTGTAGATGCTGTTACAACAGACCAGGTTGAAGAAATTTTATCTAGTTATGATAAAATGTATACTTTAATAAAAATAGATGAAGTTAATAACTTAGGCGCAGTTAGAATTCGTATACGTTCTCTTTTAGCTAGTATGAATAAACGTGAGAAAGAGAAAAAAGAAAATAATGCTACTGGTGATTATGAACAACATAAAAAAATATTTACAAAAGATATGAAAAAAGATTATACAATTTTAATACCACAAATGGCACCAATCCATTTTGAATTGCTAGAATCTGCCGTAAAATCTACTGGATATAAAGTAGAATTATTAAGAAAATGTACTCAAAAAACTATTGAAACAGGATTAAAATATGTTAATAATGATGCTTGTTATCCTTCAATTTTAGTTACTGGACAAATGATTGAAGCACTTCAATCTGGTAAATATGATTTAAATAAAACTGCTTTAATTATGTCACAAACAGGTGGAGGGTGCCGTGCAACAAATTATATAGGATTTATAAGAAAAGCTTTAAAAGATGCAGGATTTGAAAATATACCAGTTATTTCATTTAATATTGTTGGTATGGAAAAAATGCCTGGATTTAAAATAACAGTACCATTAATAGAACGTCTTTTAAAAACTATATTATATGGTGATCTATTACAAAAAATGTTAACTAAAAATAGAGCTTATGAAAAAAACAAAGGTGAAACACAAAAATTATTTGACACATGGATGGAAAAATGTAAAAAACTACTTGAAAAATCAACAAATAAAGAATTTAAACAAAGTATTTATGATATTGTAAATGATTTCGAAAAAATAGAATTAGATACAACAATTGAAAAACCTAGAGTTGGTATCGTTGGAGAAGTTTTAATTAAATATCATCCTTTTGGAAATAACTTTGTTGCAGATTTATTAGAAAAAGAAGGTGCTGAAGTAATATTACCAGACTTTATGGGATTTGTTAAATTTATGGCTACACATAAAATTACATTTAATAATCTATTAAATACAAATAAAACTTCTTCAAAAATTATGAAAGCAGCTATAAAATTAATAGATATATTAGAAAAAGATATGAAAATTGCTTTAGCAAATTCTAAAAAAGGCTATTTACCACCTTGTGATATTTGGCATTTAGAAGATAAAGTAAAAGATGTCTTATCTATCGGAAATCAAACTGGTGAAGGTTGGTTCTTAACAGCTGAAATGATTGAATATATAGAACATGATATTCCAAATATTATTTGTGTTCAACCATTTGCTTGTTTACCAAATCACGTTGTTGGTAAAGGTGTTATAAAAACAATTAGAGAAGAATATCCAGATGCTAATATTTCACCTGTTGATTATGATCCTGGTGCTAGCGAAACTAATCAAGCAAATAGAATTAAGTTATTAATGACTGTTGCTAAAGATAACTTAAAAGCAAAACAAAATAGACAAAAGGCTATTGAAAAAGAAAATGAAATTGTGCCAGAACCACATAAGCAAGTAACTAATGAAGTTGAGAAAATAAATAAGTAAATAGGGTACCCGACTGCAATTCTTTGATTGCTATGTCGGGTTAATTTTTTGTATCTCCTTTTTTGTAGTCTTATATCCTATATCATATAATTCATCTATTTTATCCATATCTAACAAACCTATTTTTTTAGTATAAATTTCTAATAAATAATCTGTTCCTTGCCATTCATAATCTGATAATTCTTTACACAACAAATTTATGGATCTACTAGCAACATCAATTATATTAGAACAGCATTTCTGATCAAAATCCTCCTTAAAAACTACACTTATAACTTTATTTGCTCCTATTTCCTTTAATTCTTTCCATGGCGAATTTTCGCGAATTCCACCATCTATTAACTTTGTATTGTTATATTCACATGGTGAAAACACAACAGGATAACTACAGCTTGCTCTAACAGCTCTCCCTATATTCATGCTCTCTACAAATATAGTATTAGACAAATTCCTTTTTTCATTTTTATACGAAGAAAAACAAGTAACTTTTCCATTACACATATCTACTGTAGGGATTACTAAAGGCATTTTCACTTCTGAAATATTTTTTATATTTTTCTCATTTGCTATATTATTAATTAATTTTTCTATTTCCTTTCCACTATTTAATCCATCAATAATTATTTTTCTTTTAAATATTAATCCATAAATTAATTTTATAATATTCCAAAAATCAATATATTTTATTTTTTTGCAATATTTTTTGAATATTATATATATTTCGTCAGCATTAAGTCCAATAGCATATAAAGTAGCTACAATACTTCCCGAAGATGTTCCTGCTATACAGTCTATTTTTATATTTTCTTCTTCTAGCGCTTTTATTACTCCTATATGTGCTGCCCCTTTTACTCCCCCACCAGATAAACTTAAACCTAATTTCATTTTATCACCTAGTGTAATATATGCTTTTTTGTAAAAAAGGTGAACATTTTCATTTCTTTAGTAATTTTTGACAATTTACATAAAATATAGTATAATTATATTTAATATAAAAATGTAATTAAATTATTAAGGAGGGATACTAACATAAATGTAACTGTAAACTTGAGGAATTTAAAACTTCCTTATCAACTACTTTTTAAACTAATTTGTTAAAAAAGTAGAAAAATAATAAGAAAATAATAACCGAGCATCAACAAACAGGAGGATATCAAATGCAAATATTTATTTTTTGGGTTACTATGATAATACTTTTTCTTCTAGCAGTAGGCATGTTAACATATTTGCTAACTGAAACTAACAACAAAAATCGGAGATTCCGCTTCAATATCTTTATAGGCTCCATCTTCTTTGCACTCTCGACTGCATGGAGTATTGCTCTTTATATCTGGACTTATATAGACATATACTTTCAGATAAATACTAACACTAATCTAATCTTTAACTTATTGATTATTTTAATTATCTTTTATGCTTATATTCTATTAGCACTATTGATGGCCTATTTGAAGAAAAGGAAGAAAAAATAACATTTTTATTGTCCAAAGCTTTCACTTATTTGTGAAGGCTTTTGGTTTTTTTATTGAATAGGAAATACTATATTGAAACATTATTTTTTTTATGTTATTATTATATAGAAAGGATTGTTTTATTATGGATAAAAATTATTATGAAATATTACAAATAAATAAAAATGCTTCGCCAGAAATCATAGAAAAAGCATATAAAACTTTGGCAAAAAAATACCATCCTGATTTACAAGATGAAGCACATAAAAAAGAAGCTGAGGAAAAATTTAAAATAATAAATGAAGCTTATCAAACATTGTCAAATCCTCAACTAAAAGCATCATATGACCAAAATATGATGGATAATAATATTTCACAAGAACAATATGAGGAAATGTATAAGCAAAATCAAATATTAAAAAATGAATTAAATAATTTACATAGACAACAAACTAATCAACATTCTAATCCAAATAACAACATGTACAATAATGTTAATTCAACTCAAGATACTCCAGAAAAAAGATATAAAAGAGATTTGGAATATGAAAAACAATTAGAAAGAGCCAGACAACAAGCATACCATGATGCATATATACAAGACTTAAAGAATAGGGGTTATAAAATAAGATATAAGAAAACTTTTAAAGAATATTTAAAAAATTTATTTGCTCTTTGTATTGCAATACTTTTTCTTATTTTCATTTTGAATTTACCTTTTGTTAAATCATTTTTCTATGATTTAGCACAAAATAACCCTTTACTATATTCTTTATATTCTATATTTCAATAATAGTTAATCTATGTTTTATATATTAGGAAAGTCATGCTGACTTTCCTAATATATAAATAAAAAAGGAATGAGTCCTAATACAAGGATACACATTCCTTTTATTTTTGAATTCTATTAATTTAATCAAATTACGTCCAAATATACTTCTATTCCATATTAAAAGATATAGTATAATCTGTTCCTTCTAATAATGTAACTTCAAAAACATATTGCTTTGTTTCTCCATCTTCAGTTGATATATCTATAATATTAACTTCACAAGTATATACTCCCTCATCTTGCTCATCTGATGAATTAAACTCTACACTATTTTCGCTAAAGAAATTATTACTAATGTAATTAGCAAATTCTTCCTCTGTTGCAAAGTAAGTATCTTTAAAACTTGCTTCTAATACTTTATATGCAGTATCATATTCTTTATTATTAATCATTGCTACAAAACGATTTATATTCCTCATTGCTTTCGTCATTTCTAAAGAATTTTCATACTCATCTTCAAAACCTGGTGGCTCTGGATTATATTTTCCTTCTCTTACTGTATATTGCATAACAGTGTCTTCTATAAAAGTATAATAGTTGCCATTTTGATCTGTACAAGTATAAATCTTTTTTCCATTTTCCTCTGAAACACTATACTCTTCCATAGACAAAGTTGCAATAGTTGTTCTATTTTTATCTAAATATTCCTTATACTCATCAAATGAATCAAAACGTCTATTTCTATAACTTTCATCTAAAGTATTATATGCTTCTTCTGGAAAATATAATCTATTATCTCTATAATCAATAAAATATTTCTCTGCCATCTCTTGATCTGAAACATTAACAAAATCATAATAACTTTCTTCTATCTTTTCACTATCTTCTTCAGCTTGAATATCCTCATCAATCTGATTCCTATATGGATCATAATCTAAATAATCTCCATATTCATCAGGTACATTTCCTTCCCTAATATTTTTATCTGTTTGAATTTTTAATATGATTAACCCAATAATAGAAATAACAATAATTACTACTACGATACATATTGCAATGCCAATAATTTTTTTCTTATTCTTCATACATTTATATCTCCTTTCTAATTATTGTTATTTGAACTTTCTTGTAAAGGTATTTCAACTGTAGAATCAGTTTCATTATTATTAATAACTATTTGTTTTGGTGTTTCAAAATTATTTTCAAATATTAATTTTACTTCCCTTGTTTGTTGTGCTTCTATAATCGGTGTTTCTCCATTAACGCTTCCTGATTTATATCCTTCTTCTTCATTATATTGTAATTGAATACCTAAATTATTAACATCTATTGAATTATTAGTATTATTTGTTATTTCCATAGTTACTTCACACCTGTTAATATAATTAGTATAATCTTTTATTGTTATGCTTATATCATTTATATTTTCACTATGGTTAATATCTTGTGAATACATATAGCCATCTAACATTATAGAATAAGTAGAATTTCTATAATTTAATCTTACTGACATATATATATCTGTTTCTTGCCTTTCAGTAATTGATATATCTCTAGCATTTGTTTCATCTCTCATAGTACCATATACAAAATATCTTGTTACTTTTTCATCTTGTTCCATCTGATATATTTTTTTGGGTCTAAACACTTTATAAGTATCATATGTTTCTACTTTTGATAATACATTTTCTTCATTTATATCAAACTTTTCTTTATATTCCTCATCTAACAAATTATATATTATATTAGCATCTTTATCTACACAATAATTTAAATAATTTTCTACACAATCTGCTACAGTATAAAAAGTATCTCTGTCATCAACTATTTTTAAGCTTGAATCATTTCCCTCTTCTGAGATGTCTTCACTATTACTCTCTACCTCATTCTCTGTTTCTTCATTATTTGATTCCTCATTTACCGTATCTGTATTATTGTTATTAGTATTACTAGTTTGATTTAAAAAATATAATGTTATTATTAGAGCAATAATTATAATAAAAATTAATATTATTGATATTTTTAACCATGTTTTTTTATTCAAACTTTTTCCTCCTTATGATTAGTTATTTATTACCTGGTGGTCTGAAAGCTTTTTGGAATTTTCTTGTTCTTTTATATGGTTGTTCTCTTTGTATAGCTCTATCACTTCCTGCACTGTATATCTGATTATTTCCAGCATATATTTCCACATGTCCGCCATATGCTAAAATATCTCCTGGTTGTAATTCACTTTCTTTAACTTGTTGCCATTTCATTGAATTACTAAGAAAATAACTTGATGATTTTTGAGGTCCCTTAAATTGTTCATATCCACACTCGTATAATACCCATGAAACATATGAACTACAATCTATAATATGGCTAGTATCTAATGGTATATTTTTTCCAACATTATTGTTATATTTCATATTATGTTCTCTCGCATAATCCATAAGTTTCTTCGCTGTATTTAATATATCTCCATCTCCTGTTATTCCTGATGTTGTAGTAATACCCATAGCTTCATATAAATCAGTCATATAATTTCTTACATTCTTTTGCCAAGGCTTTGATTGTCCTGGCACATCGCTATCTGGACAATATACTTCTCCTATTTCATTTACGGTATAAATCCCTTTAGTAAAATAGTAAGAACCATTAGCTATACCATTAGCTGCTGAGTTAACACAATCCTCTGGTGAATCAAAACTATAACCATCTTGAATACCAAAACTCCACCAATTATATCCATGCTTAGAATTCGCTCCTATTCCACATTCTACTCTAGCCACAGCTAGTAAAAAAACAGCATTTACTTTATATTGATTCTGAGCATTTATAAGTGCAGGAGCAACTTTTAATGCATTCTCTTTCATTGATTTATGTGATTTTAACCATTCCTTTATTCCATCTTCCAATTGTGACAAAGAGACCGCTGGTGCCGCTCCTTCCTCATCTGTTTTTACTATATAGTTATCATCTGTGGGTAATAATGATGATGATGAACCACTCTTCAATTCATCTATAGTTGGAATTACTATGGATGCTAAAACAATTATAATAAGAGCAATTATTAATATGGGAAATGAAAACATTGTAACAGTTTTTATCAATACTCCCTTTATTATATTAAATGCAATTCTTGCCATGTCTTTTGATTTTTCTTTAGCCTTTTTACTTACTAAACTAGAAACTGCTTTCTTTATCAAACCCCCTATAGCCACTATGTTATTCCTCCTTTATGGATTTTATGTGAATCTTTCATATATTCTGATTACATCTTTTGCTTTTTCTTGTGCCTGTTGTTCTGATATATTTCCATTTCCTTTTTGCATAATTTCATTTGCAAATTTTTTCTCTAATACTTGAGATTTTCGTTTATCTAATATAACATCTTTTCCATATTTTTGAGTTTGCACTGCTACTGCTGCTGCTTTATCTAATCCAACACCAGCCTCCCCGTTTGGTTTTCCATATGCTACTTCTAATGTTTTTTCTACGTTTTCCTCTTTAATACCAGAAGTTTGTAGCTTGTACGCATCCTTCATTACTTGTTTATAATCATTCGTTCCTAATTTATAAGCCATTTGTTTATATTTTTGTTGATTAGAAGTATCTTTCATAAATTCTTTTTCTTGCTTTTCTAATTCTTTTTGCTCTAATTGTCTTTGTGCTGCTTGAAGACCATCTGCACCTTCTGTATATCTATATGATAAAGTAGAAGCTGCAGAAGATGCTTTTCCTGCAATTGATTTTCCCATTTCTATAGCTTTACCTGTTACTCCAGCTCCTACTGCATATCCTCCTGCTGCCGCTGTTAAAGCTGTTGATAAATCTCCTCCACTTGTAGCTAAAGCTATACCTCCTGAAGCTAGCGCTGCTCCACCTCCTGCTGTAAACCTTACACCAGCTTTTAAACCTTTCTTTAATCCTTCTTTCATTTCAGGACTAGTCAAGATATTCTTAAATCCTCTTATTACTCTCTTGTTATCTTTTTTATCTTTTGCTTCTTCAAGTTCTTTTAATCTTATATCATCTTTATTGCCCAAGTCATCTTTCTGTCTTTCATCTTCAAGCATTTGTTGTGCTTGGTTTGCGGTCATTAGTTCAGGTCTTCCAGCTCCAGCTTGATTTAAATCATTTTCATTCGCAGCATTTTCCATTGCCTCATTAAGTTGTTTGTTATATTCGTCTAATTGTTGCTCCTCTGCTTCTCTAATTTGATCATTATAATAATCTAGCTGTTCTTGAAGAGCGTCTTTGTCTTCTTGATTCATGTTAGGGTCATTTAGCATATTTTCTAATTCTTTTTTCCTATTTTGTAATTCTTGTTGTCTTGCCTTTTCCTCTGGAGTCAACTCTTTATTTTTTGGTCTTTCTATATCAGTAGTGCTTCTTCTTGAACTTGACGAACTTTGAGAATTTTGTGATTCGCTTGAACTTTGATTATCTCCTCCAAAGGCATCACCTAAACTAGGTTTATTTTGCATTCTTAGTTTTCCATTTGATGTTCCGCCAGATCCAGAAGAACTATTATCTCCTCCGGCATTTCCACCAGAACTTCCAGATGTTATTCTACTCTTCACTCCACTTATCAAATTATTTGCAAGTAAACCTCCAGCAAATCCTTCTATTCCGCTCATAGTTCCTGCTTGTGCTTTTTGGAAGTTGAAGAATTTACGCATAATCTTTTCTGCTGGTAAAATAAACATCATTGCAGCAATTGCATAAAAAGGATTATCTGCTGCTAATTCTATCGAAGAGCCTACTAATACAGAATATAATATACAATGTACGGGTTGTAATAATGCATTAAATACATATTCTTTCAGCCACATATCAAATCCTTGTGCATTTCCGTCACTTATTTTATCAATTGGATATGTAAGAACAACTATTGGGGATATTACCGTAAGAAAAGCCATCATCAGTGTTCTCTTTAAATAGGCAAAAGCAAAAATAACAGTATATCCTACTAACATTGCGTAAATTACAAGATATATTAATCTAGGTGCTAAATTTTCGTTTTGTGCACGAAATCTGGCCAACCCCATTAAATTAGTAACATATGGTTTATCCCCTAAATTTACCTTTGCATCATCGTCTGCATTACCATTCTTTAATACTACTTCAAAATCCTTCCCTCCTACTGAAGAAACCATAGCTGTTATGGAATCTGTAACAACTATAGTAAATTCCATAATATAGTGTAAAAAGAATAACAGAAATAAAGCCACAACCCAATCCATTATCATATTTTTATATTTTGCCGTATCAGCCGCAGTACTACTTAAAATAATTCTAATTCCAACATATACCAGTATAGATAACATTCCAACAAATGCTAGCATTCTTAAAGCTTTATACCAACTTGAAATTGTTCCTTGTAATGAAGATGCAATTGATTTTTGCTCAACACCAGAATCTGGTGGATCTATAAAATTAATACTAAACATCGGTATTTTATTTGAAAAAATTTCTGCTGGACTGAATTTAGTAACAACATAGTCCCAACCAGCTTCATCATTTCCAGCAAAGTTCTCAGAAATCCAACTTTGATAATCAGAGACATCATCTTCTACTTTTTTATCACTTTTATTTTGTGATAACTTTAACATTTTCTCTATTGTTAAATATTCTTCAGCATCGAAAGTTACTGTAACTGTCCTAAAAGGACCTCCAATGAAATAATACTGCAACCCGCCTTCAACAGTATCTAATAAGAATAGTGCAAAAGATGTTATTGGCTTAGCTAATACACCTCCAACATCTACTGCTTGTGATTTAGTAGGAAAAATAATACTAATAATTAAGACAAATACTGCTATTATAATTATTGTCTTTTGTGTTATCTTTTTTAATAACTTTTTTCTCACTTAATTATTCCTCCTTACTGTGTTCTTCTATTTCTCAATTCTACCATTTTATTTAAGTTTGTTTCTACAAATTCAAATTCTTTTTGAGTTGGTTGTATTTGTATAATTGCCGTATCTGAACCTACTTTTAATAATCCCTCTCCTTTTAAACATGTTACAAGAAAATTTGCTTCTCCTGAACTTAATTTAAACACTTCTTTTAGATATTCTATTTCTGATTTATCTTGTGCTAAAAACAATTTTGTATCTGATGATGTAAGTACCGCTTGAGCTTCTGGTTTCTCATAAAAATCTTGAAATCTCTGAGAAACAATTGCCAAAGAAACATTTCTTTTTCTGGCACGTCTTGCCATTGTATTTAAAAACTCTACCGCTTCTGGATATGGTAATAACATCCAAGCCTCATCAACTAACACTCTTTTTTGCTTTGCCTTTCTTCTATCTTCACTATTTTTCTTAACAAATTTTTCCCAAATCCATGAAAGTATTATTTGTTGTGCTAAAGGTCTAGCAAATCTTTCTTCTAGTTGAGAAATATCTAAATTAATAAAAGGTGCTCCTTCTAATAATTCAAAAGTAGATTGTCCATCAAAATACGCCATTTGACCATTATATTCTCTAACATATTGTCTCATAACTTTTAATAAATAACTATAATGGAATTGATAGTCTCTATTTTCATTCATTTTTGCTTTTTGTTGTATCCTTCTATACCAAGATCCTATTGTTGGCATTTGTTTCTTTTGTTTTGAAAATAGGTTTCCGTTTTTTTCTCTAGTTTCATAGATACTTGAAGGATCATTATTAATTCCAATAGACGCATATTCTTCTGCAACAGATTCTGCTATTATTTGCTTTGTAAGCTCATTTATTTCTGTACTTCTTGTACTACCTCTTGCCATTGTAAGTAAAGCTTGCGTAACATCTTCAACTTTATTTTCGATATTAACAACGCTTCTTTCTCTTCCTGTGATTTCATCTTTTACTACTTCTATTTCAACATCAAATAAATTAATAATAGTTTGTGAATTAGGACTAATAACTACATTAATTCCACCTAAAGATTCTGCAACTATTGAATACTCTCCCTCGGCATCTAAAGCTAAACTCTCTATTCCCATTAAAACAGAAGATCTTGATATTAATGTTTTCATTGTAACAGACTTACCAGCACCTGATTTAGCAAAAATAACCATATTATAATTTGTAAGTGATTCATGGAAATTATCAAATAAAATTGGTACTCCTGTCTGTTTATTAAATCCTAATGGTACTCCTGTTGAATGTCCTACATCAGAAGTTGTAAATGGAAATACTGTTCCCATAGAACGTCTATCAAATGTATGTATCTTTTTTATTTTATCATCCATCAATGGTAAATTTGATTTAAATGCCTCTTCTTGTATTCCCCATGCTGTTTTTATACCAACTAATGATTTTGACATTTCTGTTGATAGTAGTTTTGTTAGCTTATCTAAATTTTCTAAATTGTATGTACTTAATGTTGTAATAATAGAAGCTTCATATAATTTATTAAAACCAGAACTGATTTCATCTCTTAATCTTTCTGTTTCGAAACGTTTTTGTGTTACTGTACTTTCTCTGTTGATATTACCTCTATCTGCCGCTACAATTCTTTCTGTTTCTAACTCATTAATAATTCTATTTAATTCATTTTGTGACCTTGCCTCTGGAATAGGATTAATATAAACAGAAGTATTGATATCTCCAAATAAATACATATCCCTAAGTAATTCTGGAAATGTACACATTCTTGGAAGTGTTGATACAAAAAAACTTCTTACATAACGATTTACGTTAGAAACTATTTTTAAATAATCCATATTTGAAGCATCTATTCCTGATGGAGCAATTAATTCTTTAATTGTCTTTTTCTTTAAAAAACTTATATTCTCATGTTTAACTTGATTTTCTGCTTGTTGACTTTTCTTTTTCTTTTTGAACATCTTTATTTGCCCCCTTCTTTATATCTTTATCTAAGTCTTCAAGAGCTATATCTGTAACATCTTCTCCTATATATCTTTTATTTTTTTCTAATAAATCTTTAACTTCTTCTAAGATTAAACTTTCCATATCATTTACCATATTATTTATTTGCATTTCTTTTTCTGTAGCATTTACTATTCTTTCGTTAGCTTCTATCATAGCTCTTCTTTCTATTTCTTTATTTAATGCTTTCATCTTTTTATCCAATACATCAGGTGCTGTAGAAAATAACTCGTCGTAACTTGCTTTTCTTGCTTTATCTATACCATATACTTCTGCTTCGTCTCTATTATAAGCTGTATATAATAAATCAACTAATTCATCAGAATCTAATATCTTCCCATTAATACCACATGCAGATAATGTCCTTATCATTGATTGAGATTTGGTATATAGCTCTGAAAAAGCAATATTTCTTATTTCATCTTCATCAAACTTATTATTTGACAATTCCTCTGGATAATAAGAAACAACAATATAATATTTTTTATTTAAAACATTTTTGTTTAGGTTCATTTTTTCTGTGTTAAATACAATGTCTTTACCATATTCATATAAATTTCTTTGTCTTACTAAATTATAGAAGTCCTTTTCTAGTTGCTTTGTAGTATAATTCCCTGAGTTAAGTTTTTCATTATATTCTCTCTGCATTCTGTCAAGTGTTGCTTCTAAATCCTTTATTTTTCTTTGATATGTTTGTATACTACTTTGTAAATTTACAGTCCTTGTTTGTATATATAATTGGATAGGATGTCTTAATGTATTTAAAAATTGCAAAAAGCTTTCTTCAACTGCTACTTTTTCCATTTCTGACATTAAGTCATAGTTAATTCCTTGATATTCTGTTACCATTAAATATCTTTTTCCATTTTTTTGAACAATCATATCGTCTGTAATGGTATCAAATTCCATAAAATCAAAAATGGATTGCTTATTGTATATTGTTGATGTATTGTTTTTTTTGTGTTCCTTCTTTTTGATTTCTGTATTTGTATCATTTGCAGTTTCCTTTACTGTTCTTCTATTTTTTGCTTTAATAATTAAATATACACATACCAATACAAATAATATTAATATCATTACAATTAATACAATTGTTAATATTGTTGTCAGACTTTCTGCTTGTTCAATCATCTTTATCCTCCTCCTCTATATTATTAGCTTTATAAACATATATTTTGTTTTTATTCTTTAATTTAAACATAATTGCTCTTTTTATAACATCATCTATATTCTCTCCACCTGTTTTTTGTGTAAATTCAAAAGCAGATGAATCAGGAATCTTAAATGTACCTATTGAAAATCCTATTATTCCTAAAACTGCAATAATAACTAATCCTACAGTTCCTAATGAAATAGCAGATAATATCATATAAATCAAAAAACCTAATCCTACTCCTATTGTTGTATACATAAGAGATTTTCTAGAAAAAATAAATAATATTCTACCTTCTCCTTTTGTATCTCTAGGTATCATATATGGTCCCATTTTTATCCTCCTTATAAATATAATATTACATTATATATATTATAACATAGGAATGAGGAATATTGTAGTATTTTGTATTAAAAAATATAATTTTAATGTTTTTGTAAACTCTCTGTAACAAAATGTTTTTCACATTGTTTACTTTTTTAACCTTATGTTAAGTTGGTGAAATACCTTTTTACTAGCCTAAATTATTTTCAAATTGCAATAATCCCTAAGTAATAACTTTTTCCATATTTAACCTCAATATTAATACAGAGTTTAGAATAAAAGTGAAGTAAATTAAATATCTTAAAATTTTTAAAAATATTGTACAAAATTAATTTAATCCTTAGTAAATATAATTTTCTATACAATAAAAAAACTAGAGATAACATTTAACATTTTTATCCCTAGTCTGATTTTAATTATTTTATTTATTATTGTAAGTTTGTTGCAAATTGATATACAACATTTGCTATTGTTGAAGCTCCAAATAATATAAGTGCACCAACTAAATATGGCAACATAGACTTTTTATATTCAGCCTTTTCTTCTGCACTTCCCATCATATATTTAATACCTAGTACTAATAATATAACAACTGAAACTACAACACCTGCTGTTTGTATTATTCCTACTAAATTTTGGCCTAAAGTTTGGACCTCTGTTTGTCCGTGAACTCCCTCTTTTCCTTTTACATCGCTTGGAGTAAGTGCTGCAACTTTTGGCATTGCAATTATGCATATTGTAAGTAAAATTGCCATTATTGTAACAATTTTAATTATCATTGTTTTCTTTTTACTCATATCTTTTTCCTCCTTTTTTTTTCATTATATTATAACTATTTCTCATTGCTTTTAATGAGAATATTTAATAACTTATTAATAATTATTTAATTCATGTGAAAACTTGAAAATAATATTTGGAATTGTTGTTACTGCAAATACTAATGCAGCACCTATTAAATATGGGACTATTGTTTCTTTGTAATCTGCCTTATCTTCTACACTTCCCATCATAAATTTTACTCCCATTATAGCCAATATAGCAACAGAAGCCGCAATTCCTATAACTTGTAATCCTCCTACTATAACATTTACTTTTTGAGCAAATGTTGTTGCATTTTGTACTCCTTCTACTTCAGGTTTATATTTATCAGGACTAATCGTTCCTGTACTCGCATAAGATATTATAGGTATAATTGTCATAAATATTATTATTAAAATAATTAATATAATTTTAACATTTATTTTCATTTTTCCTCCTATTTTTCTTATTGAAAATACTCAAACTAAGATTATTATATATTATTATTAAAAATATTTCAATATTTTTTTATACATTATTTAATATTATAATTATTACCTTCCATATTCCGAAAGCGCTAAATGCAATTAAGCAACCTACTATATATGGAATTAGTGCTTCTTTTATCTTTGCTTGTCCTTCTGCTCCAGATGTCATAAACTTGATTCCTAAAACTATTCCTATTACTACAGCTAATGCTATAGCTACTGCTAATAAAATATTATATACCGTATTAGACACCTTGTTTAACGAATCTTCATCTATTTCATCTTGTTTTCCTACAGTTAAAAATTTATCTGCACTCTCTATTATAGTATCTGGTGAAGTTTGATTTACTGATTCTTCCTCTTCTTCTGTAACTAGTCCCAAATCTCTCGGTGGAAGAGTTCCTACATCGACCTCATTAAAGGTATTTGGTTCAATTTTTGAATCTTCACCATAATGCTTTTCTTTACTTTTTCTATAGCTCTCCCCTGTTATCTCTTTTAATTTAGATGACTTTGTATCTTTATCGTATTCACCTTTTATAAGTTTTGGTAGTGAATCATCTCTAAGTCCAGAAACAGCCTCACTGATAGTCAAATTTGCATAAATGCTTCCAGAATCTTTGTCTGATTTGTTTTGATAGACATTCTCTGCATTCTCAACTGCTTCTAAAAACTTTTCTAATTTTGCTTTATTATATGTTTTTACTTTATCAAACACTTTACGATGTAATTCATTAGCATACTTTAACTGTGTCCTTGCTGTCTCTTCCCCCTTATTATATTCTTCATTCTCCAACTTAAGCTCTTTATATGCATCCTTTAGTTCTTTAGGCCAATAGTCGCCGGCATGATCCATATTTCTCCGCATAAACATTTCCTGTAAATATAATTATTAATAACATAAATATAATACATATCTTATATACCGTTTTTCCCATATGCATCACCTTATTTCTTTTTTATATTAATTTCTTACTTATTATTATACTACAATTTTAGCCTTTTTTCAACAATATGTGCTTTTGTTTTTCTTTTATTTTTCGCCAGTCATAATTAATAAAAACTTTTGGCAAATTCTCATCTTCTGCATCTTCAAAATATGCTAAACTTTGTATTATATGTGCATAATTAATTTTATTTCCATCATATTTCTTATCTAACATATTTAATATATCTGTTATTGTTATATTAAAATTATTACAAATATAGTATAAATCAAAAAAGTCCTTCTTTGTTCCTCTTTGGCTTATTGCTATTAGTTTCATTATTGCTATATCTTCTATACTTGCTAAATATAAACCTTTTATCTCTTCTACTGCTATTTTGTCTGCTACTAAATTGTTTTTAAAATATAAAAATGTTAATTGTACTCCATTTAAAATAGCATGTACTGTTCCTTTTCTACATACAGTAACTTCTAATTTTCCTATTGTTTCTAATTCTTGTATTAATAAGTTTTCGTCAAATTCTGTTTGTATAAAAAAGTCAAAATCAAATGACTCTCTTATTCCTGTTTGTAATGCTAATGCTGTTCCTCCTGCTAAATAATATTTTTCTAAACTTATTGTTTCTATCACTTTTTTTAATATATTAAATCTATTTTTATCAATTACTTCCCAATGCATAATTAACCTCCAAATGTATAATTCATATTTTCATTATTTATATAATACTGCATATCTTCTTTTTTTAAGTCATATACATTTTTTAAAAAATTTGCTGTTATCGGTGTTAATCTTCTACTTGTTTTTGCTGTTTCTATAATTTCAGCTTTTGTATAAGTTCTTTTTAACCATTTTATGCTTTTCCAATTTCCCTCACAAAATAGCCTACTTATTATATATTTCATATTCTTTTTTATATCTAATTTTTCATATTCTGTGTCCCAAAAATATTTTTTAAATTCAATTGGCATTTTTGTACCTCCCTATACATTATAACATATTTTAAATTAAAATCTACACTTCATATAAATATTTATTTATTTTATTAATCTAAGCCTTTTAAACCGCTTTAAAATCAGTTTTAATCCACTTTTTATTCACTTCTCAAATCACTTTTATTGTACTTTTTTATATTTTTGCTAAAACAGTTTTTAAGCAAAAAAATAGTATAAAGTTATAAAACTTTATACTATTTTATGGCGTAGGTGAGAGGGTTCGAACCTCCGCGCCGATTGCTCGACCTAGCAGTTTAGCAAACCGTACTCAATGACCCTCTATCCTTACAAAAATCAACCTTTTATTTTTCGAAATGTAAAAAACCGCTTATAAACCGTTTATGAAACTTTTTTGCAATTCTGTCTGTAATTCTATAAAAAATCTCTTTATCTTCTCCCAACTTTCCTTAACAGACTTATCTTTCATACTTGTATTTTCAGCATCTTCAAAATAAGTTATTCCCATAATTACATTAGCATAATTTATATTATCTCTTTGCTTTAAGACCTCTACTAATTCTTTTGCTGTAATATTATTGTCTTTAAGTATTTGATATATTTCATTAAAGTCTTCTGTTGTACTACCTATCCCTAAAGAAATTATTTTATTTCCTACATCATCTATCCCATTTATTTCTTTTTCTTGAAGTACTCTTTTTGTTGTTTTGTTATCAGTATTTTTCCAAAACTCATAATTCATTGCTTTCACTACTCTATAATAAGCCATATCTTCCTTTTTAAGATTAAATTTCTGTCTTAAATAATTTGCAACTAATGGGGTTAAATCTCTACGATGTTTTGCTACATCTTCTATATCTTCTTTCGTATAATTATCATTTATCCATTTTATACCTTTTAAATCTCCATAACAATACAATCTTGATATTATATACCTTTTATTCTTTTCTTTATCTAATTTCTCATATTGTGTATCCCAAAAATATTTTTTTAATTCTTCTGGCATTGTTCTTACCTCACAAAAAAATTGTAATACATTATATATAACATATTACAACTTCTTTTTCAACAATATATATTTCTTATGATACAAGATAATCTTGCTTTATCTTATGTATTGCTTTTACTCTATTCCTATTAGTTTGTTTTGCATATTCATTTACTTTTTCCTGTTTGAACTCTGCATAATATTGTTCCGTTACCCTTGTTGTGGAATGTCCCATCAACCTACTCATATATTCAAGAGGCACATCATTTTGTAACCCTTCACAGCAGAATGTTTTTCTTAAACAGTGAGAAGTTATATCTTTCCAATCTTTTATCCCCAAATCTTCCATGACACGCTTAACTCTATCATTTGTCGTATTTTTTCCTAATTGTTTGTACCATCTACCAGTAAAAACAGGGTCTTTTTCACTAAATACTACATTTTGTTTTTTAGCAAATTCTTTTTGATTATCTTTGTGCTTTTTTAATATTTCCATAGTTTCTTCATCAAGTTTTATTGTTCTACAACTAGAAGATGATTTTAATGTAGAATAATCACTTGTAGTTCCCTCTTTTTTTATATGTCCGTTTTCATCCAGTTCAAACTCATCAGTTGTAATATAATTGTTTGAAAAATGTATTTCACATTTATCAAAGTCTATATCCTCCCAAATCAATCCGTCTAACCTCGGAGATTCTCCCGACCAGTCATAATCTGAGCAAATACATCCATATAGTTGTTTTTCAAACAATATTTTATTGCTCTATCTATATCTTTTTCTTCAACTATCTTTCTTTTAAATTTCTTACCTTTAGATGAAATCTTTATAGTTTCATCTGCTAAGGGATTATCATCTATTACACCATCTTTTTTTGCATACTTCATCATATTAAATATATGGTTTCTTACTTGAATAGTTGTTGAATAAGCTGTTTCTTCATACAATTCTGTTAATTTATCTGCTATAAAATCAAAAGTTAGCTCATTAACCTTTATTTTTTGAATCTTACCTTTTTTTAATTTAACTTGTCCTATTTTTCTTTTTATTAAATTTGCTTTATCTACATAATCATTAAATGTTGAATTCTTTATCTTTTTTCCTGTTTCGCCCTTTCTTCTATGAAACCATAGCCAGTAGTCGACATAGTCATCTACTAATATATTTTTGTCCAGTTGAACCTTTTTACCTAAAAATAATTCTTCTTTTTTAATAAGTAATATTTTGTTAGTGGTCTTATTTATATCAACTTTTATAACATCTTCATCTATTGGTTCTAGCACTTTTAAATGAGCTATAATATCTTTTACTTCTATTCTGTTCTTTCTTGTAAATGATTTTCTTATTTCTGTTCCATCTTTTCTATGTATTGTGTAACTTCCTTCATAACTTCCACTCTTTGTTTTTCTAATACAGCCATCCCCTTTTTCTCCTCTTATCCTTCTTTTTTCTGTCATTGTACTCTACCTCTTTTCTGTTCACTTGTAAATCTAATATCTGATATTTCTGTGTGTTTTCATATATTGTTCAAGAAATTCTTTGCTTATTCTTATATCTCTTGCTCCAAGTCTTGTATACTCAAAATCTGCTGAATTTCTTATCTTTTTCATTGTATATTCGCTTACCCCTAATATTTTTGCTGCCTGTGTATTTGTCAAGTGAAAAATGGACCATTTTATAATTGAAAAACGGACCACTTT
>ERZ1643249.1654-NODE-1654-length-22029-cov-7.006963_pt1 | contig 22029 bp, 23 predicted proteins | sample MGYA00579263_ERZ1643249 | MGnify/ENA primary metagenome ERZ1643249 (study PRJEB29033, sample SAMEA4952264) | chicken gut metagenome | biome: Broiler Chicken; feature: Gastrointestinal Tract; material: Caecum | place: Ireland | collected 2018 | study: Broiler... | reverse complement strand
CGGATAAGTATGCGATTGTCTTCGGCGGCTTTTGGCATGTTTCCGAAATCGAAACTGCCTTCCGGGGAGACTTCCACAATCTTGAACCCGTTTTTAACCAGCAAGGACGAGAACTGCCAGAGCTGCTCGAATTTGCCGTTGCTGTCGCCTATGAACGAAAAGTTTTTAGTCTTGTGCCAGGCTGTTATTCTGAAATATTTACTCATATTAGTTTCTCCTTTATCGGTAAACCTTGAATGCGTACTGCGTTACGAGCTCCTGCAAAGGGTATAAGCTCTGTTCGTCAAACGGCGCGATAATGTCGTCTAAAATACAGGACTTTGCCTTTGTCTTTATAAGAGCAATGCAGTTGTAGCCTTCAACTTCGATGACGACAAAATCGTTATCGTTCACATTTTGGTAACGCTCCTTGAGGTAGTCTTTTGCCGCAAGGGCTTTTTCTTTTAACTTTGGACTTGCTTCGGCGGCAAACCTTTCCACCGTCTTAATCTCTTCTATGTAATTAGTCATATTGCATCTCCTTTAAGCAGTAAGTTGCCTTAACTGTTTATTTGCATAAGGCAGCCATATTTTGTTGATAAAGTGCAGTGCGTTGTCGTCCGGCTTGGTGTTGTGGTCGGCGTAGCACTGTAAAATTTTGTGCAGCGATAGTGAATATTCGACTGTTACAAAGGGAGTGGAGGCCGCACTTTTTATCCGTATGAAGAATATAAGCGTTTCCTCGCGTACAAATTTCTGATCGTATCCCATACGTCCGACGCAGTGGTGCAATGTGTTACCTTCGCGTATCAGATCTGACGGCGATTTTGCAATAATTGCCACATATTCCCGTCCGTTTTGCTTTTGCAGCGGCAGATATTTGTTGGCAACAAGCCCGAACCGTTCGTATAGCTCCTTGCGTTTCTGCTCGTCTTCCAGGGCCTTTTTAGTCGCGTATTCGTCCGTTCTTATGTCATGCCAGCGCCTAAAATCGCGGGGAAAACTGTTCTTATCCTCGCCCATATCCAGTCCCAGCTCGTTGCAGGCATTGTAATAATCTGAATAGAGGGAGAGGGTAACGTTATTTTCGGCGAGGTATTTTACAAGCCTTTCTGTATTTCCAGTAAATTGCCGCTTGAACTGCGTATATGTGCTGTCGTGAGCAAGTTTAAGTCGAATAGCTTTCATGTTCTGTAATAGTCTTAGATTGCCTCCTGTGCGGTAGGCTCGGAGTATTACGTCAATGTAGTAGTAATGTTCAGAGAGCTCCGATTTATTACGGATAAGCCATTTGCAGAATGTCTTGTCTTTACCGATTTTGTTAAGCAACTGTTTGCTTGTAGCAAGGCGAGAAAGTCCGAGCTTCATAAGGTATTCAATTTGCGGATACTTTTCGTAAAGCCGCAGATAGCGGAATACGTTTACTCCATCATACAGTTCTGCCGCCGCGTACTTGAATTGAGGTAATCTGCTTATAACCTGAATATTGACAACGGGAGCATACGGGTCAAAATACTTATCGTCCGCCGTGCCCCAACCGCCCTCGTACCACTTTTGGTATTTGGAAAGTCCTTCTGCGTACCAGCCGGTTATGTAGCCGCTTAAGTAGTTAAAGCACATATCTTTTACAAGGCATTCCTTGCTGTGCAGAGCGTGAATTGCAACCTGCTTTAAGTAGGGCTTTTTGCGGTAATACCTCATTGCAACGGTTATTTTTATGAGCTCTTTGCGGCGGGTTATAAGGTACGCGTAATATCTGGTAGTGCCTCTCTGTTCGGGGTTGAGCTCTTTATCCTTGCGCAGAATTGCTTTTATGATGTAGTGCGGAATGGGCTTTATATCTTTGATGTTCATGCGTTACTCCTTTAAACGATGGTAATTTCGTCGCCGAAAATCAGACTGAGTTCGGCAAGAACTTCCTTGTCGAAGGCGTCCATATCGAAATTGTCTTGCGGCTTTTCTTCGATAATTGCGGAAATTTCGTCCTCGAGCGCCGCGTCTGTCCGCAGGTCGCCTTCGTAATCGGTGAGAAGGTCGGAAACGGTGGGGATTTGCTCCCGAGTATCGTTTTTTTCTTCTGGCGAGCGTATTATCTCGCCCGTTTCTCTGTCCACTTTCAAATCTTCTTTGATGTTTTCGTCTTGCGATTGGGTGGCAGATATGCCCGAATTATCGCCGTTTGTAAGCATATCGAACATTGAAAGCTGCGGTTTTTGGGCGGGTTTAGTGGGTGCGTTATTCACCTTTGAGACCTTTGCTGCAACGCTGGACTGTTTCTTGTATTCCGTTCCGTCCTCAGAGTACAGCGTACCCACGATTTCGTCCTCTTCAAAGTAATGAACTGCCCAACCGAACACGACTTTGTCTTCCACACAAGCGGAATTTGCACCTTTTTCGGCGAGCTTTCTTGCCTCTTCGGTTGCATACTTCATAAAGCCGTCCAACGTCTTTTTGTTGATAAGCGTCTTGCCGTCTTTTACGACTTTCGCGCCGCCGTTTATCTTTTCGGCAAGGGCAGGGGATACATTGTTTTCAAGATATTCCCTGACTAATTGCTGCGCTTTAGTCTTTGCTTCGAGATTGAGTTTCATAACTTTCCTCCTTAAAAGGGCATATCGTCGAGCAAAAGAGCGACTTTGCCGTTCAGGTCTTCAAGCGAGGTGTAGTTGTTGAAACCGCCTATGTAATCGACTTCATTTTTGGCCGTTCGCACGAGTATATGGTTGAACCATTCGTTTGTAAAGTACCGCACGTCGCTTATGGAAAGATACACATATTTGCCCTCTGCGCTCTTTATGAAAGCCGAAAAGCAGTAGTGGTTTTTGCCGACGTTGACAAGTTCCCAGTGGTTGTCCTTGCACATAGCTTTGAGGTAGTTTATGTACTTGGTCTGAAAGGACTTGTAGTCATTCCCCGTATAGCAACCCGAAGAGAACTCATAGTTTAAATACTTTTTAAGATTTGCGATATTTGCCATTGCTTTTTCCTCCTTATTTGACTTTTGTATAGATGTCGTCTGCGTAGTATTCGCATACGAACCAGTTGAAGATTGCGTGGCATTTCACGCCGTTATAGTCAACGATGTAGTCGTTATCCCCGACCTTTTCAATGACGGTAATCTCTTCCATCTTTCCGCCTAGCGAGTGGATATGCGCCGTGGTCTTATACGGTCGGCTTAAAGCGTGGAATATGTCGACGCCCTCCACAAGTCCGAGCGAGCTGCCGTTCTGCCAGTTGACGTGAATAGTTCCCATATCGTCAACTCCGGTTACGTAACCTATCGTTCCGGGAGGGGGAGCAAATTCGTCCCGCATATAGTCGAGACAAACTTTGGTGTATCTGGGGTAGAATACCTTTAAATTTTCTATCTGAATTTTATCCATTTTAATGTTTCTCCTTTGCGTTCATAAATTCGTTGAAGTCCGTTTGCGTTCTTAATATTTCGTCTATTGCGGGTTTTGCGCTCTCCTTGGTCTGCCCTATGCAGGCAAGCAGTAGAAGGTTGGTGTTGCTGCCGAAAAGTCTGTAAAAGGCGTACTCCAGCACGTTCGCTATGTCCTGGTCGTTGTATCCGAGGCGGTTCAAATAGAACAGCACTCCGAGTATCGTCCTTATTTCTTTAGTGTTTTTCATTTATTTCACCTCCAGTCTGACAAGCGCGATATAATCACGCATCTGCCAGTTTGAATTGTTTGTAACAGTCCAATACGCATAAGTTTCCAGCCGCGTATCGGGCGGACATTCGTCAAAATCATATCCGTCAAGGGCATTGCCGTCTTCGTCGAAAGCGTCGTGCGCCCAGGACATATCCGACTTTTCTTCTTTTATGCGTTCGTTAAATCGCATTGCCGCCTTTTCATAGCTGTCAAAGGCTTCGATATCGACGTCCGAACCTTCTTCGGTCGTCCAGTCGAATACGACTAAGTAAACATTCATTGCTCACCTCACGCAATTCTCTTGATTCCGCCGCCGAAGCAGCTGATAACTATGTCGCCGAATTCGGAGCAGTAATCGTCATCAACGTTCCACACATACGCGTATGCGTAAAACGTACTCGTCGCCGTCTGGAATATGGTGTCGTCCCATTCTTCGGGGTGAGCGGAAACTAATAAAAAGTCGTACATCTCGCCTATGTTCGTCTTCTCGTGAGTTACGGCGTACACAAGGCAGCTGTACTTTTCTTCCAGTTCCTTTATTTTGTTAAAAATAAGCGGCTCCTGGTCGACCCAGAAACCGCCGTAGTTTTCAAAAAAGCAGACGCGTCCGCTGTTCTTAAAGCCGTTTATGTAGGGTTTGTATATGTCAAGCCGCCTCATTATTTCCAAAGCCTTTGCTTTCTGTTTATCGTTCATTGCAGGTTTCTCCTTTCTTTAATTTTTATGATTGCGGGTTCAAGCGGCATAAAGTCAGTAAAGCCGATGCGCGTGATTACGCTGTAATACCATTTCCCGTTATCGAACACGTATATGTATTCAATCCAGGAGTCGGTGTCCTTCAGTTCCTCTTCCGTGCAGGTAAAAGCCTCCTGACCTTCCTCGCCGCGGTCTCTGCTGTAAAATACGGTAACGCCCGGGTCGGGATTGTCAAAGCTGTGGTGACTTCCCTCTTCGGGTGCAATCTTTTCGTGCAGAGAGGAGATGTTGCCGAGCGATATCAGCTCTTCAACGCGCTCCTTTGTGTTGTAGTGTTCGTACAGCATTAAGCCGTTGTAGTCAAGATATCCGTCATAGTGGCAGTAAACTTCCTTGTAGGTGTCTTCGCCGATCTTCATTGCGATATAGCTTCTCGTTGCCATCTTTTTTCCTCCTTAGATGCAGTCTTTTAATGCTTCAAAGTTGTGGCCGATTGCGCGGAGCGTCTCCTCAAAGGCAAACCAGGCCAGAAGGTTGCGGTTATATTTTTCGTTCGCGAGCGGGTCTTCTTTGTCCCATTTATCCCCGAAGAGAGCAGAGGGAGAGTAGAGCCCCGTTTCTTCCATGGTCTTATAGAGGAGAGTGTCAATCTCGCCCTTGTACTGTTTGTAAAAGCGTACGGTGTCGGTATAGTATATAAGTTCGCCTACCGTACCGGCCTGGCAACCATAGTTGAGTACGTCTGTAAAGATGTTCTTTTTGTTGCTGTAATCGTTCCAGACTAAGATTATGTAGTTGCAGACGTGCCTTGTAAGCTGGCTGTCTGATTCTTGCTTTAATTTTTTGATGTTGGTTAAGTTGAGTATCACAGGCACACCTCATTCAAATTCGTCAACGCGGATGCGCGCAGAACCTGCTACGCCGTACTCAAAGTACATGCCGTTTTCGTCGGTGAAAAGTTCATAGTCGGTAACGGTTATTTTACCGCTCTTTGTTACGGCAACTGAGATTTTTCTTGATTGGATGGCTACTATGTTGAAAATAACTGTATCTTCACCGTCAAAGAACTGAAATTCTTTAAGATAAAATTTATTATTCATAGTTATTCTCCTTTCAGTCAACGAGCTTGTACCAGATGGAATACTCGAATTCGATTTCTCTCGTCTCAATCCCGGTGCTTTCGCCGCTTGAATTTTTCTTTTCAAACTCAATTTCGCGTATTTCGTAGTGTGTGCCCTTGAACTCACCGGGGCGAGAAGGTATTTCGTGGCATTTTTTAACACAGTCTTCAAATACGCGTATATATGCGTTACCTTTCTGACTGACGCAGGCTATAACCAAATCGCTTTCGGTTATAAAACCTATGCCGGTAAGTTTGGACTCAAACCTACCTGACTTTGCAATAGAGTAAACTGCTTTTTTCATTTTGGATACCTCCAGGATTTTGATTTTTTTGCCATTTGGCACGGAGTCCAAAAAAACGAAAACACGTAATTGCCGTGTTGTTAACATAAAAATGCTGTTTGACAAGGGCCACGGTATTGGTGTGTTCATATAGCAGTGGCAAACGTGGTGCATTTACCCTTGACAAACGGCGTGTTTTCGTTTAGACTCCCCAGCCAAAGGACAAAAAAGAGGTAAAAAATAAGCCCAACCCGAACAGGTTGAGCTCATTTGATATGTTTTAAGTTGTATTTAAATTTATATACTCTGAAAATGATAACTTTGGGAGCTAAAGAAAAGATTGTCGCCAAGTTAAACCTGTCCTAGGAAGATAAGGTTGAATTGGATTGACACAATAATAAAAACAGCCCCGATATTTCGGAGCTGTAAATATTCAATTTTCTCTGCCAAGAATGAAGTCCACGCGGCAATCGAAGTGGTCTGCAATTTTGATAACGCTTTCAAGTGTAGGTTGGCTGCTTCCTTTTTTCCACTCAAAGAATGTACTTTCCGGAATTTTCAAATCATTGTAAAAACTATAAAATGAGCGGCTGAAATGTTTGGCTATCAGCACTATCTGTTCGGAAAAGGGAGGACACTTTTTGAATGTCAGCGCCATGTTTCTTTCCTCTTTTCCTAAAAGGAAATCGGTAGAACAGCCGAAATAGTCCGCCAGCAAAATCAAACTTTTTATTGTCGGCAATCTTTTATCCTGAATGTAGTGAGTTATACAGGCTGCACTTATGCCTACATTTTTAGCGAGAGTTTTCTTATTTAATCCATTTTCAAAAATTAATTCAGAAAGTCTTTCAGAGAATTCCGACATATTTCCCTCAACAAAGTCATATTTCTACAATTTATTATCTCCGTCTCTGCAAATTTTTGCTTTGTAATTTGCAGCGGCGGAGGGTATAATATAGACACACAATAAGTGCGCGCTATTGTAGAAAAATTTTAAATGAGGTACGTTATGAAAAACTTGTCAAAAAAACAACTTAACAGAGGAATTGTGTCGCAAATGAATGATAAGATTAAAGAAAAGAGTAAATTAGACGCCAATGAAATGGTGACGCCAGAGGATATTTTATTTAGCTTAAAACCTCTGCTTGATGAATATTTTGTTGGCGCAATATCTTTTGACGGAAAGAAGTTAATTTATGAAACTGGTCATGGGCAAACATTTCGTTTATTAGTTCAAAAAATTATCTAGAATTAGTACATGGGTGCCATATGAAGGATGCTTGATAATGGTATCAGGCATCCTTATTTACCGATAAAAATTAATAATGTGAATTTTAGTGCTTTATTGACATGATTTTACAAAAATGCTATAATAAAACCATTGTTAGAAGTGTTTATTTTAAGGTGTTTATGAATACGATTTCTTTGCCGCCTTTTGCTCCAGTTTTAATGGAATCGACTCGTGCTATTGGCTATTCTGTTGAAGCAGCGATTGCTGATTTAATAGACAATAGCATAGTTGCTCATGCCTCGCATGTCGATATAGATTTTTTCCCTATCGGGGATGCCTATATTTCAATTTTTGATGACGGTGAAGGCATGGATTTTGATACATTAATAAAAGCTATGAAATATGGTAGCCGTAACTCCTTGGATGTTCGTGATGAGGACGATCTTGGAAGATATGGATTAGGCCTAAAGATGGCGTCACTGTCACAGTGTCGTGTTTTAACGGTTATTAGTAAAAAGCAAGGCATAATTAATGGGTGTCAGTGGGATTTGAATTATATAACAAATGAGAGTAAAGATTGGTCTTTAATACTTTTGGATAATAATGCATTTAGTAAATTTCCAAATTTTAAAAAATTGGAATCTGTTGAACACGGAACATTGGTTGTATGGCAGGATTTGGACAGACTTGCAGTTGGGGAGAGTCAAATTGAAGCGACATTCCGTGAAAAAATGGAGACTATAAGAGAGCATGTAGCTTTGGTTTTTCATAGGTATATATCTGGCGAGCCTGGCCTTAAGAAACTAGATATAAGGATGAATGAGTTAAGCGTAGAACCTAAAGATCCTTTTTTGTCTAAGAAAAGCACTCAATTGATGGATGAGGAAATCATTTTGGTAAGAGGTCGGAAAATAAAAGTAAAACCCTTTATATTACCTCATGTATCTAAGTTGACAAAAAATGAACTTAAACAATTAGGTGGGAAAGACGGGTTGAGAAGACTTCAAGGTTTTTATGTGTATAGAAATAAGCGCTTGCTTGTCTGGGGAACTTGGTTTAGGCTGATGAGGCAGGGAGATTTAACAAAGTTAGCTCGTGTGCAGGTTGATATTCCAAATTCTTTGGATGACTTGTGGACTCTTGACATAAAAAAATCTACGGCAACTCCTCCTGAAGTGGTTAAAAATAATCTAAAAATAATAATAGACAGAATTGCTGAAGGAAGCAGGCGAACATGGACGTTTAGGGGCAAAAAAGAGATTTCAGATACGCGTGTTCATGTATGGGATAGAAAAATTGGCAGAAATGGTGAAATTTTTTATGAAATAAATTATAACCATCCAATGATTGCAGAGTTTACAAATCGTTATCCCAACTCACAAAATTTTTTGTCGGATATTTTAAAACAAATTGCTTTAGCTTTACCATTAAATCAACTATATATTGATTTGACAAATGATGAAAAAATATCAAACGACAGTGACTCTAATGTTAAGGATGTTATAGAGCTTTTAAAGAAAATCTTGAATGCTAATCCTGATATTGATAAATGCGATTATATTGAAACATTAAAGACGATAGAGCCTTTTTGTAATTATGAAGATGAAATTGATAAGGCTATAAAAAGGGGAGAAATATTATGACTCAGAATGCTGAAATGCTATATGGACAGATATATGCTGCTATAAATACTAAATTTAAGGATGATATACCAACTGTTGAAGATATTTCTTCTATGGCTGATAATTTTAGAAATGTTTTTTCTTCGTTGTATCCTATTTCTGATGATGAATTTAATCAAATTAAAAGACGGCTGAATGCGGATATATATCATAAGATAGGAGAAGCGGTCACTATAAGAGGCGCAGATTCTAATCATAAGCCGTGGTATTTTACACACACGAACGATGGCTTTTATTGGGAAAGATATAAAAAATACCTTCGCGATAAGAAGCATTGGAGTAGGGAAATAATCGATCGGCTACATAAAACAACAAATGATATAATGGATGATTTGGGAGATCCGAATAGCACAGAGCCGTTCCAGAGGAGAGGGCTTTTGCTTGGCGATGTTCAATCTGGTAAAACTTCTACTTATACTGCTATTTGTAATAAAGCTGTGGACGCCAATTATAAAGTAATAATTGTGTTGGCGGGAATGATGGAAAACCTTCGTATTCAGACACAGGAGAGGCTTGACGCTGAGTTTGTTGGCAATGAGAGTAAATTTATTCTTGACAAAAAGGCAGATAGTATATTGAAGAATGTGCCTGTCGGCGTTGGTAGGATAGTAGGTAATGATAAAAAAGCAGATAAGCCTATTGCTTGTTTTACTTCTAGCGCGACAGATTTTAATAAGAACACATTAAAGGCGTTGAGGTTGAGCCTTGATAATTTAAAAGGCGCAGCACTTTTTGTTGTTAAAAAAAATAAAAGTGTTTTAAATAATTTGTTATCATGGTTGACAAATACTTTCCAGGATAAACTTATTGAATACCCTCTTTTACTTATAGACGATGAGGCGGATAATGCGTCCGTAAACACTAATTCAGAAGAAAAGGAACCTACAGCAATTAATAGGGCAATACGTAGTATTTTGAATTGTTTCAAACAGGCATCATATTTGGGTATTACCGCCACACCGTTTGCTAATATCTTTATTGACCCTGACGTTGAGTATAATGATGCAAAGGATTTATTTCCTAGGCATTTTATTACTGTATTGCCATCCCCTGATTTGTATATTGGTGCCGATAAAATTTTTGGCAATGGTAATGCTGATGAGTGGGATATTGTGGGCGATAATTCGCGTACGGAAGGTGAATTTAGTTCTGCGCTTATACCTATAACTAATGAAGAACAGGCCAACTATTTTGTATTTAAACATAAGAAAGAATTAGCTGATTATTTAAGCGATTTACCGCAAAGTTTATATGATGCTATAAATTATTTTGTGCTGATTAATGCAATATCAGACTATAGAAATGATATGACGGAACATCGTTCAATGCTTGTCAATGTTAGTATGTATACTAATGTACATAATGTAATTGCTGAGCTTGTAGAAAACTATATCATAAAATTGTCTAGAGATATAGAAGATTACGCGCAGATGCCTTTAGAGAAGATTATGCAACTCGATACTTTTAAAGATTTATATGACACATGGTGCAGGTATCATCTAGAGGAAATTTCAAAGCTGTCTTGGGAAAAATTAGTAAAAGATTTTTTGTTTAACGCTATACGTAGAATAGAAGTAAGGGCTGTTAACCAAAAAACCGGAGCTAAGTCGTTAGATTATAGCAAATATAAGGATGTCGGATTAAGGGTTATAGCTATAGGAGGTAATAGTCTATCTAGAGGGCTAACTCTTGAAGGCCTTTGCGTTAGTTATTTTTATAGAAATACCATGATGTATGATACTCTCCTTCAGATGGGTAGATGGTTTGGGTATAGGCCTAATTATAGAGATTTATTTAAAATTTGGATGGGGGAAGATGCTATTGATTGGTACGGCTATATTACTGATGCTATTAATGAATTAAAAGATGAATTGTATAACATGAAAAGTCAGGGCATGACGCCTGAAGAGTTTGGGCTTAAGGTTCGTCGTGCCCCTGGGGCACTTTTGGTTACTGCAAGGACAAAAATGCGTTCAGCTAAACCGATAAAACAACCTATTACTGTTTCTGGTAGGTTGATAGAAACTCCTAGATTAAGAAATAGTCTTGAGGCGCTAAATGCAAATGATAAGTTGTGTCGTGAGTTTATAAAGGCATTGCCTATGACTTACGATTATGATAAAGACACTAGGTCATTTATTTGGAGGAATGTTCCTAAAGAGATGCTACAACAATTAGTACTTAATTTTACGACGCATCCATGGAGTTTGAACTTTCAGGCACAGGCATTAGCTGACTATATCGGTACAAATTCTAAGTATCCAAATTGGGATGTTGCCATACCTGAAGGCAGTTCTGAAGAACAAGCAGATCTTGCGTTGTGTGATGGAAGAATAATTTCTCCTCATTATGAAAGTAGAGTTTTGGAAAAAAGTGATGCGCCAATAAAAAATATGTTGAAAGTGTATGGCCATCACGTTCGTATTGGTGCTGGCGGCTGTACTAAGATAGGATTAAAAAAGGAAGAAATAGATAAACTTCGTAAGCAGGCAAAAGCAGAGGGACAGAAAATCAATGATTCAACGTATCTCATTGAAGATAGAAATCCTATAGCAATGATTCATCTGTTGGAAAATTCAGATAAGAATGATACCACTTTGCCTAAGCCAATTTTTGCTTTGGGTTTGGGTTTTCCTAAAGGTCAAGAGACAAAAGTTGCCAATTATGTGGTTAACTTAACAGAACTTAAAAACTATTCGGATGATGATTATTGGGAGGACGATGATGACGATATCATTTCCTGAACTGAAGGAAAAGTGGGATGGAATTGATAAGCATAATGAGAATTATATTCTTGCGTCTGCTGAACATCCGTTACTGTTTCATATAGGATACAATAATGTGCGGCAGAAAAGTTTTGTTATCTATAATACTGGCAAAATTGAATCAATTCCGACATCAAAGGCAATCTCAGCTAAATGTATAAAGGCAGAATCAGGAATATATTCATTACAGTTCTCGTTGCAATATCCATCATTAAGTGATGTCTTTATGCTACTTTGTTGGGATTTGATGGACAATTCATTTGTCGATGTTGGGGCGATAGAGACTTTGCTTGAAAGATATAAAAAATGGCAAAAGCTTTTACAAAAGGCTAACTCTTCATTATTGTCAACTAATGAAATTAAAGGGTTGATTGGTGAACTTTTCTTTTTATTTCGTAGTATTGATGTATATGGAGAGGAAATTGCCATATGCGGCTGGCTTGGCCCAGATGGAGCGGATCAGGATTTTATTTTTGCGGATAAGTGGGTAGAAGTTAAAACAGTTACAATATCATCAGACGATGTCAATATATCTTCATTGCAACAATTAGATAGATCTGATAAAGGTTATTTAATTGTGTATTTTATGGATAAAACTTCCTCAAATGCAACTAAAGCGTATTCACTTACAACAATCGTTAAAGAAGTTGAAGAAAAATTAAGATCTCAGCAATTAAAGGATAAGTTATGGTGTAAGTTAGCGCAGAGAGGCTGTCTAAAGTATCAAATCGAAAGATATTCAGAAACGGTATATAGGACTTCCGAAGAGAGGGTTTATAAAGTAGATAGTACATTCCCCCGATTATTAAGGGCAAATGTTCCTGTCGAAGTTACTTCCGTTAAGTATATGTTGTCGTTGGCCGCAATTGAAAAATATAGAGATAAGAGTTTATAAAAATTATGGATGTAAATGAGTTTAGAAAGGATTTGTTGGAAGAAGTCAAGGCTACTGCTGCAACCGAAGGTAGCGGGTCGAGCTTTGCTTTTGTAAATATTATAGCTGACTATCTGCTTGAGGCTCAGCTTATTCCAGATTTTTCATATGCGTTTTATAATGGCGTAGGTAAGAATAATAGGAAGATTCGCATTGATGGATATGTCTATGATGAATTTGACCAAACTATGAATTTAATCATAGCGGATTATTCTGGCGATATTGATAGAAATGAGTTAACAAAAAGCGATGTTATAAAGTTTTTTGACCGTGCACAATTCTTTCTTGAAGAAGCAGTTAGCGGAAGACTTGAAAAAGATATAGAAATAAGTTCTGCAGCGGCAGACTTAGTTGAGTTAATTAAGTTTAAAAGGCAAGACGTTCGTAAATATAGAATATATCTGTTTACCGATGGCATCATGAAAGGAATGATAACTGATGTTGAATCATCGGTGTTTGAAAATATTACTGTCGAGAGAAAAATTTGGGATGTTGGGCGAATATTTAGAAACTTCACTAATATCGAAAATGAAGCGGTTGAGATAGATTTTTTGCAGTATACAAATGGTGTCGGTATCCCTTGCTTGGAGGCAAGTGTTGCTGACAGTGAAAATTATAAAAGCTATCTTTGTATAATACCTGGAGATACTTTGGCAGATATTTATGATAAGTTTGATAGTCAGCTTCTTGAAGGGAATGTGAGAAGCTTTCTGTCTACTAAGGTTGCCGTCAATAAGAAGATACGAGAAACCATTTTAAAATCTCCGCAAAACTTTTTTGCATATAATAATGGCGTTTCCGCGACAGCCATTGATTTAAAAGTCGAGGAACGTGAAGAGGGTAAGTTCATTACATACGCTAAAGATTTCCAAATCATTAATGGTGGACAAACAACTGCATCTTTGTCTAATGCTAGGCGTAAGGACAAGGCTTCATTAAAGTCTATTTTTGTGCAGATGAAGTTGACGCTTGTCGAGGCTGATTCTGAAGAATCTTCTGAGTTAGTAAGAAACATATCTCGTTCGTCTAATAGTCAAAATAAAGTAAGTGATGTGGATTTCTTTTCAACGCATCCTTTTCATGTCAGAATGGAGCAAATTTCTAGACGTTTATATGCGCCTTCAAAGGGCGGTGCTCAATTTGAAACTAAATGGTTCTATGAAAGAGCAAAGGGGCAGTGGCTTCAAGCGCAAATGCGAATGACGAAAGCTCAGAAAGATAAGTATGTTGCGCAACATCCTAAAAAGCAAGTTATAACAAAAACTGATCTGGCGAAAATTCGTAATTCATGGGCTGGATTGCCTCATTTCGTAAGCAAAGGTGCTCAGACTAACTTTTTAAAGTATGCTGAAATGATTGATGAGCAGTGGAGCAAAAATGACGAATTTTTCAACGAAAAGTATTATAAAGATTCTGTAGCGTTAACAATATTATTTAAGCATACGGAATGGCTGGTTTCTCATCAAGATTGGTTTGAACAGGGATATAGGGCAAACATTGTAACATATTCTTTAGCGCTATTTCATGAGCTTATTAAAAAGCAGTTTCCGGGATATGATTTGGATTTAATGATTTTATGGAATCGTCAGGAAGTGCCGGATACAATCACAGCAGAATTAATACAGATAACAAAATTTGTATTTGAAACGATAATAGATCCGAATCGTCCTACAATAAATGTAACTCAATGGTGCAAACGTGAAGGATGTTGGCAACAAATACAGAAATGTGATTTAAAGCTTGACAAAAATATGAAAAAGCTGCTATTATCAGAGACAGAACAAAAAAGTGCACTCAAAGAAGCGAAGAAGGATCAAAAGCTAGTTTCTGGAATAGAAGCAATGACTTTAGTATGCAATATATCTCCTGAAATATGGCAGAAGGTATATACTTTTGCTCGTGATAAGAGAATAGGTACTCCTGATATGTTAAGAGCGGTATTAATTGCTACAAAATTGCCTGCAAAAATTCCTAATGATAAACAAGCTATGCTTTGTATGGAACTAAAGAATATAGTGGAATCGGAAGGGTTTAAAGAATAATTATGTATTCCGTAATAGATTTGTTTGCTGGTGCTGGCGGTTTAAGCCTAGGTTTTCAGCAAGAAGGCGATTTTATAGTTAAGGGTGTAATTGAAAATAATCCCAATGCGTTAAATACATATCTGAAAAATCATGCTGGTGTAGCGATTAAAGTTGACACGGACATTAGAAGTATTGATTTTAATAAGTATAAAGAAGAAGTTGGCGAAGTGGATTTAGTAATTGGTGGCCCACCGTGTCAGGGCTTTTCTAATGCCAACCGCCAGAAGACAAAGTTTATTAGCATGAATAATGCTTTAGTAAAGAGATATGCCGATGCGGTCCTTGCGTTAAAACCAAAAGCATTTGTCATGGAAAACGTTGCTATGCTCAAGTCAGATGTTCATAAATTTTTTGATTCTAGAATGGACCATGAGTATGTTGAAGGCATAGGAATTAAAATGAAGTCCGAAAGTTACGTGATTATGAATCATAATCCGGACGGAATAGAAATGGTAAATCTTTTATCATCTGAAGAAAAGATAAAGAAGTATAGTTTAGGCGATATAACATTTAATTTAATCAAACTTATTAATCGCTATAAGGATAAAAAGGCTAAGTTATCTAATTATTTTGATAAGTATTCTAAAATAATTGTAAATAATTTAGAAAATTATAAAAGTCAAATATGTGACGATGCAGTTGGTCATATCGTTTCTGATTATGTTAGTAACTTGATTAAAGTTTATAAGGATAAAGCATTAAGCAATACTGATATTGATATAATTGATAAGTTTATTGAATTTATTCGAGCTACAAGCCTTATGGCTGAATTATATGATAATAAGATTATTTTTGAATTATCATATGAAGTAAGTGGGAAGATAACAGCTCTTATAAATACTTATAGTGTATTTGAATATCTGTCAAAACGATTTAAAGGTGAATATATAATTGATAATAAAATACTAAACGCTGCTGATTTTGGCGCTCCTCAAGAGCGGCATAGGTTTATAATGATAGGGATAAGACGTGATTACCGGCCTAATTGTCAGATAACTTTTCCTGATGCATTGATAGGTAAGAGACATACAGTGCGCGATGCGATTGCTGATTTAGAGGATTTTGCACCGTCAAAATCTGTTGATGCTGAGCCATTAGAGCGGCGTAATTTTTCGAAAAATGAATTTACAAGGAACCTGCAGGATAATCAGCATAAGATTTATAATCATGTTAATACAGATACTCGAAGTGTAGCGTTAGAAAGATTTAAAAAAATTGAACCTGGTAAAAATTTTCACAGTTTAAGTGATGAACTTAAAATGAATACCTATTCAGACCCTTCTCGTACTCAAAATACTATATATTTAAGACTTGATTATGATACGGAGAGTGGAACTGTTGTTAATGTTAGAAAATCAATGTGGATCCATCCAACAAAAGATAGGGCAATAAGTATAAGAGAAGCAGCACGTTTGCAGACATTTCCCGATAGTTATATCTTTTATGGGTCAAAGGATTCGCAATACCAGCAAGTAGGGAATGCTGTTCCGCCAATACTTGCTCGAGCTATTGCTCATCAGGTTAAAATACTTTTGCGAGGTTAGCATGGCAAGATTAAATATTTCTGAAATGGAAAAAATAGAAAAAAATAAAACAAATATTCATGAAGAAGTTGCTTCAACTTATTCTACATTTGTAAAAGACAATGAAAGATATTTTCAGATTGATATGTATGGTAGCAAGGAGCGTGTTTTTAATGATAAGGCAAGTCAAGTAATTCAACTTGACAAGAAAAATGCTATACAATTGATTGTGTTATTAAAGGATATATTTAATTTACAGTTTTAAAAATTGTAGCTGATTACTACTATTCATCTAATAAAGGAGACAAGTATGGGCTACTTTAAAGAAACAGATGGCTTAAGATATTTTTTGGAAAAAAAAGAAAATGGTGGAGAAGAAAATCAGTTCCCTGCGGGATTTGATAGCTTTACTAAAACTTATACGGAGATAGAGCAGTATCTTAATAGCCATATACATAGACATGTTAATTCTGGTGCTGCGGCAATGGGTAGCGGCTTACTAACTGATCATGGCGAAAAACATGTTGCCACAGTTATTCTTCGCGCGACGAGCCTGGTTCATGATAATATTGAGAATATTACGGGATATGAAATATTTATTCTTCTCTTAGCTATACATTTTCATGATGTTGGGAATATTATGGGGCGTGAAAAACATGAAGAAAAAATATTTGAGATTATAGATAAGTTACCCGCATTAGCAGTATTTGATTTTCCAGTAAAAAGAGTTATTGCGCAAATTGCGATGGCGCATGGCGGATATGTAGATGAAGAAACAAAAGATAAGGATACAATATCTCGCTTAGATGATGCTATTTATCTAAATGGATTAAGGGTTAGAGTATCAATGCTTGCAGCTATATTAAGATTTGCTGATGAGCTCGCGGATGATAAAACTCGTATAGAGCAAGCAACATTTGATATAGGAAGTATACCAAAAGGAAATCAAATCTATCATCTATATTCGAAATGTTTGCAACCTCCGGTATTGGAAGGGGATACAATAAAGTTGGAGTATTATTTGGATTATGAATACGTAATAAATCAATATTACAAAGGTGATAGTAAGGTATATTTATATGATGAAATATTAGAACGTATCAGCAAATGTCTGTGTGAATTAGAATATTGTAAGCGCTTTTGTTATGGATTTATCAAAATAAATGCCATAAGTGCAAGAATAGTAGTGATCGGAAAAAATCGCAAAATAATCTATGATAATACATTTAAAACGAAGCATGCTGGATATCCGAATATAAAAGATTTTGATGTGCGAAGTATTTGTGTTCAACATAATGGACAAGAATGTGGGGAGCAATTAAAAAAAATTATAGAGGAGGATCGGAAATGAAAAAGAATTTAAGTATAAATAATCCTTTTACCTTTACAAGTCCAGAGGAATTGAATGCCGAACAGGCACAACAGCTCTTTGTGGAGACTTTTACGGATTTTCCTCAGGTAAAAATGTTAGGTCATTCTATGATTGTTGGGGCACGTGGCTCAGGTAAAAGTATGATGTTTAGATGCCTTTTGCCAGATGTTTTAATGTTAATGAACAACACGGATATTAATAGTCTTGAATTCTTAGGATTTTATTTTAAAGTAAAAAAATCACATCTTTCTTTAACCGAATTAGCAGCCTTAGATAAGCATCATGCTTCAGTAATGATAAATGAACATTTTTTTGTATTAGAAATATTATTGACTATTTTAGGTTCGCTCAAGAAATTAGGATCTATGATAGATTTTAGTGAGCAAAATTATAAAAATTTTTTAGATTTCTATAATAGAAGGTTAAAATTAAGCGGATGCAATAAAAAATGTGAGATTAATAATTATAGAGATGCTACGTCTTTTTTCGGCGGATTATATGCACATGCCGAAGAAATGCATGCTGAATTTAAGCAGTATATTATAAATCTTGATGTAAATGATCCAACTACTTACAAATATAATTTGCCTATTTTAAGTTTTATTGATTTTATTGTTCCGGTAATAGAAGAACTTAAGGAATTAAACATAATAAAAAACAGCAACATTTTTTTATTTATTGATGATGCTGATAATTTAAATAAATTACAAACTAAAATCTTGAATAGCTGGTTAGCTAGCAGAATTTCTCCTACAATAAGTATAAAGGTATCTACTCAAATTGGTAGTTATAAATCATATTTAACGCCAAATGGGACACTGGTAGAATCCCCCCATGATTATCAGGAAATAAATATTTCTGAAAGATATACTAACAATAAAAGTAGATATTATGATAGAGTTAATCAAATTGTACAAAGGCGATTAGAACTTTGTGGAATTTATAACATTGCGCCAGAAGAATTTTTTCAACCATATAAAAAACAGGAAGATGCTATAGAAGAAGAGAAAAAAAGACTTTTGAGTGAATGGTCTGTATCTGGTCGTGGTAATAGGGCGGTGGATGACGCTAATCGCTATGCTAGACCAAACTATATAAGAGACCTTGGTGGTACCAGGAAGCAGAGATCTTCATACATGTATGCCGGTTTTTCAACATTAGTTCATTTATCATCAGGAATAATTAGATTGTTTTTAGATTCTGCGGCGGAAATGTTCAATGAAGAATATAGTAAGACAGAAAATCATAAAGTGGACTGCATTTCTTATACAATACAAAATAAAGTGGTTAGGGATAATGCGGATAAATTTTTATTTACTCATTTTACTAAAACAGAAAATGATGAAAGTGCTTTAACAAATGCGACTGGAACATTACAGAAGTTGCAAAATTTAATTTTTTCTATTGGAAGAACGTTCCATGATATTTTAGTATCTAATAGAGCTGAAAGAAGAGTTTTTTCCATTGCGCTTTCTGAAATTCCCACTCAGGAGATAAAAGAAGTCCTTGCATTAGGGGTTAAGCTAAATTATCTTCACCCGTCATCAATAGGTACAAAAGACGGGGCTGGAAGAACTCAATTATATATCTTGAATAGATATGTGTCGCCACATTTTACACTTGATCCAACTAGTTTTGCTGGATATTTGTTCGTCAAAAACGATGAATTAATTAGAGCAATGATTAATGGCACAAAGCTGAAACTTATTGGCTCAGATGATGATGTAAAACAATTGTCATTTTTGGAGGAGGGGTTAGGTGATTAGTAATATTATACAACGTGATGAAATTTTAGATAATTACACTGTTAATGATGAAAGTATTTTAATTTGTTGCGTTAGTTTTGAATCACGTTCTATAGAGATTGAAAAAAAGGTTTATTTGAAAGCAAATAGACTGTTTGCATTTTATCTGGAGGAGTACGAAGAAACTGTAGACAATATAAATAGCTTAAAAGAACTGTATGGGAGTAAGATAAATCTAATCAAACTTAGTTTGCAAAATCCTATTTATTCATATTCTGAAATTAGTAAGGCTATTAAAGAAGCCATGGCTAGCGGATTGAATATTATCGTTGATATTACGACGTTTACCCATGAAACATTGCTTATGTTATTGTATTGTTTTTATAAATATAAGTATGAAGATATAACTTTTGTTTATCTTGGGGCACAGGATTATTCTTTAGGATTACCCATAGATAAAAAATGGCTAAGTAAGGGTTGTAAAGAAATACGCAATGTTTTAGGTTATCCCGGTGAGTTGAATATATCAATGCCTACATGCTTAACTGTCTTAACTGGATATGAAAATGAAAGGGCGATAGGCTCAATAAACGAAATAGATGCTGAAAGTAATATCGTTGGTAATGGAATGGCTAATAGCCAACATGTAACAGCAACAAATCATTTCAAAACAATGGAGCATTTTAAGGAATTATACGGTTCATTATTATCAACTAGAAAAAATGTTCAGTTTTTTGATTTTTCGCCTAAAAATTTATCTGCTGTTATAACAGAGCTTAAGAAACAAATAGATGGGAATTTGGGCTACAACCATGTAATTGTTCCTTTAAACACAAAAATATCAACTTTAGCCGTGGGACTTTACGCACTGAAAAATAGACATGTGCAAATTTGTTACGCATTACCAGAAATCTATAATGTGACAGGATACTCTTTAGCTGGTGAAAAAATGATTGAATGTAAAATTAATTTGCAGAAATATCAAATTTGAGTAAAGCAGAGTTCTACCAATTTTAGATTTGTAATTATCTGACATTAATCGGGGTGCTTGAATGATATCCTGTAACTCCGTAAAATGTACTTGACGGGACCGGAAGGTAATACAGCGGTTTATAAAAAAAGCTTTTTAAGTGAAGTTCTGCGGCGCCGATTTGCTTTCGGCGTCGCAGTGTTTTGTAAAAAATAAAGATTTATTAATTATAGAATTTTCAAAGCTACTACAAAAGCCTCTTTGTATTTGTTTTAAGCAAATGCGGATGATATTGGAAATAAAAATTTTATTATCAAATTTTAATGTAAGGAATTTTTTATCTCTTCATGTATTTTTTACTATATTATTCATTAAATAGTTCCGGCCATTCAAGTTTCAATGATTAGTATTGCAGGTCAAAAAAATTACGTGAGTTGTAGTAAAATTTTGCTTTTTTTCTGTAAGATTTCTATAGACGTTAAATGCAGTAAGCGATCATCTTTGACCGATAAAAGGCAACTATTCTTTTCGTATACTTTTTTACATATTTTATCTAGCTCTGTCCAGGCAAAAATATAAATTATTAGAGCATATTGCTCTTACCAAAGATCAGAATGCTGAAGAGATTCTGCAATATAAACTCGCTTTTGTAAGTATTCCCTTTTAATTTTTCTCTAAAAATCTTTTACATAAGCCATTAAAGTATCTATACATTCATAATGAACTACCTCATATTTTATTATTTCTCTGTGATTGTAGCTTACCATTGCCTTAATTATTTTAAAAATATCTTTCTTTCCGACTATTAAAATTTATTTTTGCATAACCCAAAGCTTCGGTAAGCTGCATAATTGGAGTTAAAGTATTTTTGGCTTATTAAAGAAATTATTATTTACATCTTTAAGCTGGTATAGCTATTCAATATATTTTTCTTTAAGCATCTTAACTACATTACTAGGATTATAAGGGGCACTTATTGTCTAAAAGTTGCGCGTTGTGTGAATAGCAAATACAGACTATTTCGATAGTCTTCATGTGTATATTGTAGTCCTTGTTTACGGACTACACGTCAGTCGATATAGATAGGAAGGCGTTGTACTTATAGGGCCATGCTTCGCCAATTTTGTCCATCTTAGCAATGACGGTAGAGGTAAACTTCATATGGTCCGTATAGTATTTGTCTGCCGAAAGTGGTTTTATCCCGTGAATAACTGCTAGAGATACGCCTACAGACGCAACTGAGCCGCAAATTCCTCAGTGTCCGCACATTGCGCCCCGGAATTTTAAGGGTGAGCTTTGCAAGTTTGTCAAGGTATATATTGGGGTTAATTGCTCCGTTAGCATTTATATGCCATCAAAAAAGAAGACTTTTTGTGGAATAATCGAATTATACTTATATGAACAGAATTATTTAGAAAGCATTATTATAATAGGTGAAATTAATGATGCGAAGTTGGTGAACTTATTTTAAAATATTATGACAAGTTAAGTGATAAACAGCGAAAGATGATACCTCTCAAAATAGTTTACATCCCTGTGGCTAAATCTGATGATGAACAAATTTAATGAATTTAGTCAATTTAGATTTCAATTTTGATAAAGAAAGCGGTGCGTTTAAATAAACGCGCCGCCATTTTAGATAAGTAAATATAAGCCTAATTTGCAAAGAGCAATTGGGTGCAAATTTTTTGTTGAAAAATTCTATAAAAGCGGCTTAATTCGATAATAGTCATTATCAAATCGAAGGCGGCCGCTTTTTTATGTTACCTGAAAGATGAAGGTAATCCTTTGCGTTTGGGGTGCAGGTTGGGTGCAATGTGGTTGGGACTAAAAAGTCGCTTCAAAACGGGGCATTTTTCAGCCGTTTTGGCTTAAATTCGGGCAAAATCGAGGATTGAGGTTTAATATGCAAGGGACTTAAAATCCCTCGTAGTGTATAAAAACGGTAAAAAATGAATAAATATGCCCGAGTGGCGGAATCGGCAGAC